>Ga0157371_10000153_pt1 | contig 101298 bp, 91 predicted proteins | sample C45metaG_FD_113462 | JGI IMG/M metagenome (GOLD analysis project Ga0157371, IMG submission 113462) | Corn rhizosphere microbial communities from Kellogg Biological Station, Michigan, USA - C4-5 metaG | ecosystem: Host-associated > Plants > Roots > Rhizosphere > Soil | place: USA: Michigan...
ATAGCAAGTCGGTCCCACCCCTTCCCATCCCGAACAGGACCGTGAAACGACTTTGCGCCGATGATAGTGCTGCAACCAGTGTGAAAGTAGGTTATCGTCAGGCTAGTTATATAGAAAAGCCCCGCTCAGTGATCTGAGTGGGGCTTTTCGCTTTGGGGTGCCAGTATTCAACCAATAAAAAGGCCATCGCTACTCGACCAATCCGACGTAAAAAAAGCCCGCTGATTCACATCAGCGGGCTTTTTACATGCAGACCAGGACAAACTAAAGCCTGCTTACACACCCCAAAGGATATCGGTCTTGTTATCACGCGCCGAACGCAGCATTTCCAGCAGCGGATACATGCGGGTCGAGAAACTGACGACCTCGATCGCCTGATGGTCATGGTCGTCTTCATCGCGGTGATGCGCATGAACATCGTTCGCCACCTGATCCGATACCTGATGCTTGCGGGACTCTTCGATCTCCTGTTCGACCAGCGAAATCACCTGCGTGGCTTCGGCCGAGGTAATCACGCCACGTTCTGGCTCCTTGTGCAGCAGGTCAAGGATACGTTTGGCATGTTCCTGATACATCAGAACTTCTGGATACGTTTTGCATTTAAATGTAATCAACATAGCTATCTCTTGGTTTTGTTAGTAATTAAACGATAGCACGACTCGCGCCCCTTCACAGTGCGGTCGCGCTCACATCGGCCGGGACCGCAACATCCAGGCAGTGCCAGGTACAGCAATGGCGAAAAACGTAGCCCCCGCTGCGACGAGGATGCCCATGCGGTCCAATGGCCCGAGCGTGGCAGCCGACAGAAGCCATCCCAACGCGCCCCATGCCAGGCTGTTGAACAATTCAAGCACGTTCATCACGAAGCCACCCTTGCCACGCCCCTTGAAATTACTGCGCACACCAGGCCGCCCGCACCAGAACACCACCAGACCCGCACCCGTGACAGCGCCGCACACAACCAGGAATCCGACCAGCCCGGCGGCCGGCATCCGCATTGTCAGCCATAGCAGAGGAACCGCCACCAACCCCAGCACCGGCATCATCGCCGCTGCCAGCTTGGCGCGCCGCACCGTGCGCTGCGACGCGGGCGACACCAGCAGCAGATCGGGCGCATCCTCGGCCGACAACGCAATCCATGCCAACGCACCGGTCAGCGAACTGCACAGCAACGCCAGGCCCGCGCCGATGGCTTGCACCTGCACATCGGCACGCTTGAAAATCAGGAAGAACAACGGCAGCAAAAACAGTATTTGCAGCATCACCTGCGACAGCAACTGCGGATCGCGCACGATCAGGCGCCATTCCTTGATGACCACCGTGCGAAACAGGCTACGCCCGAAACGGGGCCGGGCCGTCGTCGATGACGCCTTGCCCGCAGCGAATGACGACGTCGACGCGGCCAGTTGCAGCCCGCGCGCAAAGAAGCGATGCGTGCGCCAGGTCGTCAGCATGAACATGCTGCACGCGAGGGCGCCCAGTAGCAGCACCGGCAACGGCTCGCCCAGCATCGCCCGCGCCGGCAGCCAGAGCAGGCTATCCGCTGCACCCTCCGCCTGCACCATCCTCAGCACGGTATTGCGAATGCCGTCCTGTGTTTGCCTCGACGAAAGTGCATGCAGCTGCGACGCGATAACCAGCAGCGCGCCAGCCAGCGCCCCGACAATCTGCGCCACGACGCGCGTGCGGCGCGCACCGAGCATACGCACGAGGCCAAGCGTGAGCAGCATGGCGCCACAACTGCACACCACCGCAAGACCGATCACGCCCGGATAAATCCCGAGCCAGCGCCATTGGCCCTGCAGCAGCCCCGCATGCGCGAACGGCGCCAGCAAAAACAGGTACAGCGCCGCCGTACCCGCGCACACACCCAGCAGCCGCACCGTGAAAATGCTGCGCGAGGGTAGGGGTGACGACAGCAGCAGATCGAGGTCGCTGCGCTCGAACATCACGACGACGCACGCCTTGATCGCCGATGACAGCATGAAGGTCGTGGCCACGATCAGCAGCGCGGACACCGCCAGCAGGATGCGCGGATCGTCGCCCGGCATGCCAGCCAGCTGGCGCACGACAAACCAGCTTGCGACATGCATGACGATACAGCCAGCAGCCGCCAGACCGAGCGCCAGATTGCCTGGCCGGCGCCGCCCGTCCGCCGCTTTGCCGCCTGCCGCATTGAACCAGGCAAGCCGCAGCTCGTGCCGCAGCAGCCAGCCGACGCTGCCCGGCGCCAGCCTCATGGCGCGGCCATCAAGTGCAGGAACATGTCTTCGAGGCTGCCGCCCGGCGTACGTTCGCGCAGCGCCTCTAGCGTGCCTTCGGCGATCAGCCGGCCCTGGCGGATGATGCCGATGCGGTGCGCCAGGCGCTCGGCCACTTCGAGGATGTGCGTCGTGAGGATAACGGTGCCGCCCTTGGTCACGTGCGCCAGCAGCAGGTCTTTCACCTGGCGCGCCGCCGCTGCGTCCAGGCCAGTGAGCGGCTCGTCGAGGATCAGGAGTTCCGGATCGTGGATCAGGGCGCCGGCCAGCGCGAGCTTCTGCTTCATCCCGCGCGAAAAACCTTCGGTCAGCTCGTGCGCATGCTGACTCAGGTCGAGCCAGTCGAGTAGTTCACGTGCGCGCGGTTCAGCATCCTGCGCCGGCACGCCCCACAGGCCCGCGACGAATTCGAGGTACTCGAACGGCTTGAGCTTCCCGTACAACATTGGCTCGTCCGGCAGGTAGGCCAGCTTCGCTTTGGCCGCTGTCGGCGCTGCAGTCATGTCCACGCCCAGCACCTCGATCGTGCCGGCGTCAGGCGCCAGCAGGCCCGTGACCAGGCGCAGCGTCGTCGTCTTGCCAGCGCCGTTCGGCCCGAGCAGTGCATAGAACTCGCCGCGACGGACCAGCAGGTCGAGGCCATCCACGGCAGGGCGGCCGAACTGCTTGCGCAGGCCGACCAGGCGCAGGGCGGGGAGCTGGTCATCCATGGGTGACCTCAAAAGCTGGTGAAGGATGTGAGGAACTGCTCGACCTGTTCCGGCGGCGTCTTGCCTGCGGGGCCAAGCACGATGACCTGGTAGACGCGGTTGCCCTTCGCGGCGAAGCGCCCCCTCAGATGCATTGGCGCGCCCTGGCCGGCGCCCGTGGCATCCACGTTCAGGTCACCAGTGGCCGCAGCGTCGGGCGCGCCGATATTGCGCAGCAGCGCCAGGCGCATGGCCGGCAGCGCCGCCTGCGCGCGCGCCGCATCGGGTGCGACAGCGGTGCCCACGGCGAACGTCGTGTTGTCCACCTTGGCCGCCGTCATCGTCATCTCGACCTGCAGGCCGTTCAGGTCCACCGTGCGGGTCAGGGTCGCAGGCTTGGCCGGAAACAGCGCCTTGAAGCGGCCGTCCTCGCTCGTATGATCACGCCAGTTATAGGCCGGATTGCAGCCGGCCAGCAGCGCGCCCGCCAGGAGGATCGGGACAATCTGCAGGGCACGCACGATAGAGGGTCGCATGCGTCGATGGTAACAGCAGCGCCGCAGAACGCAATACCTGCTATTCACGCCACTACTCCCGCTGCAACGCGCGCCGATACCCGATCGCCTCGGCCACGTGCGTGGCTGCCACATGTTCGCTGCCAGCCAGGTCGGCCACCGTACGCGCCACTTTAAGAACGCGGTGATACGCACGCGCCGACCAGTGCAGATGCCGGGCCGTGGCATGCAACAGGCGTTCTCCGGCGTCGTCAGGCGCGCAATAGCGGTCGATATCGCGCGGGCCGAGGTGACCGTTGGGCCACCCCTGGCGCGCCACCTGCACCGCACGCGCCTGTGCTACCCGCGCTGCGATCACGCTGCTCGGTTCCCCGTCGCCGCGTGCGCCCATGCTCTCCGGCCCCAGCGCCGCGACCGGCAACTGGATATCGATGCGATCGAGCAGGGGCCCCGAGATACGGCTCTGGTAGCGCAGCACGGCGGCCTCATGGCAGTGGCATTTGCCGCTGGCGTGACCGAGCCAGCCGCACGGGCACGGATTCATCGCCGCAATGAGCTGGAAGCGCGCCGGGAAATCGGCTTGGTGCGCCGCGCGCGAAATCGTGATCTGGCCCGACTCGAGCGGCTCGCGCAGTACCTCGAGCACGCGCCGGTCGAACTCGGGCAGCTCGTCCAGAAACAATACCCCATGATGCGCGAGCGAGACTTCGCCAGGGCGCGGTACGCTGCCGCCGCCCACCAGGGCTACGCCGGACGTCGTGTGATGCGGGCTGCGAAACGGCCGCTGGCGCCAGCGCTGTGGCGAGAAGCCGCCTGCGAGGGATTGCACGGCGGCCGATTCGAGCGCTTCGGCGTCGCTCATCAACGGCAGCAAGCCAGGCAGGCGCGCCGCCAGCATGCTCTTGCCCGCGCCGGGCGGGCCAACCAGCAAGCACGAATGCGCGCCGGCTGCCGCCACCTCGAGCGCGCGCTTGGCATGCTGCTGACCTTTGACCTCGGCGAAATCGGGATAGCACACCGCATGCGTAAGGGCCGGTCCCACATGCCGCACCAGCTTGGGCGCATCGGGCGCGTTGGCGAAGTGCGCACAGACCTCGAGCAGCGTGCGCGCCGGGAGGATCTCGGCTGCTTCGACCAGCGCCGCTTCGTCGGCATTGGCCAGCGGCAGGATGAAGGCCCGGCCCTGCAGGTCGGTCTGTAAAGCAGATTGTGCAGCACCCGCGCGCACCATCGCGAACGCCATCGCCAATGCCCCGCGAATCGGCCGCAGCTCGCCCGACAGCGACAATTCGCCGGCGAACTCGTAGCGGTCCAGTGCATCGCCGCGGATCTGGTGCGATGCGGCCAGGATGCCCAGCGCAATCGGCAGATCGAAGCGACCCGACTCCTTGGGCAGATCGGCCGGCGCGAGATTGATCGTGATGCGGCGCGGCGGGATATCAAAGCCCGAATTCTGCAGCGCCGCGCGCACGCGATCCTTCGCTTCGCGCACTTCGGTGTCGGGCAAGCCGACGATCGTCCAGCCGGGCAGGCCGTTGGCCAGATGGACTTCGACATTGACGGGCGGCGCGGCCATGCCGGCCAGCGCGCGGCTTTTCAGGACGGCGAGACTCATCGGATTCCTTCTGCAGAACGCCAGGGTGCCCCATCCTAAAGCGCGGATCGCACCACCGTTTGAGAGCGGACAGGCGTGCGCGCGCTTGCCCTTTCATGACCGATGCATATACCGACCATCTCGTCGTTCATGCCGCAATTCATACCGTCTGTCACAAAATACTGACATTGCTTTTTATTAACGTTACATTGATCGTGAACAGCACCACAACCGCAACCGTCCCCGGAGAATCAGTCCATGCTATCGATCAAGCAGCTCAACAAGACCTATGCCAATGGCGTCAAGGCGATCAACAACGTCAGTCTCGAAATCCCGAACGGGATGTTCGGCCTGCTGGGCCCCAACGGCGCCGGCAAGTCGTCGCTGATGCGCACGATCGCCACGCTGCAGGACCCCGACAGCGGCAGCATCGATTTCAATGGCCTGGATGTGTTAAAGGACAAGGAAGGCCTGCGCCGCCAGCTCGGCTACCTGCCGCAGGACTTCGGCGTCTACCCGAAAGTGAGCGCCGAAAAACTGCTGAACCACTTTGCCGTCCTCAAGGGCCTGACGGCCAAGGGCGAGCGCAAGGAGATGGTCGAGGCGCTGCTGCACCAGACCAATCTGTGGGAAGCGCGCTCGCGCGGCCTGGGCACCTTCTCGGGCGGCATGCGCCAGCGCTTCGGCATCGCGCAGGCGCTGCTTGGCGCGCCGCGCCTGGTGATCGTCGACGAGCCGACCGCGGGCCTGGACCCCGATGAACGCAACCGCTTTCTGAACCTGCTGGCCAAGATCGGCGAACAGGTGGTCGTGATCCTGTCGACCCACATCGTCGAAGACGTCACCGATCTGTGCCCACGCATGGCGATGATCGCGAAGGGCACCGTGCTGCTGCAGGGCGAGCCACAAGCTGCGATCGACACACTCAAGAGCCGCGTGTGGCGCCGCACCGTCAGCCAGGATGCGCTGGCCGACTACCAGCGTGATTTCAACGTGCTCTCCACGCGCCTGGTGGCGGGGCGCCCGCAGATCAATGTGTTCGCCGAGTCGCAGCCGGACGACGGCTTCGTCAGCGTCGAGCCGGACCTGGAAGACGTCTACTTCCTCCAGATCCGCAACGCCAACCGTGCGACCGCCTCGGTCACTGGCGCGGCGTCCGCATCCACCGCACCGGTCGTGGCGTAAGGAGCCGGCATGCTACGGGAATTCTTCAAGTTCGAGCTGGGCATCCAGCTGCGCCAGCCGCTGTTGTGGGTGTGCGCGCTGATCTTCGGCGCGCTGGCCTTTGGCGCGACCACCACCGATGCGATCCAGATCGGCGGCAGCATTGGCAACGTGAACCGCAATGCGCCGGTCGTCGTCGCGCAGCTGCTCGGCGTCTTCAGCCTGATGTCGATGTTCGTCGTCACCATCTTCATCGCCGGCTCGGTGCTGCGCGATGGCGACGTCGGCATCTCCGACATGCTGTTTGCCACGCCGATGAAAAAGCACGACTACCTCGTCGGCCGCTTCCTGGCGGGCCTGCTGGCCTGCATGGTGATCTTCGCGGTGATCGTGGCGGGCATGATGCTCGGTCCCCTGATGCCGTGGATCGATGCCGAGCGCGTGGGGCCGTTCCCCGGCGCGGCCTACCTGTGGGCGCTGTGCGTGCTGGTGGTGCCGAACCTGCTGTTCATCGGCGCCTTGTTGATGCTGCTGGCCGCAACCACGCGCTCGATCATGATGGTGTATGTCGGCGTGATGGCGTTCTTCGTGCTGTGGATCCTGGCCGGCAAGTTCACCAGCAATATCGACAACGAGTGGATCGCCGTGCTGGCCGACCCGTTCGGCCTGCGCGCCCTTGGCCGCGCCACGCGCTACTTCTCGACTGCCGAATCGAATGCCGGCCTGCCGGCCATCGGCGGTTATATGCTGGCCAACCGGCTGTTGTGGAGCGTGGTCGGCCTGGCGCTGCTTGGCCTGACGCTGGCGCTGTTCAAGCCGCAGCGCGCCGGCACCGGAAAGCGCCTGTTCGGCAAGGCCAAAGCGGCAGCGCCGGTAGCGGGCACGCCGGCGCACGTCGCGCTGCCACGCATCGCTCCGCGCTTCACACGCGGCACGCGCTGGACCCAGTGCTGGCACATCTTCGTCTTCGATGCGGTGGCCGTGTTCAAGAGCGTGCCGTTCCTGGTCATGCTGCTGTTCGGCGTGCTCAATATGGTGGGCAGCTCGAGTCAGCTGCACCAGATGTTCGGCACCGACGTCTACCCGCGCACCTACCTGATGATCGAGCTGCTCAAGGGCAGCTACAACTTCCTGCTGCTGATCATCGTGATTTTTTACGCCGGTGAACTGATCTTCAAGGAGCGCCAGGCCGGCATCGCCGACGTGAGCGACGCGATGCCAATGCCGAACTGGGCGCCGCTGGTGGCGAAGAGCCTGGCCCTCGTGGGCGTGGTGCTGGCTTTCCTGTTTGCCGGGATCCTGACCGCGATCGCCATCCAGCTGTACAAGGGCGGGGCGCCGATCGAACCGATGGTGTATCTGCAGGGCGTGTTCATGGCCGGCACGCCGTACATCCTGATGGCGCTGATCGCCGTGGCGCTGCAGGTCGTCACGAACAACAAGTTTCTGGGCTACCTGTTCATGATCGTGCTGATCGTGTCGCAAATCGTCCTGTCGGTCCTGCACTTCGATCACAACCTGTACAACATCGCTCTGCTGCCCGAGACGCCGTACTCGGACATGAACGGCTTCGGCCACTTCATCGCAGGCTGGTCGTGGTTCGCGCTGTACTGGACCCTGTTTGCCGTGGCAGGACTGATCGTGGCGCAGGCGTTCTGGGTGCGCGGCCTGTCGGTCGAGTGGCGCACGCGCACGCGCGAAGCAACGCGGCGCCTGAAAAGCGCATCGGGTGTCGCGCTGGCCGCCTGCTCGATCGCGTTTGCGCTGGTGGGCGGCTGGATCTTCCACAATACCGTCACGCTGGGCCGCTACGAAGCGCAGAACGTCGCGATGGACAAGCAGGCCAGGTACGAAAAGACCTACCGCAAGTACAAGGACCTGCCGCACGTGAAGATCGTCGACGTACGCGCCGCGGTGGACATCTACCCGGCCGAGCGGCGCGTGATGGTTAAGGGCCGCTACGTCTTCGAAAACAAGACGAGCCAGCCGCTTGACACGCTGCGCCTGCAGGTCAATCCGGACGTCGTGACCACGTTTGCCGGCCTGCCCGCGCACACGGTGGTCCTGGACGACCAGGTGGCGGGCTTCCGGATACTCAAACTCGCGCAGCCGACGGCGCCGGGCGCCCGCCTGGCGCTGGACTTTACGGTCGACGTGCGCCGCCCCGGCTTTTCCAACGCGGGTAGGGGCGACACGCTCAACCTGAACGGCACGTTCTTCAACAACCGCGAGTTCTTCCCGCTGGTCGGCTACCAGAGCGAGTTCGAACTACTGGACCGCAACGAGCGCCGCAAACGCGGCCTTGGCGAACCGGAGCGCATGGCCAAGCTCGAAAACCAGGCGGCCCGCGCCAACACGATGTTCGGGGACGACGCCGACTGGATCAGTTTCGACACCACCGTTTCTACCAGCAGTGACCAGATTGCGCTGGCGCCGGGCTACCTGCAAAAGGCGTGGAAGGAAAACGGCCGCAACTACTATCGCTACAAGATGGACCAGAAGATGATGCCGTTCTTCGCCTATCTGTCGGCCAACTGGCAGGTGAAGAAGGGCGACTGGCATGGTATCCCGATCGAGATCTATCACGATCCGAAACACGCCTACAACGTCGACCGGATGATCGCGGGCACGCAAAAGTCGCTCGACTACTTCACGACCCAGTTCACGCCCTACCAGCACAAGCAGGTGCGCATTCTGGAATTCCCGAACTACCAGCGCTTTGCGCAATCGTTCGCCAACACGATTCCGTTCTCGGAAGCGATCGGCTTCATCGCCGACCTGCGCAACAAGGAGGACATCGACTACGTCTTCTACGTGACGGCGCACGAGATGGCGCACCAGTGGTGGGGCCACCAGGTCACGGCCGCGAATGTGCAGGGCGCGAGCATGCTGATCGAATCGCTGGCGCAGTACTCGGCGCTGATGGTGATGGAGAAGGAATACGGCCCGCACCAGATGCGCCGTTTCCTGCGCTATGAACTGGACCGCTATCTCAGTTCGCGCGGCGCCGAAAAGATCGAGGAACTGCCGCTGGTGCGCGTGGAGAACCAGGACTACATCCACTACCGCAAGGGCAGCCTGGTCTTTTACCGCCTGCGCGACGAGATCGGCGAAGCGGCGCTCAACCGCGCCCTCAAGCGCTTCCTGCAGGACAAGGGCTATCAAGAGGCGCCGTTTGCGACATCCGCCGAACTGGTCGACTACATCCGCGCCGAAGCCCCGGTCGGCAAGCACGCGCTGATCGCCGACCTGTTCGAACGCATCGTCTTCTACGATAACCGCGTGACCGAAGCAAAGGCCGTCAAACGCCCGGACGGACAGTGGGACGTGACGATGAAACTGCATCTGGCGAAGATGCAGGCCGACGGCAAAGGGCAGGAAACGCCGCGCACCTATGACGAGGCCGTGGAGATCGGCGTGTTTGCACGCGCGAAGGATGCCAAGGAATCGGACGAGCGGGTGCTGTTATTGGAGAAGCGTGTACTGCGAGGCGAGAATCCGACTGTGACGGTGACCGTGAAGGAACAGCCGTTCGACGTGGGTGTCGATCCGTACAACAAGCTGATCGACCGCGTGGCGCGTGACAACCGCAAGGAAGTCAGCGTCGATTGAAGTCCGGGTAGTAGGGTGGGCCGGTTTCCCGCCCACGCGTTCAACCAGACGCTGGTAACTGCGCTGGTAACTGCTTAATGCTTGTCGAGCGTTGGCGGCACGACGATCGTAGGATCCTCAGGTGCGGCCGGGAATGGCGCGGTGGCCGATGGCGCAGCGCCTGGCATCGGAATCGCCGAGCTGCCCGAGGTCGGAAACGCGGCGGATGCCGATGCCGCTGTCGCCGAGGTTGCCGATGAGGTTGCCGGCGACGCCGTGGTGCTGCCTGCACCCAGCTTGGCTTCGAGCTCGCTCACGCGCAGTTCGAGCGCCTCGAGCTTGCTGCGGGTCTTGGCCAGCACCTGGGCCTGGATATCGAATTCCTCGCGCGTGACCAGATCGAGCTTGGAAAAGCCCGACGTCATGGCCGCCTTTACATTGCGTTCAATGTCCTTGGCCGGACCGCTCTCGAGCGCCTGGTTGATCTTGCCCTGCAAGTCGCTGAAGAAGTTGCTATTACTCATATCCATTTCCCTTTCTGCCGAGGCCGCACGCTCCATGTTGGTGCAATGTGACCTGATGTAGTGCGCCGAACGGCCGTCTGGGTGCCGTATGCGGTCCGTTGTGTTGTAGCAAAACCGATGTGGGGCGTGTTTACCAAAAAAACAAGGACCTTTTTCCCGTTTATGAGCTGACTATGAGCTGGCACGCATCCTGCTAAATAAACCATAGATAAAGAACATCACAAGGATCCACAAGCAGTCATTTTTCATGTTGTTCATCAAGGGGGTTTGTCATGAAGTGCAAAGCAAAATTCAGCGCAGTTGTCCTGGCAGTGTTGGCTCTTACCAGCACGCAGGGCATGGCACAGGAACAACCCGCCGAACACCAGGTGAGCTACAACGCGAGCATCACCAGCGACTACCGTTATCGCGGCCTGTCGCAAACAGCCCTCGACCCGGCCCTCCAGGGCGGCGTCGACTACGTACATGGCCCATCCGGCTTCTACGTGGGCACCTGGCTTTCCACCATCAAATGGACGAAAGACCTGGGCGGCGACGGCAATATCGAATGGGACGTCTATGGCGGCAAGCGCGGTCAGTTGAGCGACGCGATCAGCTATGACATTGGCGGCCTGTATTACTACTACCCGGACAACGGGTTGAACCCGAGCGCGAACACGTTCGAGCTGTACGGCAAACTCGGTTACGGCCCGGCCTACATCAAGTACTCGCACTCGACGACGAATCTGTTCGGCACCGCAGACAGCAAGCGCAGCGGCTATCTGGACGTGGGCGCAGATATCGACGTCAGCAACGGCTTCATCCTGAACCTGCACGTCGGGCGCCAGAAACTGAAGAACAACAGCGCGTTTTCGTACACCGACTACAAGGTCGGCGTCACCAAGGACTTCGGCGTCGCCACCGTGGCGCTGGCGTGGCACAAGGCGAATACCGACGCCTACCTGAGCCCGGAAGGCAAGAATCTCGGCAAGTCCGCCGCCGTGCTGTCCGTCTCAAAAACTTTTTGATTGCAAAAGAGGCAATACCATGAAAATGATCACCGCCATCATCAAGCCCTTCAAGCTCGACGAGGTGCGAGAGGCACTGTCGGAAATCAACGTGCAAGGCATGACCGTGACCGAAGTGAAGGGTTTCGGTCGCCAGAAAGGCCACACCGAGCTGTACCGTGGCGCCGAGTACGTCGTCGACTTCCTGCCCAAGATCAAGATCGAAGCCGCAGTCGACGATGCCATCGTCGACCAGGTCATCGACGCGATCCAGGGCGCTGCCCGCACCGGCAAGATCGGTGACGGCAAGATCTTCGTGGCCGACCTGAACCAGGTCATCCGTATCCGTACCGGCGAGACCGGCAACGACGCACTGTAAGAGGGAATGTTTTCATGAAGCGTATAACTACAACGATACTGACCGCCTTGCTGGGCCTGGGCGTTGCCCTGCCGGCCATGGCGGCGCCGTCCATCAACAAGGGGGATACGGCCTGGATGTTCGTCGCCACGCTGCTGGTGATCCTGATGACCATTCCCGGTCTGGCGCTGTTCTACGGTGGCCTCGTGCGCGCCAAGAACATGCTGTCGGTGCTGATGCAGGTGATGATGGTGTTTGCCCTCGTCATCGTGCTGTGGTGCCTGTACGGCTACTCGCTTGCCTTCACGCAGGGCAATGCGTTCATCGGCGGCTTCGACCGCGCCTTCCTGCAAGGCATCTGGGATCCGGTCGCCGGCAAGTTTGCGATGGCCGCGACCTTCAGCAAAGAGACGATGATCCCTGAATTCATCTTCGTCGCCTTCCAGGGCACCTTCGCAGCGATTACCTGCGCGCTGATCGTCGGCGCCTTTGCCGAACGCGCCAAGTTTGCGGCCGTGCTGGTCTTCGTCGTGCTGTGGTTCACCTTCGGCTACCTGCCAGTCGCGCACATGGTCTGGTTCTGGGCCGGTCCTGACGCCATCACCGACGCTGCCTCGCTGCAAACCGTTACCGCAGCTGCCGGCTACCTGTGGCAGCAGGGCGCGCTCGACTTCGCGGGCGGCACCGTGGTGCACATCAACTCGGCCGTGGCCGGCCTGGTGGGCGCTTATGTGATCGGCAAGCGGATCGGCTACGGCCGTGAATCGATGGCGCCACACTCGCTGCCGATGACGATGGTCGGCGCATCGCTGCTGTGGGTCGGCTGGTTCGGCTTCAATGCCGGCTCGGCGCTCGAAGCAGGCGACGTGGCGGCACTGGCGTTCCTGAACACGCTGCTGGCCACCGCCGGCGCGACCCTCACCTGGGTACTGGGCGAGTGGATCTTCAAGCACAAGCCATCGATGCTGGGCGCGGCATCGGGCGCCGTCTCGGGCCTGGTGGCCATCACCCCGGGCGCCGGCTTCGTCGGTCCGATGGGCGCGCTGGTCATCGGCCTGCTGGCCGGTATCGTCTGCCTGTGGGGCGTGACGGGCCTGAAACGCCTGCTGCGCGCTGACGATTCGCTGGACGTGTTCGGCGTGCACGGCGTGGGCGGTATCCTCGGCGCGATGCTGACCGGCGTGTTTGCGTCGCCGGCACTGGGCGGGCAGGGCGTGTGGGATTACACGACCAATGCGATGAATACGAGCTACTCGATCGTCGGCCAGCTGTGGATCCAGGCCCATGCGATCGGCGTGACCGTCATCTGGTCGGCCGTCGTCGCCTTCATCGCCTTCAAGCTGGTGGATATCGTGATCGGTCTGCGTGTGCCGGAAGAAGAGGAACGCGAAGGCCTGGACATCACGAGCCACGGCGAGTCGGCCTACCGTTACTGATCCAGCCACACCCCGCACGTCGTTCCCGCGCAGGCGGGAACCCAAGCAGCACGTCGTTCCCGCGAAGGCGGGAACCCAAGCAGCACGTCGTTCCCGCGAAGGCGGGAACCCAAGTGTTCATGCGCCGTCACAACCACTTGTCGTTGTGGATGCGCTTCCTGCGTGGGTTCCCGCCTCCGCGGGAACGACGTTTTTTACGCTCGTGACAATGCGATTCCCCGCGCTTTCCACCAGCCCTTTAAAATACCCGGACCAACCCCATATGCGATTCCCACCTTAATTAACAACAAGAAGCGCACAACAAGGACGTCCAATCAATGGTTCCGCACCTCGCCACCGCCCAGACCGGTCCTTTGCTGGACCTGGAAAAGAAAATCCTCGAAGCCACGCCTGCCATCGAGCGCTGGTTCCGCCTCGAGTGGCAGGAGCACACGCCGCCATTTTATTGCTCGGTCGATCTGCGCAATGCCGGTTACAAGCTCGCACCGGTGGACACCAACCTGTTCCCGGGCGGCTTCAACAACCTCGCCAGCGAAATGCTGCCGCTGACGGTGCAGGCGGCCATGGCCGCTGTCGACAAGTACTGCCCCGACGCGCGCAACCTGCTGCTGGTGCCGGACGCCGACCGCCGCAGCCCGATCTACCTGCAGAACGTCGCGCGCCTGATGCAGATCTTCCGCCAGACCGGCCTGCATGTCCGTCTTGGCACGTTCTCGCCCGAGATCACCGAGCCGACGCCGCTGGCGCTGCCGGACGGCAATATGCTGGTGCTCGAGCCGCTGGTACGCTCGGCCAATGGCCGCCGCGTCGGTTTGCCCGACTTCGACCCATGCACCATCCTGCTCAACAATGACCTGTCCGGCGGCATTCCGTCGATCCTGGAGAACGTCCACGAGCAAGCCTTGCTGCCGCCGCTGCACGCTGGCTGGGCGCTGCGCCGCAAGAGCAATCACCTCAAGGCGCTGGACGAAGTGGCCAAGAAGTTCGGCAAGCTGATCGACATCGACCCGTGGCTGGTCAACCCGCTGCACAGCACCTGCGCCGAAGTCGACCTGCGCGAGAACGTCGGCACCGAAGCACTGGCTGACGACGTCTCGGCGCTGTTCTCGAAGATCAAGAAGAAGTACAAGGAATACGGCATGAAGGAGCGCAAGCCCTTCGTGATCCTCAAGCCCGACGCCGGCACCTACGGCATGGGCATCATGACCATCAAGGACGCGAGCGAAGTGCGCGACCTGACCCCGGCCCAGCGCGCGCGCATGTCGGTGGTCAAGGATGGCGTGGCCGTGACCGATCTGATCATCCAGGAAGGCGTACCCACCTTCGAATCGATCGACGACGCCGTCGCCGAACCGGTTGTGTACATGATCGACCGCTATGTCGTGGGTGGCTTCTACCGCGTGCACGCAGAGCGTGGCATCGACCAGAACCTGAATGCGCCCGGTTCGCAGTTCGTGCCGCTGGCGTTCGCGCAGCAGCATGCGATGCCCGATCCGAAGGCCAAGCCGGGCACCGCCGCGCCCAACCGCTTTTACGTGTATGGCGTGGTCGCGCGCCTGGGCATGCTGGCCGCATCGCTCGAACTCGAACGCACCGATCCGAATCCGGAAGTGTACTGACGCACTGCGTCCGGCAAACCTCGGGGCTTGGTCCGCGAGGTTTGCCGATTCGGGCTAAAATCAAGGTATTACATCGATTGGACGCCCCATGAAAATCGCTTTTCTCGCCGACCCGCTGTCCGGATTCAAGATTTACAAGGATTCGACCTTCGCCATGATGCGCGAGGCGGCCCGGCGCGGTCATGCCCTGTACTTCTTCGAACAGCGCGACATGGTGCTGGAAGAAGGCATCGTCAGCGCGCGCGTGATGCAGATCCACCTGACGGGCGAGCCGGATGTCTGGTACACGGCCGATGCCGCCGTCGACGTGAAGCTGTCCGAATTTGACGCGATCATCGAGCGCAAGGACCCGCCGTTCGACATGGAATACGTCTATGGCACCTACCTGCTCGAACTGGCCGTGCGCCAGGGCGCCTGCGTGATCAACAGCCCGTCGGCGATCCGGGACCACAACGAAAAACTGGCGATCGGCCAGTTCAGCCAATACACGTCGCCAACGATGGTCACTTCGGACGAAGCGCGCCTGCGCGCCTTCCACGCCAAGCATGGCGACGTGATCTTCAAGCCGCTCGACGGCATGGGCGGCGCCGGCATCTTCCGCGTGAAAAGCGACGCGCTCAATCTGGGTTCGATCATCGAGACGCTGACGGCCAACGGCCGCCACACGATCATGGCCCAGAAATTCATCCCGGCGATCGACAAGGGCGACAAGCGCGTGCTGGTCATCGGCGGCAAGCCGGTGCCGTTCGTGCTGGCGCGGATTCCGCAAAACGGCGAAGTGCGCGGCAACCTGGCCGCCGGCGGCATCGGCGTGGCCCAGCCGATCAGCGAGCGCGATCGCGAGATCGCCGAAGCCCTCGGCCCGTTGCTGGCCGAGCGTGGCCTGTTACTGGTAGGATTGGACGTGATCGGCGAGAACCTGACCGAAGTGAACGTGACCAGCCCGACCTGCTTCCAGGAGATCTTCGACCAGACCGGTTTTGACGTGGCCGCGATGTTCATCGACGCGGTCGAACAGAAAGTACTTGGATAACGACATGGTAGGCATTCTGCTCCTGACCCACGCACCTTTGGGCCAGGCATTCATCGCCGCGGCAACGCACGTGTTTCGCGGCCCCACCGAGCGCGTCGAGGCAATCGACGTGACGGCTGACCAGGATATCGGCCAGATCAACTGCCTGGCCAAGGAAGCCATCGCGCGCCTGGATGACGGCGACGGCGTTCTGGTGATCACCGACGTCAAGGGCGGCACGCCGTCGAACTGCTGCAATTCGCTGGCCGACGCGGGCCACGTGGAAGTCATCGCCGGTATCAGCCTGCCGATGCTGCTGCGCGCGATCACGTACCGGCGCGACTCGCTCGACGTGGTCGTCGAAATGGCGCTGGCCGGTGCGCAGAACGGGGCAGTGCGGGTGGATAACCGGATCCGGGTGGGCTAGGGCAGGCGGCGATGGCAATGGCAATGGCAATGGCGATGCGTGCGAGGAGATACCGGGCGCAGTCAGACACATTACAAAAACGATAAAGCGACTATGATTCAACAAGAACTCGAGATCATCAACAAGCTGGGCCTGCACGCACGTGCCTCCGCCAAGTTCACGCAACTGGCCGCCAGGTACAAGAGCGACGTCTGGCTCACCCGCAACGGCCGTCGCATCAATGCCAAGTCGATCATGGGTGTCATGATGCTCGCCGCCGGCAAGGGCGCCAAGGTCACGCTCGAAGCCGATGGCGCCGACGAAGAAGCCGCGCTGGCCGCGCTGACGGCGCTCGTCAACGACAAGTTCGGTGAAGGTGAATAATGCCGCGTGAAGCGGTCCCCTCGCGTTCAACGGATTCTCCCATGGCTTCTTTTCTCCTTCACGGCATTCCGGTTTCGCGCGGCATCGCGATCGGCCGCGCGCACCTGCTCACGCCGGCCGCACTCGACGTCAAGCATTACCTGGTCCCTGAAGAACAGGTCGAGGCCGAGGTGCGGCGCCTGCAGGATGCGATCGCCGCCGTCCATCACAATCTGCAGGAACTCTGGACCGGCCTGCCGAAGGATGCCCCGACCGAACTGGGCGCCTTCATCGACGTGCATGCGCTGATCCTGTCCGACCCGATGATCTCCGAAGCGCCGCTGGACATCATCCGCGCGCGCCACTACAACGCCGAATGGGCGCTGGTGACGCAGATTGATGAACTCTCGGCGCAGTTCGACGAGATCGAAGACCCCTACCTGCGCGAGCGCAAGTACGACATCCAGCAGGTCGCCGAGCGCGTGCTGAAGGTCTTGACCGGCACCGCCCTGAGCGTCGCGCCGGTGTTCACCGACGAAGACCAGCCCCCGCCACAGATGATCGTCGTGGCCCACGACATCTCGCCGGCCGACATGCTGGCGTTTCGCGACAGATCGTTCATCGGCTTCGTCACCGACGTCGGCGGCCAGAACTCGCACACGGCCATCGTCGCGCGCAGCCTAGATATTCCGGCGGTCGTCGGCATGGACCAGGCCTCGCGCCTGGTGGAGCAGGACGACTGGCTGATCGTCGATGGCGACGCCGGCGTCGTCATCTGCAATCCGAGCCAGCTGGTGCTTGAGCAGTACCGCGCGCGCCAGATCACGATGGCCAAGGCACGCAAGCGCCTGCTCAAGCTCAAGAAAACGCCCGCCATCACGCGCGACGGCACCACGATCACGCTGCTGGCCAATATCGAACTGCCCGACGATTGCCCGGCCGCCCTCGAAGCAGGCGCGAATGGCGTGGGGCTGTTCCGCTCTGAATTTTTGTTCATGGGCCGCGGCGCGCAGGCGCTGCGCATCCCGGACGAAGAAGAACAGTTCGAGCAGTACCGCAAGGCGGTGCTGGCGATGAAGGGCCGTCCAGTCACGATCCGCACGCTCGACGTGGGCGCCGACAAGCCGCTCGACCAGACCGACCACACGGCGCTCAATCCGGCGCTCGGCCTGCGCGCGATCCGCTATTGCCTGGCCGAGCCGCAGATGTTTCTGGTGCAGCTGCGCGCGATCCTGCGCGCATCGGCCTTCGGCAAGGTGCGCATCCTGATCCCGATGCTCGCGCACGCGTTCGAGATCGACCAGACGCTGGGCATGATCGAGCAGGCCAAGATCCAGCTGCGCGACGAGAAGATCCGCTTCGACGAAGGCATCGAGGTCGGCGCCATGATCGAGATCCCGGCCGCGGCGCTGGCGCTGCCGCTGTTCGTGCGCCGCATGGATTTTTTGTCGATCGGCACCAATGACCTGATCCAGTATCTGCTGGCGATCGACCGCGTCGATTACGAAGTGGCGCACCTGTATAATCCGCTGCACCCGGCGGTGCTGCAACTGATCGCCTCGACCATCGCCACGGGCCACAAGGCCGGGCTGGATGTGGCGGTGTGCGGCGAGATGGCCGGCGACGTCAAGCTCACGCGCCTGCTGCTGGGCATGGGCCTGCGCGAGTTTTCGATGCACCCGGCGCAGCTGCTGGCGGTGAAACAGGAAATTTTGAATACCGACCTGGGCGTGGTCACGACCCGTACCCGCCGCATCCTGCGCGCGATGGAGCCGGGTGAAATCGCCAGCGCCGTCGAGCAGTTGCAGACCCTGTGAGTCGCGCGCCGTTGCCATGCCCGGCAACGGCCCGACCACCGCATCATCAATCAAAGCACACAGTCCCATGGGATCTCTAGGAATAGTCACACCGCAGGCGATGCACTTCGCCGAGCCGCTGCGCCTGCAAAGCGGCGCGCAGCTCAGCAACTACACGCTGATGTATGAAACCTATGGCACGCTCAACGCCGACCGGTCCAATGCGGTGCTGGTCTGCCACGCCCTGAATGCATCGCACCACGTCGCCGGCCAGTACGACTCGCCCAAGAGCGCGGGCTGGTGGGACAATATGGTCGGACCGGGCAAACCCGTGGACACCGACCGCTTCTTCGTCATCGGCGTAAACAACCTGGGCTCGTGCTTCGGCTCGACCGGCCCGATGCATGTCAATGCCGCCACCGGCAAGCCGTATGGCGCGAGCTTTCCTTTGGTGACCGTGGAAGACTGGGTGACCGCGCAGGCGCTGCTGGCCGACCGCCTCGGCATCGACCGCTTTGCCGCCGTGATGGGCGGCTCGCTCGGCGGCATGCAGGCCCTGTCGTGGAGCATCAAGTTCCCCGAGCGCCTGCGCCACTGCATCGTGATCGCGTCCACGCCGAAGCTGTCGGCCCAGAACATCGCCTTCAACGACGTCGCGCGCCAGGCGATCCTGACCGACCCCGATTACCACGGCGGCGACTTCTACGAACATGGCGTGGTGCCGAAAAATGGCCTGAAAGTGGCGCGCATGATCGGCCACATCACGTATCTGTCGAACGACGACATGGCCGAAAAGTTCGGGCGCAAGCTGCGCAATGCGGCCGAAACGAACGATTACAACTTCGACTTCGGCGTGGACTTTGAGATCGAATCGTACTTGCGCTACCAGGGCGACAAGTTCTCGGAATACTTCGATGCCAATACCTACCTGTTGATCACGAAGGCGCTCGATTACTTCGATCCGGCGCGCGAGTACGACGGCGATCTCGAAAAGGCGCTCGCTGGCACCAAAGCGCAGTTCTTGATCGCGTCGTTTACGACCGACTGGCGCTTCTCGCCCGAGCGCAGCCGCGAGATCGTCGAAGCCCTGATCAGCAACCGGCGCCGCGTGACCTACGCCGAAATCGACGCGCCGCACGGCCACGATGCGTTCCTGCTCGACGATGCGCGCTACATGAACGTGGTGCGCGCGTATTACAACCGCATCGCCCTTGAACTCGCACCGGGCTCGGTTACTACTGCTAAGGAGGCCGCATGAATTTCGCCGACCTCAATACGCTGCGGCCCGACCTGGCCTTCATCGCGCACTGGGTGGGCGAGCGTGCCCACGTGCTCGACGTCGGCTGCGGCGACGGCGCCATGCTGCGCTACCTCGAATCCGGCAAGCGCTGCTCGGGCTACGGCATCGAGATCGCCGACGACAAGGTCCTGGAAAGCACCGCGCGCGGGATCAACGTGATCCAGCACGATATGGAAAAGGGCCTGGGCCTTTTTGGCGACAACACGTTCGACACCGTGCTGTGTCTGAACTCGCTGCAGATGATGCAGCATGTCGAAGGCCTGCTGCGCGACATCGTGCGCGTCGGCCACGAAGCGATTGTCTCGTTCCCGAACTTCGCCCACTGGCCGCACCGCCTGGCGCTGCTGCGCGGGCGCATGCCGGTTTCGCGCGCGCTGCCGTACCAGTGGTACGACACGCCGAACGTGCGCTGCGCCACGATCTACGATTTCCAGGAGCTGGCGGTGGAGTGCGGCCTGGAAGTGCTGGAATGCGTGGCGCTGGCCGACGGCAAGGTGGTCAAGTTCCTGCCCAACCTGCGCGGCAGCATGGCGGTCTTCCGCCTGCGTAAAAAAGCGCCGCCGGCAGTATAAGGCGGGGCAGGTTGCGACTTATGTGCGTTGGCGGCTTGAGCTGGGCCGGTACATACGGCATGATCACGTCGATTCTGCGCGGGCGCTGCCCATTTATAACCAATTTTACGAGGCCGGCTGCCAACAACAGCCTGCCGGAGCCATGATGATGAAACTGAAACAACTCGCCGTTTGTCTGACCCTGTTTGCCGCGACCGGCCTGGCCACGGCGCAGGACGCCGGCGTCGTCGTCCAGGATGGCATCGAGGTCAAGCCGCTGTCGCGCATGCGCGTGCTGGCACCCGAAGAGCAGGTCAACGAGGCCGCGCGCCTGCAGTACACCGAGATGATGAGCCAGGCCAAGGAGAAGGGCTTGCTGGCGCCGACCAGCGACCCGCAGCTCAAGCGCCTGCGCACGATCGCCCAGCGCATCATCCCGTTCACGCCGCGCTGGAATCCGGTGGCCAGCAAATGGGACTGGCAGGTCAACCTGATCCAGGCCGACGAGGTCAACGCGTTCTGCATGCCGGGTGGCCGCATCGGCTTCTATACCGGCATCCTCACCAAGCTGCAGCTGACCGACGACGAAGCCGCAGCCATCATGGGCCACGAGATCGCACACGCACTGCGTGAACACGGGCGCGAGCGCCTGGCCAAGTCCAACGTCACCGCGCTCGGCGCGCGTGTCGGTGGCGCGCTGTTGTCGGGCATCTTCGGCGTCGATCCCAACCTGACCGCTACCGCGGCCAATGGCCTGGGCAGCATGCTGGTGCTGAAATTCTCGCGCGACGAAGAGCGCGAGGCCGACCTGGTGGGCCTGGATATCTCGTCGCGCGCCGGTTACGATCCGCGCGCCGGCATCGCCCTGTGGCGCAAGATGGCGACGCTGAACCAGAGCGCGCCGATGGAAATCCTGTCGACCCACCCGGGCGGCGACACCCGCATCAAGGACATGGAAGCGCACATGAACGTGCTGCTGCCGCTGTATGCGCGCGCCAAGAAGACGACGGTCGCCAAGCTGCCAGCCTACAAGAGCACTGCGCTGAATTGAGGCGTTGATGGGCAGTAGCGCCAGGGGCCGTCAGGCCGAAGCCAATGCACGCGTCCCGCTGCCCCTGCGTGACGGCGTCGCGCCCAGCTATCTGTGGCTGACCGAGACGCGCGCCGGCGGCATGCTGCGCTTTTTATGCGAGCGCTTTCCCGACGTGCCGATGCAATCCTGGGCGACGCGGCTGGAACGGGGCGAGGTTGTCGATGCGAAGGGTGCGCGGGTGGCGTTCGACACGCCGGTGCGCCAGGGCATGCGCATCTGGTACTACCGCGAGCTCGAGACGCCCGAGGTGCCCATCCCATTCCAGGAGGCGGTGCTGTTCCAGGATGACCACATCCTGGTCGCCGACAAACCGCATTTTTTACCCACGATTCCGAGCGGGCGCTTCTTGAGAGAGACGCTGCTGGTGCGCCTGAAGCGCACGCATGACTTGCCGCACCTCGTGCCCATCCACCGGCTCGATCGCGAGACGGCGGGGGTGGTGATCTTCTCGCACAATCCTGACTCGCGCGGCGCTTACCAGTCGATGTTCCAGAAGCGGGTGGTCACCAAGACCTATGAAGCGATCGCGCCACTACTCGAGGGGCGTACGCTGCCGTTCACGTACCGCAGCCGCATGCAGGATGCGGCGCAGTTCTTTCTCAGCGAAGAAGTGGTGGGCGAACCCAATTCGGAAACCCTGATCGAATTGATCGAGCAGCGCGGGCCGCTCGCGCGCTACCGGTTGCATCCGCACACGGGGCGCAAGCACCAGCTGCGCCTGCATCTGGCGTCGCTCGGCGCGCCGATCGTCGGCGACAGTTTCTACCCGGTGGCGCGGCCCTGCGGCAGCGACGATTTCAGCGCGCCGCTGCAGTTGCTGGCGCGCGCCATCGCGTTCGACGATCCGCTCACGCGCCAGCCGCGCAGCTTCGCCAGCCGCTTCGACCTGCACTGGCCGGCGTGATTACAGGTCATAGTCAATGATGAGCGGGGCGTGGTCCGAGAACTTCACGTCCTTGTAGACCGAGACGGTTTTGGCGCGCGCCGCGATGCCGGGCGTGGCGACGTGATAGTCGATGCGCCAGCCGACGTTTTTCGCGTAGGCCTGGCCGCGGTTGCTCCACCAGGTGTACTGGTCAGGCCGCGCATCCAGGCCGCGGTGCACGTCGACCATCCCCAGTTCGTCGAAGATGCGCGTCATCCATGCGCGTTCCTCGGGCAAGAAGCCTGAATTCTTCAGGTTGCCCTTCCAGTTTTTCAGGTCGATCTCCTTGTGCGCGATGTTCCAGTCGCCGCAGATGACGACTTCGCGGCCCTCGGCCTGCAATTCCTGCAGATGCGGCAGGAAGACTTCCATGAAACGGAACTTGGCCAGCTGGCGCTCGGGCGACGAGGAGCCGGACGGGCAGTAGACCGAGATGACGGTCAGGTTGCCGAAGTCGCAGCGCGTGTAGCGGCCTTCGGCATCGAACTCCAGGCACCCGAAACCGATGCGATGCTGGTCCGGTTCGGTGCGGCTATAGACGCCGGTGCCCGAATAGCCTTTTTTCTCGGCATAGTGGAAGCGCCCGTGGTAGCCGTGCGGGCGCAGGAAGTCTTCGGTCATGTCGGCTTCCTGGGCCTTGAGCTCCTGGACGCAGATGTAGTCGGCGTCTTGCGTCGCCAGCCAGTCAAAGAAGCCCTTCTTGTGGGCGGAGCGAATACCGTTGAGGTTTGCGGAGATGATTCGTGGCATGGAGATAGTCGAGCAGGTGAAAGAGGGCAGAGCGCATTGGGAGGCGCATCGTTAGCCCGCAAGTGTAGCGTGTTTTGATGCTGCCAGTCATGCCTTGAGGCTGTTGCTTTATAGGGACTAGCGGTGATAAACGGCAACGATCTGTTACACTGGCGGTCCCCTGCGCGTCGACGGCACGCCGCATTTTCCTTCTTCCCGACTCCATGAACACTGACAAACCGCTCCCTGCGGACGTCGTCGCTATTCCCGTGCGCGAGCATGATGACGCCACGGCCGCCGAACTGTACGATTTCGTGGAGAACGCCGTCGAAGGTCTGCACCGCGTCGGCCCCGACGGCACCATCCTGTGGGCCAACCGCGCCGAATTGCAGATGCTTGGCTATGGCTGGGAAGACTACGTCGGGCGGCATATCGCCGACTTTCACGAAGACCCGGCCACGATCGATTTCATCCTGCGCACGCTGCTGGCGGGCGAAACGCTGTACGACCAGCCGGCGCGTCTGCGCTGCAAGGATGGCTCGATCAAGCACGTGCTGATCCACTCGAACGGGCACTTCGTCGACGGCCAGCTGCGCTACACGCGCTGCTTCACGCGCGACGCGTCCGAACGCCACGAGCGCGACCAGGCGCTGGCGCAGCGCGACGCCATGCTGATGGCCGCGCCGGTCGCTGCGGCGCTGCTGATGGGGCCCGAGTTGCGCTTCCGGCTGGTGAACAACCGCTACCGCGACCTGATCGACACCAGCAGCATGCTGGGCCAGACCTTCGACGAAGCGTTCCCGCATCTGGGCGGCGCCGGAGTCGCCGATGCGGTCGCGCGCGTGTATGCCAGCGGCGTGTCGTATCAGGCCGAGGAGCTGTCAGTCACGCGCCTGGATGCAGATGGTCAACCGGTCGAACGCTTCTTCAAGTTCAGTCTGGAGCCGCTGCTGGACCTGGATGGCCGGCCGGAAGGCGTGATCGTGGTGGCGGTCGACGTGACCGAGCACGTACGCAACCGCCTGGCGATCGAGCACGCCGCCCGCGAGCGCGAGCAGCTGCTGGTCGACCTGGGCGCGGCCAGCCAGGCCAAGGATGAATTCCTGGCGATGCTGGGCCACGAGCTGCGCAATCCGCTCTCGCCGATCGTCACCGCGCTGCAACTGATGCGCATGCGGGGCGACGGCGCGTACGGCCGCGAGGGTGAGATCATCCAGCGCCAGGTCGACCATCTGGTGCGGCTGGTGGACGACCTGCTCGACGTCTCGCGCGTCACGCGCGGCAAGATCGAACTGAAGGTCGAGCAGGTCGAGATGGCGCAGGTGACGGGCCGCGCGCTCGAGATGGCGAGCCTGCTGGTGGAGCAGCGCCGGCATCATCTCGAGGTCGACGTCGAGCCGGACCTGGTGTGGGAAGGCGATCCGGCGCGGCTGGTGCAGGTGGTATCGAACCTCTTGACCAATGCCGCGCGCTATACCGAACCGGGTGGCCGGATCTGGCTGCGCGCACGGCGCGACGGCGCGGACGTGGTCGAGATCAGCGTGCGCGACACGGGCATTGGCCTGGCGCCGGCGATGCACGAGCAGGTGTTCGAGCTGTTCTTCCAGGGCAAACGCAGCATCGACCGCGCCGAGGGCGGGCTCGGGATCGGGCTGGCGCTGGTCAGGAACATCGTCGAGCTGCATGGCGGCAGCGTCGAAGCGCGCAGCGAAGGGCGGGGCCTGGGCAGCCAGTTCGTGGTGCGTCTGCCGCTGCACGGTGTGGCGGGGCTATCGGCACCGGTGGCCGTTGCGGCCGCGCCGGTCATTGACAGCGCGCCGCAGCGCGTGCTGGTGGTGGACGACAATGCGGACGGCGGCAATACGCTGGCGCGCCTGCTGACGGCGCACGGGCACACGGTCGAGGTGTATCACGATCCGGTGGCGGCGCTGGCGGCGATTGAACGCTTCCGGCCCGACGTCGCGCTGCTCGACATCGGCCTGCCGGTGCTCGACGGCTACCAGCTCGCCGCGCGCATCCACGTGCTGCCGGCAGGGCGCCTGTGCCGCCTGGTCGCACTGACCGGGTACGGCCAGGCCACGGACCGCGCGCGCAGCCAGGCCAGCGGCTTCGCAGCGCACATGGTCAAGCCGATCAGCGGTGCCGAAGCGCTACGGGTCGTCGCCGGCGAGGCCGTGAGCGATTAAAATAGCCGCTTTCGACATTCAGGGAGAAGTACATGACTGATCTGCGCCAGCAATTCATCGGGTTTTCGGTCGAGGCCGAAGTATTGAAGTTCGGCCAATTCACGACCAAGGCCGGGCGCCTGTCGCCATACTTCTTCAACGCCGGCCTGTTCCACGACGGGGCCACGCTGGGCAAGCTGGCCCAGTTCTACGCACAGACGCTGCTCGACTCGGGCGTCGAATTCGACATGCTGTTCGGCCCGGCCTACAAAGGCATCACGCTGGCCTCCGCCACGGCAGTGGCCCTGGCCGCAAAAGGCCGTGACACGTCGTACGCGTACAACCGCAAGGAAGCGAAAGACCACGGCGAAGGCGGCACGATCGTCGGTGCCAAGCTGCAGGGCAAGGTCGTGATCATCGACGACGTGATCAGCGCCGGCACCTCGGTGCGCGAATCGGTCGCCATGATCCGCGCCGCCGGCGCCGAGCCAGCCGCTGTGTTGATCGCACTGGACCGCATGGAGCGCTCAGGCGCCGACGACGCACTCTCCGAGCAGTCAGCCGTACAAGAAGTCTCGCGCGAATTCAACATCCCGGTGATCTCGATCGCCAACCTCGCCGACCTCTTCACCTACCTCGACACCCACACCGCCGACCCCCGCCTGTCGCAACACAAAGACGCCGTCTCCGCCTACCGCACCCGCTACGGCATCCAAAAGCAATAGCCCAACAATGAGGGTCAGAGTAGATTTGTTGGGCAATTATCCAAAGTTGTCAAACAATTCGACTCTGACCCTCATTGTTTATGTGCTTGCAGGAATCGATTTATTTTCCGCTTGGAATATCGCTAATCAATTTGATCACTTGAACGGGAATCGGCTCAGCTTTCCTGCTTTGCGGACAGTTTTGGCCGTCCAAACAAATAGGGTCAGAGTCGAATTGTTGGACAATTGCTCGCGGTCGCCCGATAAGTGGGGACAGAGTCGCTAGGCTGGGCAATTACTGCCGGTAAAAATGAATCAGGGTCAGCGTCGCATTGCTGGCAATTGTGGGCAATTGCTCAATAATTCGACTCTGACCCTAATTGAGAAGGAAGGGTTAGCTGGTCAGCTTTTTCTTCAGCAGTTCGGTGACTTGCGCTGGGTTGGCTTTGCCTTTGGAGGCTTTCATTGCCTGGCCGATCAGGGCGTTGATCGCGGCTTCTTTGCCGGCGCGGTATTGTTCGACGGATTTGGCGTTGGCGGCCAGGACCTCGTCGACGATCGCTTCCAGTGCGCCCGTATCCGAGATCTGTTTCAGGCCTTTCTGGTCGATGACCGTGTCGGCCAATCCCTCATCGTCCGATTTGGCGTCCCACATCGCGGCGAAGACTTCCTTTGCGGCCTTGTTCGAGATCGTGCCGTCGGCGATGCGCTTGAGTAGCAGCGCCAGTTGCGCGGCGCTTACGGGCGAAGCCTGCAGCTCGACGCCTTCGCGGTTCAGTGTCGACGACACGTCGCCCATCATCCAGTTGGCGGCCGACTTCGCGTTTTCTTTCCCGGCTTTCGCCACCACCGCTTCGTAGTACGTTGCCATCGTCTGCGACGACGTGAGCACCAGGCTGTCGTATTCCGGCAGGCCGTATTCGCCCGTGAAGCGCGCGCGCATGGCGCCTGGCAGTTCCGGCATCTCCGCTTTCACGCGCTCGATCCAGTCCTGGCCGATCGCCAGCGGCGGCAGGTCAGGGTCGGGGAAGTAGCGGTAATCCTGCGCGTCTTCTTTCGTGCGCATCGAGCGTGTTTCTTTGCGGTCCGGATCCCACAGTCGCGTCGCCTGGATCACCTTGCCGCCGTCTTCGATCAGCTCGATCTGGCGCCGCACTTCGTAGTGGATCGCTTCTTCCATGAAGCGGAACGAATTCAGGTTCTTGATTTCGCAGCGCGTGCCGAATTCCTGCTGGCCGACCGGGCGCACCGAGACGTTGACGTCGCAGCGGAACGAACCCTCCTGCATATTGCCGTCGCAAACGCCCAGCCACATCACCAGCGAGTGCATCGCCTTGGCATACGCCACGGCTTCGGCTGCGCTGCGCATTTCAGGCTCGGACACGATTTCCAGCAGCGGCGTGCCGGCGCGGTTCAGGTCGATCCCGCTCATGCCCGCGTAGTCTTCGTGCAGCGACTTGCCCGCGTCTTCCTCGAGGTGGGCGCGGGTCAGGTTGACCGTCTTCATTTCGAGCTTGCCGTCTTTTTCGTAGGCGAAGGACAGCGTGCCGCCCTGGACCACCGGATCGGCGAACTGGCTGATCTGGTAACCCTTCGGCAGGTCGGGATAAAAGTAGTTCTTGCGCGCGAAGACCGACTCCGGCGCGATGGTGCCGCCGACCGCCAGGCCGAAACGGATCGCGCGTTCGACCGCGCCGCGGTTCAGCACCGGCAGCACGCCCGGCAGCGCCAGGTCGACCGGGCTGGCTTGCGTGTTCGGCTCGGCGCCGAAACGGATCGCGCTGCCGCTGAAGATTTTCGATTGGGTCGTGAGCTGCACGTGGTTCTCAAGACCGATGACGACTTCCCATTGCATAGTGTTCTCTCTTTGTTCTGTGTCGGCGCGAATCAAACGCCGTCCGGCGTGTGCGTATGCCAATCGGTCGCGAGCTGGTACTGGTGCGCGATGTTGAGCAGCTTGGCTTCGGCGAAGTAGTTGCCGATGATTTGCAGGCCGACCGGCCGCTTGCCGTTCTTCTCGCCGGCGCCGAAGCCGCACGGGATCGACATGCCGGGCAGGCCCGCCAGGCTGGTCGAGAGCGTGTAGATGTCGGCCAGATAGTTCGCCACCGGATCGTTCGACTTGGCGCCCAGGTCCCACGCTACGGTCGGCGCGACCGGGCCCATGATCACGTCGCACTTGTCGGCAAACGCAGCCTGGAAGTCGTCGGCGATCAGGCGCCGGATCTTCTGCGCCTGCACGTAATAAGCATCGTAGTAGCCGTGGCACAGCACATAGGTGCCCACCAGGATGCGGCGCTTGACCTCCGTGCCGAAACCTTCAGCGCGGGTTTTGCGGTACATGTCCTGCAAATCCTTGTACTCGCTGGCGCGGTGGCCGTAGCGCACACCGTCAAAGCGCGACAGGTTCGACGAGGCTTCTGCCGGCGCGATGATGTAATAGGTCGGGATCGACAGCGCGGTCTTCGGCAGCGAGATGTCCACCAGCGTCGCGCCCAGTTTCACGAACTGTTCGAGCGCGGCGCGCACGGCGGCTTCGACATCGCTCGCCAGGCCTTCGCCGAAATACTCGGCCGGCACGCCGATGCGCAGCCCGGTCAACGGGTGATCGAGCGCGCGCGTGTAGTCTTCCGCGACGTTGCCCTGGTCGACCGTCAGGCTGGTCGAATCACGCTCGTCGAAGCCGATCATTTCGTTCAGCAGCAGCGCGCAATCCTCGGCGCTCTGGGCGATCGGGCCGCCCTGGTCGAGCGACGAGGCAAACGCGATCATGCCGAAGCGCGATACGCGCCCGTACGTCGGCTTGATGCCGGTGACGCCGCAGAACGCGGCCGGCTGGCGGATCGAGCCGCCGGTGTCGGTGGCGGTGGCTGCCGGCGCCAGGCGCGCAGCGATCGCCGCCGCCGAGCCGCCCGACGAGCCGCCTGGCACTGCCGTCGTGTCCCATGGATTCTTCACTGCGCCGTAGGCCGAGTTTTCATTGGCCGAGCCCATCGCGAATTCGTCGAGATTGACCTTGCCCAGCGTGACCATGCCGGCATTGCGGAAGCGCTCGACCACGGTCGCATCGAACGGGCTGACGTAGCCCTCGAGCATCTTCGAGCCGGCTGTCGTGCGCCAGTCGCGCGTGACGAAAATATCCTTGTGCGCGATCGGCACGCCGGTCAGCGGGCCGGCCGTGCCGGCGGCGAAGCGCACGTCGGCCTCGGCGGCCTGGGCCAGCGAGCGCGCGTGGTCCACGTGCAGGAAGGCGTTATGCTCGCTGGCGTCGATGCGGCCGAGGTAGTGGCGCGTCAGTTCGGTGCTCGAGATCTGCTTCGAGTGCAGGAGCGCGGACAGCTCCTTGAGGGTCTTGTTATGCATGTGCGTGTCGATTCTAAAAGCGGATTCGTGAGCGATTCAAAAGCCGGGACTACTCGATGACCTTCGGCACCAGATACAGGCCGTCCTGCGCTTTCGGCGCCGGCGCCTGGTAATCGTCGCGGTGGTTCTGCTCGGTCACCACGTCGTCGCGCAGGCGCAGCGGCAGGGCGAGGATCGCCGACAGCGGTTGCGCCAGTGGCGCCACGCCGGTGGTATCGACCGCCTGCATCTGCTCGGCCAGCGCGAAAATGCCGTTCAGCTCGGTCAGCGCGATCTCGGCATCGGCATCAATCATTTCGAGCTGGGCCAGGTTGGCAATGCGTTTTACGTCAGATAGGGTCAGGGACATGGCAAGATGGCGCGGCCCAAGGCTACGCAGAATGTGATTAGGCGAATAAAGAATGTTAGCAAGTTGTCAGCGAACAGCATTTTAAAGTTGATAAAACCCTTCAAATATCGCGCAAACCGCTTGCAATTCGGTGGGGAAATCCACCTGTATTGGGCATGTAAACGACAAATTATAAGGTAGAATGGCGGGCTAATGCGTTGTCGTGCCGAAAGCTATGGCTCCCGCGCAATGAAAGTCCGCGGTGCCCTCGGTTGGCAGGTGCGGCACAGAATCCCCGATCAATGTTTAGGCGCACATTGATGCGCATCAGGACACCCATGTTTGGTTTTTTACGCAGCTATTTCTCGAACGACCTCGCCATTGACCTCGGTACCGCCAATACGCTGATTTATGTGCGTGGCCTGGGTATCGTGCTGGACGAGCCGTCGGTCGTCGCGATCCGCCAGCAGGGCGGGCCAAATGGCAAGAAGACGATCCAGGCGGTCGGCAAGGAAGCCAAGCAGATGCTGGGCAAGGTGCCCGGCAATATCGAGGCGATCCGCCCGATGAAGGATGGCGTGATCGCCGACTTCACCGTCACCGAACAGATGCTCAAGCAGTTCATCCGCATGGTGCACGAGTCCAAATTCTTCCGCCCGTCGCCACGCATCATCATCTGCGTGCCATGCGGTTCGACCCAGGTCGAGCGCCGCGCGATCCGTGAATCGGCGCTTGGTGCCGGCGCCTCGCAGGTTTACCTGATCGAAGAGCCAATGGCAGCTGCCATCGGCGCCGGCCTGCCGGTGTCGGAAGCAACCGGCTCGATGGTGGTCGACATCGGCGGCGGCACCACCGAAGTGGGCATCATCTCGCTGGGCGGCATGGTCTACAAGGGCTCGGTGCGCGTGGGCGGCGACAAGTTCGACGAAGCTATCGTCAACTACATCCGCCGCAACTACGGCATGCTGATCGGCGAACAGACCGCTGAAGCAATCAAGAAGGCGATCGGCTCGGCGTTCCCGGGTTCGGAAGTCAAGGAGATGGAAGTCAAGGGCCGTAACCTGTCCGAAGGTATCCCGCGCTCGTTTACCATTTCGAGCAACGAGATCCTCGAAGCGCTGACCGACCCGCTGAACCAGATCGTCTCGGCCGTCAAGAACGCGCTGGAACAGGCCCCGCCCGAACTGGGCGCCGACATCGCCGAAAAGGGCATGATGCTCACCGGCGGCGGCGCGCTGCTGCGCGACCTGGATCGCCTGCTGATGGAAGAAACCGGCCTGCCGGTGCTCGTGGCCGAAGACCCGCTGACCTGCGTGGTGCGCGGCTCGGGCATGGCGCTGGAACGGATGGACAAACTCGGTTCCATCTTCTCGTACGAATAAGCCGCACGTGGTCTTCCAGGACGGGCAGGGCGTGCGGTCACAAGCTGCGCGCATCTGCCCGTCTTGATATGAACTCCCGCGTTACCACCACCAGAGCTCATGGAATATAGTCCTCCGCCGCTGTTCAAACAAGGCGCGCCCGCGCGTGTCAAGGTGACGGTGTTCGCGCTGATCGCGATCGTTCTGCTGGTGGTCGATGCCCGCATGGGGCTTCTTGCCGGCGTGCGTACGGTCGCCGCGACCGTGCTGTACCCGATGCAGATGGCCGCCATGCTGCCGCGCGATGCGGTGGGCAATATGGGCGTCTACTTCTCGTCGGTCTCCACGCTGCAAAAGCAGGTCCAGGCGCTGAAGAACCAGGAGCTTGCCCAGGCCCGCCTGCTGCAGCAGGCGCAGTTCCAGATGGCCGAGAACATCCACCTGCGGCGCCTGATGGACGGCAAGCAGCAACTGCCCGTGCAATCGCAGATGGCCGAAATCCTGTACGACGCGCGCGATCCGTCGACGCGCCGCATCGTCATCAACCGCGGCTCACGCGACGACGTCACGCCCGGCCTGCCGGTGATCGACCATGCTGGCGTGGTGGGCCAGGTCACGCGCGTGTTCCCGTTCACGTCCGAAGTCACGCTCCTGACCGACAAGGACCAGGCCATTCCCGTGCAGGTGCTGCGCAGCGGTTTGCGCAGCATCGTCTATGGCCGCGGTCATTCCGGCCAGCTCGATCTGCGCTTCGTGGCCCAGGACGCCGACATCCAGGTTGGCGACGTGCTGGTCACGTCGGGCCTGGACGGCATGTACCCGGCCGGCCTGGCCGTCGCGCGCGTGACGCAGGTCGAAAAGGCGACCGGCTCGTTCGGCCGTGTCGTCGGCCTGCCGCTGGCCGGCATCGACCGCAACCGCCAGGTGCTGGTGATCATGTCGAACCACGCCTTGCCGGCGCGCCCGCCGCAGGAAACGCCGCCAACCGGCAACCGCCGCAAGCTGCCGGCAATGGCGCCGGTGCCGACGCCGCCCTTGCCCGCGTCGCCGTTGCCGGCCGCTGGCGCGCCGGCGGCCGTGCAGTCGCCGGTTGCGCCGGCGACGCCGGTCACCCCGGGCGCCGCGCCAACGACGACGCTGACCACACCTGTGCCGGCTACAACGACACGCGCCGCTACTACGCCGGCGGTGCGGGCGCAGCCTGCACCGACGCCAGTCGCACCTGCGCCGGCAGCACCGTCACCAACCCGATAAGCGACCATGCCAGGTAACCGCCCGCATTACATCCTGCTGCCCGTCAGCCCGCTGTTCATCACGTTCAGCCTGGTGTGCGCCTTCATGCTCAACCTGATGCCGTGGGGCCGCTGGCTTGGCGCGCCCGATTTCGTCGCACTGGTGCTGGTCTTCTGGGGCATCCACCAGCCGCGCAAGGTCGGCATCGGCGTCGCCTTTTGCATGGGCCTCTTGATGGACGTGCACGATGCGAGCCTTCTGGGCGAGAACGCGCTGGCCTATACGCTGCTGTCGTACTTCGCCATCATGATCCACCGCCGCGTGCTGTGGTTCCCGACACTCACCCAGGCCATGCACGTGTTCCCGCTGCTCCTGATGGCGCAGGCGATCCAGCTGATCGTGCATTTCATCGTCTCCGGGCGCTTTCCGGGCCTGCTGCAGTTCATCGAGAGCGTGGTGGCGGTGATCCTGTGGCCCGTGATCACCTGGCTGCTGCTGGCGCCCCAGCGCCGCGCGGTCGACCGCGACCACACCCGTCCGATCTGACGATCCGAATCGACCTGAATCGACCAATAAGCGCATGACCGAATTCAAAGACAGCGATCGCGAGATCCACCAGTTCCGGATGCGCCTGACGGTGCTGATCGCCCTGGTCTTCATTTGCTTTGGCCTCCTGGTCGCGCGCGTCGTGTGGCTGCAGGTACTGCACCACGACCAATACGCGGCCCAGGCCGAGGACAACCGCATCGCGCTGGTACCGATCGTGCCCAACCGCGGCCTGATCGTCGACCGCAACGGCGTGGTCCTGGCGCGTAACTATTCGGCCTACACGCTCGAACTGACACCGTCGAAGCTGCAGGCGAACATGGAATCGGTGATCGACGAACTGGCCAAGCTGGTGCAGATCGAGCCGCGCGACCGGCGCCGCTTCAAGCGCTTGCTGGAAGAGTCGCGCAGCTTTGCCAGCGTTCCGCTGCGCACGCGCCTGACCGATGACGAAGTGGCGCGCTTCACCGCGCAGCGCTTCCGCTTTCCCGGCGTCGAAGTGCAGGCGCGCCTGTTTCGCCAGTATCCGATGGGCGAGGTGGCCTCGCACGTGATCGGCTACATCGGCCGCATCAACCAGAAGGAAGCCGACGCGCTGGAAGAGGGTGACGACGCTGCCAACTACAATGGCACCGACCACATGGGCAAGGAAGGCGTCGAGAAGCGCTACGAGCGCCAGCTGCACGGCCAGACCGGCTACGAGCAGGTCGAGCGCTCCGCGGGCGGGCGCGCCATCCGCACGCTGCGCCGCACGGCGCCGACACCGGGCAGCAACCTGATCCTGTCGATCGACATCGAACTGCAGAAGATCGCCGAAGAAGCGTTCGGTGACCAGCGCGGCGCCCTGGTGGCGATCGAGCCGGCCACCGGCGACGTTCTGGCATATGTGTCGCGCCCCGGGTTCGATCCGAACCTGTTCGTCGACGGCATCGATACCCAGAGCTGGAACGAGCTCAATACATCGCTCGACAAACCACTGATGAACCGGCCGCTGTCGGGCACCTATCCCCCCGGGTCGACCTTCAAGCCGTTCATGTCGCTGGCAGCGCTCGAGATGGGGTTCCGCCGGCCGCAGGATGCGATCCGCGACCCCGGTTTCTTCATGCTGGGCGGGCACCGCTTCAACGATGACAAGCCGGGCGGCCATGGCATCGTCAATATGTACCATTCGATTGCCCACTCGTGCGATACCTACTACTACCAGCTGTCCAACGAGATGGGCATCGATAACATCTCGAAGTTCATGCGCGAATTCGGCTTTGGCCAGCCGACCGGGATCGACCTCGATTACGAAAAGACCGGCGTGCTGCCGTCAAAAGAGTGGAAGGCCGAGCGCTTCAAGCGCAGCCCTGCAGCCCAGAAGTGGGTCGGCGGCGACACCATTTCGGTCGCGATCGGCCAGGGCTTCAACAACTACACGATGCTGCAGCTGGCGCATGCCACCGCCATCCTGGCCAACAACGGCGTGGTGATGAAGCCGCACCTGGTCAAGATGATCGAAGACGGCGCCACCCGCGAGCGCACGCTCACCGTGCCGAAGGAAACCCGGCGCCTGGCCATGAAGCCCGAGCACATCGCCTTCATTAAGGATGCGATGGCGGGCGTGATTCGCGAAGGCACGGGCCAGAAAGCCTTTGCCGGCGCCCTCTACACCGCTGGTGGCAAGACCGGTACCGCCCAGGTGATTGGCTTGCGCGGCAAGAAATACAATGCCAACGCAATCGATGAACGTCACCGCGACAATGCATTGTTTACCGTGTTTGCGCCGGCCGAGCAGCCGCGTATCGCGCTGGCGATGGTCGTTGAAAATGCCGGCTTTGGCGGGGCTATCGCCGCGCCGATCGCGCGCAAGGTGCTCGATTACGCCATCCTGGGCAAGCGCCCGGCGCCGCCGGCCGAACCAAAAAAGGCCGAGCGCCCCGTCACCGTCAAGAAGACCGCACCAGCGCCAGCACAAGCACCAGCGCCGGCGCCCGTGACCGCACCGCTCCAGACGGCCAGCGCACCCGCCGTCACCCGAACCGAGTAAATCATGGCCCATATTCCAGAACGGCGTTCGCTGCGGCGGCGCCTGCGCCCCTATTTCACGGTGTTCGACCTGCCGCTCACGCTGATCCTGGCGGTCCTGGTCACGATCAGCATGGTCACCATGTCGTCCGCCGGCGCCGACTTCCCGGACCGGGTCGAGCATCAGATCCGTAACTTCCTGCTGTCGTTTGCCGTGATGTGGATCGCCGCGAACATCGCGCCGCAAACGCTGATGCGCCTGGCCGTGCCGATCTACACCATTGGCGTGGCGCTGCTGGTCGCAGTGGCCATGTTTGGCCTGATCAAGAAGGGCGCGCGGCGCTGGTTGCACATCGGCGTGATCGACATCCAGCCGTCCGAGATCATGAAGATCGGCGTGCCCCTGATGCTGGCCTGGTATTTCCAGACCCGGGCCCAGGTCGCGGGCTGGAAGAATTACCTGGCCGCCGGGGCGCTCCTGATGATTCCGGTCGCGTTCATCATGAAGCAGCCCGACCTGGGCACGTCGCTGCTGGTGGCGTCGTCCGGGCTGTACGTGATCTTCCTGGCCGGCCTGTCGTGGAAAGCCATCGCCGCCGTGTCGGTGCTGGGGCTGGCCAGCCTGCCGGTGGGCTGGTCGATGATGCACGACTACCAGCGCGAGCGGGTGATGACACTGATCGATCCTACCTCGGACCCACTGGGCAAGGGCTTCCACATCATCCAGTCGATCATTGCGATCGGTTCCGGTGGCGTGAGTGGCAAGGGGTATATGAAGGGCACCCAGGGTTACCTGGAATTCGTGCCCGAACGGACCACCGACTTCGTGTTCTCGGTGTATTCGGAAGAATTCGGCCTGATCGGCAACCTGTTCCTGCTGTTCGTGTACCTGCTCTTGATCGGGCGCGGCCTGATGATCGCGGCCAATGCGGCCAATACCTTCGGGCGCCTGCTGGCCGGGTCGATCTCGATGATTTTCTTTACCTATGCCTTTGTCAACATGGGCATGGTGGCGGGCATTCTGCCCGTGGTCGGGGTGCCGCTGCCCTTCATGAGCTATGGCGGCACTGCCTTTATCACACTCGGCCTTGGCGCCGGCATATTGATGAGTATTCAAAGACACCGTAAACTGGTGAAGACTTAACTAGCAGGAGGACTGCCAATGGGCGTTCGCAAAAACATCCCGGCGGTCGTAGCGGTTGCCTTTCTTGTCACGGCGTGCAGCAGTACCGGTGAACACAAACGCTTGTCGCCATTCCCGTGGCCGCACAAGCCCACCGCCAAGCATGGCCCCGCGCCCAAGCTGCCGGCCGCCAATTCGGGACGGGGCGGTTATTACAAGGATGACGGCCCGGGCGAGAATCCGCCCGACGGCCTGCTCGAGACGCCCGACGCGGTCGTCGTGGCCGAACCGTTCAACAAGTTCACCAGCCGTCCCTACACGGTGCTGGGCAAGACCTACACACCGCTGGGCAACGATGAACGGTGGACCCAGCGCGGCATCAGCACCTGGTATGGCAAGAAATTCCATGGCCAGCGCACGGCCTCCGGTGAGCTGTACGACATGTACAAGATGACGGGTGCACACCCGACGCTGCCGATCCCGTCTTACGTGCGCGTGACGAGCCTGGAAAGCGGCCAGTCGGTGGTCGTGCGCATCAATGATCGCGGCCCGTTCCATTCCACGCGCATCATCGACGTGTCGTACACGGCCGCGCTGAAACTGGGCCTGCTCGGCAACGGCAGCCACGAGGTCGAGATCGAGCGCCTGTTCCCGGGCGATCCGATCGTCAATCCGGCGCAGATTGCCGCCGCGCGGCGTGAAGCGACCTCGCAGGCGCAATCGGCGCCGCCCGCCATCGCAGCGCTGATGCTCGAAGATCGGGTGCAGGCCGACAGCGGCGCCGTCGTGCGCCTGGTGGAGCCGGCGACACCCGCGGCGCAAGCCGCACCGGCGGCGCGCGCCACGACGGGCGACTACTACATCCAGCTTGGCGCGTATGGCCGCACCGGCACCGCCGAAGCGATCAGCGACCAGATCGCGCGCGCCGGCGTGGACGTGGGCACGCTTGAAGTGGTGAAGGTGGGGGCATTCAATCGCCTGTATGGCGGGCCGTATCCGACCCGCGCCGAGGCGATCGAGGCGATGGACGCGCTGCCAGCTTCATTGGGATTGAAGCCGATCGTCGTGCGGCGCTGACGCCTCGCCGGATCGTTCCGAACCGTCTTATACGGTTGCGCGCTTGCTGCGGCGACGCACGGCGCCCAGACCGGCCAGACCGGCGAGCGCCAGCAGGATGCTCGATGGCTCCGGCACTTCGGCGGATGCCACGACTTCCGTGTAATCCAGCAGCAGCTGTGAATTGGTCAGGATCAGGTCGCCCGCGACTTTCAGATTCAGCGTCAGCTGGTCGCTGCGCAGCAGTTCGTCGATGATCGACTGGTTCGAGATGATGCCGCTGATCGTGAAGGCGCCGGTGTAGTCGCGGGTGATGGTCGTTGTATCGGTCCAGCTCTTCGTATAAAAACCGTAGCAGTGGTTGTAGAAGCAACCCTTGCCTTCATACTTGGCATGGAGCGGGCTTGAGGTGGTTTTGCTCGATTCGGTCAGTGCGGTGCTTCCCGTGCCGAGAACGACGTCGCCGATCGACAGCGCAGCGCTTTCCTGCTGGCCCGTGCGGTTTACCGTCGCGTAATTTGTCAGATAACGTGCGAAGCTCACCGCGGTATGGGGCCGCCAGCCGGTCATGCTGCTGCCGGTGGAGACGGGGGCCGACGTCATGAACGTATCCGCTCCATCATCACGAAACGAAAACGAGTACGCCAGGCTGTTGACCGTGTAGTCGGTCGGCAGGAACGATTTGCCACTGAACACGGCGCTGTAGTTGTTATTGGCCAGGTCGCTCGATGCAAACGCACCGGTCATGGCGATTGGGGTGGCCAGTGCTGCAGCAGAGAGGGTGCACAGGGTGGTCAGCAAAGCAGTGGTGATCAGTTTTTTCATGGCAAGTTCGAGGTTTTAATTTAAGAAACAATAATTTGTATATAGCAATAGTTGTGCCAGCAAGGCAACTCATTGATTATAAACAATCTTATTTTCTTAAAAAAATTTAGTGTAAAGAAATTCGACACTTTTTCGCCGCTGCGCAATACGCATGGACGAAAAAAAGCGCACCCGCAGGTGCGCCGTTGACGGACTGTGTGCGATTCAACTGCAGCGGGTGATGTCGACGCCGCTGTAGTCGTCGGCGATGCCCGTCAAGCGGTCGCGCTCGGCAGCGTCGATCTGGCGATACTGGTAGCCGGCGCGCGTCACTTGTGGTCCACGTGGCAGGATGCGCACGCCGCGCACGCCCTGGCGCTGCAGGTCGGCCACGAGCTTTTGCGCCGCACCGTCCGACTTGAACACGCCGAGCGAAATCGCATAGCGTAGTGGCGACGTGTCGTTCTGCATGATGAAGAGGTTGGTCACGCCCCGTTCCCTGAGCTCGGCGACACGGCGCTGGGCGCCTTCGCGGCCCCCATTCGGTGGCAGATAGACGAGGCGGCTCGTCACTTCCTGGTACGGCATGTCGATGCGCGACTGGCGCGGCGCCAGGCCAAGCCGTGCGACCCGGGCCTCGAAGCGGCGCGCATCGGCTGTACTGAACGGGCCGGCCTGCACGCAGGCGACCAGATCCCGCGCGACTGGCACTGGCACTGGCACTGGCACTGGCTCGGGCAGGGGCGCAGCTACCTCGGCTTGGGGCGCCGGTGCAGCGCTCTGTGCTGCCTGCCTGGCCTGCGTTGGCGTGAGCTGCTGCATGCGTTCGGGCGCAAGCTGGTTCTTCAGGCGCGCCGGCTCGCGCGCCCCATCACCCGCCTGGCCGAGCAGGCCCTGGCCATATGCCAGCAAGACCCCATTGGCGCCCAGCAGCGCCCAGAACACGAATTTCAGCACCGCATATCTCCCGTCGAGCCGGTGGCTGCTGCATGCAGGCCGACCAGTACGATGTTATCGACCACCTGGTGCGCAACCTTGAGGGCTGGCGCGATATGGGGCGCGGCGCCACCCGAGACGATGCAGAAGGCGCCGCACAGGCCGGCCACCGCGCGCTCGATCGCGCCCGCCTGCGCCGAGAGCATGCCGGACAGGATCGCATCCTGCGTGTTGGCGCCAAACAGCGGCGGCAGTGCGCCGGCATCGACCTGCGGCAGTTGCGCCGTGTTGCGCGCCAGGCTGGCGGCCATCAGGGCCAGGCCGGGCAGGATCATGCCGCCGATGAAGTGGCCATCGGCGCGTACCGCGTCGACCGTGGTCGCGGTGCCGCAGGTGGCCACGATCAGGTCCTGGCCAGGCGCCAGCGCGCGCGCGCCGATGGCAGCAGCGAAGCGGTCGCACCCGAGCCGCGCCGGCTCGCGATAGCCGTTGGTGACGCCAGCGCGCTGCGGCGTTGACGCAAACCACTCGACCTGCGCATGCGCCGGCAGCAGGGCCGCGATGCGTTCGGCCAGCGCGGGCCCCGCCACGTTCGAGACCAGCACACGCGTGGCGCCGGCCCAGTCGGACGCCAGTGTATCCAGCCCGGCATGCGCCACCGCGCCAGTGGCCGACCAGGCGCCAGGCGCAGCGCCATCGGCTGCCAGCGCCCACTTGACGCGGGTATTGCCGGCATCGATCAGCAGCATCATGCTTTCACCCGCAGCGAGACGTCGCCGGCCATGACGGTGATGCGGCCTTCATCCGTATCGAGCAGCAGGCGCCCGCTATCGTCGACACCGGCCGCGCGGCCTTCGTGCCGCACGACACCGCCGTCGAGCAGGACGACGGTTTCGCCCTGCCATGCATGGCGCAGATTCCAGCGCGCGCTGAAGGCGCCAAACCCGCGCGCGGTAAATTCGCGCAGGCAGTCGGCCAGGCCGTCGAGCAGCGCCGCCATCAACGCGTCGCGGTCCATCCGCGCCAGCCACGGCATGCCAGCCGCGCTGCGGCCCAGCTGCGCTTCCATCTCATCGGGCATCAACAGGTTCAAACCGATCCCGATCACGGTCCAGGTGCCGCCGCCAGGGGCAGACTGGGTTTCGATCAGGATGCCGGCCAGTTTGTCGCCATCCTTGAGCACATCGTTCGGCCACTTCAGCTGCACCTGCTGGCCCAGCGTGCCAAGCGTGTCGGCCAGCGCCACGCCCACTGCCAGCGGCAGGCCAAGCAGCGCCTGTGGCCCGCCGTCGAAGCGCCAGGCCAGCGAAAACGTCAGCGAACCTTCGGGCGACGACAGCCAGCTGCGCCCGGCGCGCCCGCGGCCGGCGCTTTGATGTTCGGCGATCAGCAGCAGCGGGGCGGCGAGTGTGCCGGCGCGCGCGAGCAGGTCGGCGTTGGTCGACCCGGTCTGCGCGACGACTTCAACGGCGACGCCTGCGCGCGACAGGGCGGCGATGGCGGCGGCGTTCATGGCTGCTCCCGGCGCTTCTTGGTCGGCGCGCGCGCAAAGAGACGGTCGAACAGGCCGTTGGGCATCAGGCGCAGCAGCTTGGCAATGACGCCCATCTGCCACGGCAGCACGCGGTAACTATCGCCGCGCGCGATCGCCGCGACAGCCCGCGTGGCAAAGCGTTCGGGGGGCATCAAAAAGGGCATGGGGAAGCGGTTGGCACGGGTCATGGGGGTATCGATGTAGCCGGGCGCGATGGTCACCACGCGAATATTTGACGGGCGCAGTTCCACGCGCAGCGCCTCGCAATAGCTGTGCAGCGCGGCCTTGCTGGCACAGTAGGCGCCGGCGCCGCGCATGCCGCGAATGCCGGCCACGCTGCCGATGCCGACCAGACGGCATGGCGTCGACTGGGTTTTCATGGCGGCGATGAACGGTGCGAACGTCGCCACCGTGGCATTCATATTGGTGGCAAAGACGGCGTCGAACACGGCCAGGTCGTCGGCCTGCTCGGTCAGCGTGCCCTGCGAAATGCCGGCGCAGGCGATGACGATGTCGGCGCCGCCGTTCGTGGTGAGGAAATCCTGCGCGGCGGACGCGAGGGCCGCGCGATCGAGCACATCGACTGCATACACCTGGTGGCGCGAAGCGTCAGGCAGCGATTGACGCAGTTGGTCGAGCGCGTCGCGCCGCCGGCCCAGAAGGCCCAGCACAGCGCCGCGCGCGGCATATTCGCGCGCCAGCGCGGCGCCGATGCCGCTCGAGGCGCCGGTGATGAAGACGCGCTGGCCCGGCAGCGACATGCCGGATCAGCGCTGGTTGCGCACGATGGCGACGTCGATGCCGCTGTCGAGCAGCTTGGCACGCGCGCGGTTGACGCCTTCGACCTGCGTGAACGGGCCGACGCGCACGCGGTGCAGCACGCCGCTGTCGGTGCTGCGGTCGGTGATCGCAGCTTCGAAGCCTAGCAGCGCCAATTTGGCGCGGGTGTTTTCAGCGTCCGACATTTCACGGAACGCGCCCGCTTGCAGGTAATAGATGTAGCCGTCGGTGACGGCGGCAGCCGCCGGCGCAGCAACCGTATTGACGGGCGCCGGCGAAGGTGCCGGCGTCGGGGCGCGGCGCGGCGCCTGCATGCCGGCGATCGCAGCGCCCAGTGGATCGGCATCTGCAGGCGCAGCAGCCGGTGCGGCGGGGGCAACCGGTGCTGCCGGTGCGGCAGCCGGTGCACTCGGCGCCGGCTTGGGCGTCTCGCGCACCGGCGTGCGGGTGCCGTACAGCGGCTTGTTCGGATCGTTGGCCTGGCTCGGCTCGAGGTCGGCCGGACGCCCCATCTTGTTGGAGCGATCGGTAAAGGGTGAGGCGCCCTTGGTGATCACGAGTGCGACCGCCACTGCGATGCCCAACCCGATGATCAGGCCGATGATGATGCCCGTCAGGGTGCTGCCGCGCTGGCGGAGGGGCGAGAAGGATCGAATGGCGGTCATGACGCTTTCTGGTTGGGCAGTGGGATGCAGTGATTACATTTTGTCCGGCGCCGACACGCCGATCAGCGCGAGGCCGTTGCGCAGCACCTGGCGTGTGGCCGCGGCCAGCGCGAGGCGGGCCAGCTTGAGCGGCTCGTCGTCGTCCAGCAGCCACTTGTGCGCGAAGTAGTAGCTGTGCAGGTCGCCGGCCAGTTCGCGCAGGTAGAACGCCACCTGGTGTGGGCCCAGTTCGGCCAAGGCGCGCTCGAGCACTTCAGGGTACGACGCCAGCTTGGCCAGCAGTTCGAATTCCTTCGGCGAGGTGAGCGGCGACAGGTCGACGCCGGCGAGCGAAGCGACATCGCCGCCCCAGTTGGCCAGCGCCGAGCAGATGCGCGCGTGGGCATACTGGACGTAGTACACCGGGTTTTCGTCGCTCGTTTCGAGCGCGACGTTCACGTCGAACACGAACTCGGTGTCGGCCTTGCGCGAGATGAGGAAGAAGCGCACCGCGTCGCGGCCACGCGTGACATCGCCCGCGCCCGACCAGTCGATCAGGTCGCGCACGGTGACGTACGAGCCGGCGCGCTTGGAAATCTTGACCTCTTCGCCGTCCTTCATCACGGTGACCATCTTGTGCAGCACGTAGTCGGGATAGCCTTGCGGGATGCCGATGTCGACCGCCTGCAGGCCGGCGCGCACGCGCGCGATCGTGCCGTGGTGATCGCTGCCCTGGATATTGATCGCCTGGTCGAAGCCGCGGCGGAATTTCTGGATGTGGTACGCCACGTCCGGCACGAAGTACGTATAGGTGCCGTCGGACTTGCGCATCACGCGGTCCTTGTCGTCGCCGTAGTCGGTGGTCTTGAGCCACAGCGCGCCGCCGTCTTCATAGGTCTTGCCCGAGTCGACCAGCGTCTTGACAGCGGTGTCGACCTTGCCGTCGGCGTACAGCGACGATTCGAGGTAGTAGTTGTCGAACTTGACGCCGAAGGCTTGCAGATCCTGGTCCTGCTCGTTGCGCAGGTAGGTCACGGCGAAGCGGCGGATCGATTCGAGGTCGTCGACGTCGCCGCTGGCGGTGGCCGGTTCGCCATCGCTGGCCGAGACGGTTTTTTTGGCCAGGAAGTCGGCGGCGATTTCGGCGATGTAGTCGCCGTTGTAGGCCGATTCGGGCCATTCGGCGTCGCCCGGCTTGAAGCCACGCGCGCGCGCCTGCACCGAGTTGGCCAGCGTGGCAATCTGCACGCCCGCATCGTTGTAATAGAACTCGCGCGTGACGTCATGGCCCTGCGACAGGAACAGCGACGCCATCGCATCGCCCAGCGCGGCCTGACGGCCGTGGCCCACGTGCAGGGGGCCGGTCGGGTTGGCCGAGACGAATTCGATGATCACGTGGTGGCCGGCGCCGCTGGTGCCGCTACCGAATGCCGCGCCCTGTTCGAGCACGCTGCGCGCGACCGATTGCTTGGCGCTGGCGGCCACGCGCAGGTTGATGAAGCCGGGGCCGGCGATGTCGGCCGCGTCGATCAGCCCCTGCGCGCCTGGTTCGGCCAGCAGTGCGGCGACCAGGCGCGTGGCCAGTTCGCGCGGATTGGTCTTGAGTGGCTTGGCCAGCTGCATCGCGATATTGCAGGCGATGTCGCCATGCGATGGATCGCGCGGCCGTTCGAGCACCACGTTCGGGGTGAGATCGGTACCGGCAACGATCGGCGCGAGGGCGGCCTGGAACAGGGCAACGATTTGTTGTTTTTGTTGGGCGAGCATGGGAATGGTCGAAAATGTAATGAGGCGGCGCCTGGAGGTCAGGCAAACAGTGCACATTATACTAGCTTGACGGGCCGCTTTGGCGGGCTGCGGCGCCAGCGGCCGGCGTAGCACCCACTATCAGGATAACCACAGCGGCCACTATATTAAGCGTCGTCAAAGGCATAACCGTTACAATGGGAGCCCATTTTCGCAACATTTTATTCGCCATGACTGACAAGCGTCCAACGCTCTCCCTGAAACCCAAGGCCAAGCTGGCGTCCGACCGCCGCGGCGCCGGCGCAGCAGGCCGCAAGCCGGCCCAGGCCGCCGAGCGCGCGCAACCACGCGCACAGGGGCAGGGGCAGAGGCAGGGGCAGGGCAGTCAGGCGCAGGGCGAACGCGCACCGGCCCAGCCGGCATCGGCGTCCGGTTATCAGTTAAAGCACCATGTCGTGCGCGCGCCGCGCGAAGAGCCGCTCCTGCGCGCCAGTCATGAAGTGAAGGTCGCGCCGCAGCGCGACTACAAGCCCGACCTCAAATCCGACTCGCTGGCCCTTGCCCTGCTGGGCGCGGCCAGCGCCGTCGCCCGCGTGCAGGGCGGCATGGCGCTGCCGCAGGCGCTGTCGATCGTGTTCGGCGCCTATGACGTCACGCCGCAAACGCGCGGCGCAATCCAGGATATCGCCTACCGCACGATGCGCCAGCTGGGCCGCAGCGAAACGCTGCTGGGCCTGATGACGAGCAAGGCGCCCGAGCCGCCGATGCTGGGCGCGCTGCTGTGCGCGGCGCTGTCGCTGCTCGATCCGCCCGAGGGCACGCCGGCCCCGTACGAAGCATTCACCGTGGTCGACCAGGCCGTCACCGGTGCGGCGGCGCATCCCGATTTTGCGCACGCCAAGGCGATGGTCAATGCGGTGCTGCGCCGCTTCCTGCGCGAGCGTGAATCGCTTGTCGAGGAAGCGCTGCGCACGCCGCTGGCGCGCTGGAATTATCCGCAGTGGTGGATCGATACGGCGCGCGCCGCCTACCCGCGCGACTGGGAAGCCGTGCTTGCCGCGGGCAACGCACATCCGCCACTGACGCTGCGCGTGAACCGTCGCCGGCAGGACGTCGCCGCCTACCTGCAGTCGCTGCAGGATGCCGGCCTGGACGCGGAGCAGGTGGGGCCGTACGCGGTGCGCCTGGCGCAGGCAATCAATGTGAGCCAGATTCCCGGCTTTGCCGAGGGCGTCGTGTCGGTGCAGGATGCCGGCGCCCAGCTGGCCGCGCCGCTGCTCGACCTGCAGGACGGCATGCGCGTGCTCGACGCGTGCGCAGCCCCTGGCGGCAAGAGCGGCCATATCCTCGAGACGGCGAACGTCGAACTCACGGCCGTCGACACCGATGCGCTGCGCCTCGGCCGGGTGGGCGACAATCTGGGCCGCCTGGGCCTGGCCGCGCAGCTCGTGACGGCCGATGCCGGCGCAACCGACTGGTGGGATGGCCGTCAATACGACCGCATCCTGGCCGACGTGCCGTGCACGGCGTCGGGCATCGTGCGCCGCCACCCCGATATCCGCTGGTTGCGCCGCAAGTCGGATACATCCCAACTTGCAACACTTTCAGCCAAAATACTCGACAACCTTTGGCAGATGCTGCTGCCGAATGGTAAATTGCTATTCGTGACATGTTCGCTCTGGCCCCAGGAATCGGAGGCGCAGGCGGCTGCCTTCGCGGCCCGCCACGACGCGGTCCGCCTCGATGCGCCGGGCCAACTGCTGCCCGTCGGTGGCGCCGGACAGGATCATGACGGTTTGTTCTACGCCCTGTTCCAGAAGAAAGCGGCGTGAAGTTCTTTTCACTACGCGCATTATTTAAGGCCCCGGCTCCCCCGTGACGTTACGATTTTTCCGCCTTCTCGCCTATCAGTTTCTGCTGGCGATCGCGTGCGTTGCCATGGGCACGCCGGCGCAGGCGGCCGACGACATCGAAATCACCCGCGCAACCATCGAAGCAAGCGACGATGGCTACCGCCTCAACACGGCCTACAACTTCGAGCTGAACCACGGCCTGAAGGACGCGATCCAGCACGGGGTCCAGCTGCACTTCACCACCGAGATCGAACTCACGCGCCCGCGCTGGTACTGGCGCGACGAAAAGGCCGTCTCATTAAAACGCACCATCCGCATTTCGTACGACGTGCTCACGCGCCAGTATTACGTGGTCGTGGTGGGCTCGTTCCAGGAACGCTTCCAGACCTTCGAGGACGCGATGTTCATGATCCGGCGCCCGACGCGCTGGCTGATCGCGCCCAAGGGCGCGCTCAAGACCGGCGAAGTCTATGAAGTTTCGCTGCGCATGTTCATGGACCGCGAGTACCTGCAAAAGCCGTTGCAGGTCAATGCCTTCAACGACTCGGACTGGCGCCTGACTTCCAGCCGAAAGACCTTCACCTACCGTGCGGAGTGAAGTGATCAGCGGTGGGGTGCGCTATGCGCTGATCGTTGGCGGCGCCATCGTCTCGATCCTGCTGTTCCTGCTGGCCGGCGCATCCGACAACTCAGGCTTCTTCGGCCGTTACTACAGCTGGCTCCTTGGCCTGACCGCCGCGATGGCGTTCCTGCTCCTGATCGTCGTGGTCGTGGCGCTGGGGCGCCTGTATTCCCGCTACAAGGCCGGCAAGTTCGGCTCCCGGCTCATGGCGCGGCTGGTGCTGCTGTTTGCCGGCATCGGCATCCTGCCCGGTCTCGTCATCTTCATCGTGTCGGTGCAGTTCGTGTCGCACTCGATTGACTCGTGGTTCGACGTCAAGATTGAATCGGCCATCGAATCGGGCCTGAATCTGGGCCGCGCCGCGCTCGACGAATCGCTGTCCGAACTGGGCGCCACCGCGCAGACTGCCGCCGCCACGCTGGCAGGGCAGAGCGACATGACCGCGCAACCGGTACTTGCGCGCCTGCTGCTTGACACCAGCGGCCTGCAAAGCGTGATGCTGGTCGATGCCAACGGCGCCGTGCTATCGGCCGCCACTGAAGACCGCGGCGCCAACCTGGCGGCCGACGCACCCAATGAACGCATGCTGCGCAGCGCCGGGATGCCGGGCGGGTATGCCCAGGCCGAGGGCGGTGTCGGCCCTGCCGATGCGGGCGACGAGGCCGCAGACGGCGCCTCGAATGCGCTCGATGCCGTGACCGGCCTGCGCCTGCGCGTGGTGATGGCCGTGCCCGAACCGCCCGGCGTGCAGCAGCGCTACCTGCAATTGCTGCAGGCGGTGCCGGTCGGCCTGGCCTCGAACGCCGAGGTGCTGCGTTCGGCCTCCACCGAATACCGGCTGCGCCTCGAAGCGCGCACGGGCCTGCGCAAGATGTACATCGTGACCTTGACCCTGACGCTGCTGCTGGCGATCTTCGGGGCGATCGGCAGCGCCTTCCTCATCGCCGGCAATCTGGCGCAGCCGCTGCTGGTGCTGGCCGAAGGCACGCAGGCGGTGGCCGAGGGCGACCTGTCGCCCCGGCCGATCGTCGAGACCAACGATGAACTGGGCACCTTGACCCGATCCTTCAATGCGATGACGGGCCAGCTGTTCGAAGCCAGGAGCGCCGTGGAGCGCAACCGCGCCGCGCTGCAAAGCGCCAAGGCCCACCTGGAATCGGTGCTGGCGAATATGTCGGCCGGCGTGATCGTGCTCGATGCCGAAGGCGTGGTGGTCAACTCGAACGACGCGGCGTACCGCATCCTGCAGGTGGAGCCGGGCGCGATGGCCGGGCCGCTGAACCGCATCGCCGGCCTCGAACATTTTTCGAACACGGTCACGCGCTCGTTCTCGGCGCAAAGCGCCCACGTGGCCGCCGAGCGCCGCAAGCGTGCGCACTGGCAGCAGCAGATCGAGATCCCGCGCGACGCCCAGCGCAAGACCGGCGCCGCCGACGAACAGGAGCACGACATCGTGCTGCTGGCGCGCGGCTCGCGCCTGCCGGTGGGCGCCGACAGCGGCTTCATCGTCGTGTTCGACGATATCTCGGACGTGATCACGGCCCAGCGCTCGGTGGCCTGGGGCGAGGTGGCGCGCCGCCTGGCGCACGAAATCAAGAACCCGCTCACGCCGATCCAGCTGGCGGCCGAGCGCATGCAGATGAAGCTGGCCGAGCACCTGCCGCAAGCGCAGGCCGACCTGCTCCAGCGTGGCACGACCACGATCGTCAACCAGGTCGACGCGATGAAGCGCATGGTCGACGACTTCCGCGACTATGCGCGCACGCCGCCGGCGATGCTCGACCAGCTCGACCTGAATGGCCTGATCGCCGAGATCCTCAGCCTGTACCTGGCCGACGACGGCAGCGACATCATTCATGCGAACCTCGCGCCCGACCTGCCGCGCGTGATGGGCGATGCGACCCAGTTGCGCCAGGTGATCCACAATCTGGTCCAGAACGCGCAGGATGCGCTGGTCGAGCGCGGGCCGGATGCGCCGGCGCCGCGCGTGGACATCACGACCGAGGCGATCCAGTACACGGGCGCCGGCGGCCTGGCCGGCACTGCGGTGCGTCTGGCGATCGTCGACAACGGGCCCGGTTTCGCGCCCCGCATCCTGGCGCGCGCGTTCGAGCCGTACGTGACGACCAAGGCGCGCGGCACGGGTCTTGGGCTCCCGATGGTCAAGAAAATCATCGACGAACACGGTGGCCGCATCGATGTGGGGAACCGCAGCGATGGAACTGGCGCAGCAGTGTCGATTTTGCTGTTAAAGTTAGCTCCCGAAGCAAGCTTGGCTTAAGGACAACTGAACAAGCGGCTGCGTGTTGCCCTGCCAATCGCACCGCCTGGCAGTACACTGCGCCGTGTTTGTCAGTACAGTGCGTTTTCCGGCCGATCGTGGCTCCGCTCGTAATGGTTTTTCGAACTCCCCTTCAGTGCAAAAAACTTATAAAATTGCACACACGTCGGGTAGAAGATCAGGAAGGTAGAAGAGATGGCGAACATACTGGTAGTTGACGATGAAATGGGAATCCGGGAGCTGCTCTCCGAGATTCTCGGTGACGAAGGTCATGCCATCACCCTGGCCGAGAACGCGCAGCAAGCGCGTGAGGCGCGCGCGGCCGGCGCCCCGGATCTCGTGCTGCTCGATATCTGGATGCCTGACACCGATGGCGTCACGCTGCTCAAGGAATGGCAGCGCGACGGCCTGTTGACCATGCCGGTCATCATGATGTCGGGTCACGCGACCATCGACACCGCAGTCGAAGCGACGCGTATCGGCGCGCTGAACTTCCTCGAGAAACCGATCGCGCTGCAAAAGCTGCTCAAGGCCGTGCAGCAGGGCCTGAGCCGCGCGCAGGAAGTCGCGCGTGCGCCGATGGCGCCACCGCGCCCGATCGCACCGAGCGTGCCAAGCATGGCGCTCGATGGCGGCGGCGCGGCATCCGCATCGGCATCGCCATCGGCGCCGATGTTCGCATCGGCCAATACGCAGCCGGGCGCCGGCGCGGCCCTTGGCAATGGTGCGCGCATGGTGCATGCGATGTCGCAGGGCGAGGGCACCGGCTACACGCTGTCGTTCGACCTGCCGCTGCGCGAAGCACGTGACGCGTTCGAGCGCATGTACTTCGAACACCACCTGGGCCGCGAAGGCGGCAGCATGACGCGCGTGGCCGAAAAGACGGGCCTGGAGCGCACCCACTTGTACCGCAAGCTCAAGCAGCTGGGCGTCGAGCCGGGCAAGCTGGCCAAGAAAGGGGGCTGATGGCCCGCGCGGCCACCAGTCTCGTTACCGGTTCGACGGCGGCGGCGCGCGAAGCGGCCATTGCGGCGCTGTTGGCCACGCCATTCGATGCAGCGTCTGCATCTCCTGCGTCCGTCAGCAGCTTCGCTGCTGACGGAGCGACCTCTCCCGCAAGCCGCCTGCCGGCGCCCGCCATCCCGTTCGACGCTGTCATCCTCGAAGGCCTGGGTGTGGCGGCCACACCGCTCGAAACCGGTCCCGGCCTGCAGGTCATGCGCATCGCGCCGGGCTGCCTGTGCTGCGACGGCAATCTGGTTTTGCGTGTAACATTGAATCGTCTGCTGCGCCAACGCCCTCGGCGCCTGTTCATCGGTCTGGCGAGCAGCGAACACCTTGATCAGTTGCGATCGTGGCTTGCAGCACCGCCATACGATCAGCTGTTGGCCCTGGAACCGACCGTGCACGCCTGAGTTTTACGGGTGCGTTCACTTGAAATCCAGCTGGCCAGCCCCACCTCTTTATCGAAGTGAACAGCCTGCCATTCGCCGCCATCCGGCAGGTTGGCACCAACTTTCTGATCGAAGGAGTCAACATGAACATGATCTATAACAGTGAACAGTACAGCGTCGTCGAATTCGGCGTCGACCGTGAACTCGAAGCACTGCGCTTTGGTGGCTTCGAGATCGTCGACAAGGCCGGCCGGCGCGAAGCGTTCATCGGCGGCCGGCTCGCGCAATCGTTCCGACGCGATGTCAACAACCTGATCGCCAGCGAACCGACGATGGAAGAAATCGACGAGTTCCTGGGCGAGTACGACACCCTGATGAGCCAACCGGTGGTGCTGCATTAAGCCGCTGGTGAAGTACCTGCCGCGCCATCGCCAGCCAAGGTGATGGCGCTCTCATTTCAGTAGCATACGAAGCTGTACCCATGTGCCAGTTACTTGGAATGAACTGCAATGTCCCCACTGACATTGTCTTTTCTTTTACCGGCTTCGCCCACCGCGGCGGCCACACCGATACCCACCACGATGGCTGGGGAATCGCGTTCTTCGAAGGGACCGGCGTACGCCACTTCGTCGATCACCAGGCGGCAGTCGCCTCGCCGATCGCCGAGCTGATCAAGCGTTACCCGATCAAGTCCACCAACGTCATTGCCCATATCCGCAAGGCCACCGTTGGCCAGGTGGCGCTGGAAAACTGTCATCCGTTCGTGCGTGAATTGTGGGGCCGCTATTGGGTGTTCGCCCACAATGGCGACCTCAAAGGATTCGCGCCCGTGCTCGATGGCGCATTCCGGCCGGTCGGCACGACCGACAGCGAGCTGGCCTTCTGCTTCCTGCTGCAAAGCCTGCGCCGCGAGTTCGGCGATACGGCGCCCACGCGCGCCGCGCTCGCTGGCGCACTCGAGCGCATCATTCCCGGCATCGCCGCCCATGGCACCTTCAATATGATGCTATCGGATGGCACGGCGCTGTACACGCATTGCTCCACCAAGCTGTGCTACGTCGTGCGCAAACACCCGTTCGTGACGGCCTGCCTGTCGGACGAAGACCTGTCAGTGGACTTTTCGCAGGTGACGACGCCCGATGACCGGGTCGCGATCATCGTGACTGAACCGCTGACGACAAACGAGGAATGGACCCATTTCACGCCGGGTGAACTGAAGGTGTTCGTCGATGGCTTGCCACAGGATGTCGCGACCTTGTCAGTGGGTTGATCGTTCCCCAACATTCTCACAAAAAATTTATGCTAGGAAACCCAACTGTCATTGGGATGCGGTAAAGTAGATCGGTTGCCGCGATATTGAGAATGATATGACCGATACAGCCCGCCTCGACGAGGCATCCCAGCCACTGCGCATGCGCAATTTCTTTTTGGCGCGCCAGCCGGTGCTGGACCGTAACCAGGCATTGTATGGCTACGAATTGCTGTTCCGCGGCAGTGCCCAGGGGCCGGCGGAGTTCGAGTCCGGGCTGTCGGCCAGCGCCAGCGTCATCCATCATGCGTCCCAGCTCGGCCTGCCACGAGCGATTGGCGATGCGACGGCGTTCATCAATGTCGACAAGGATGCGCTGATGAGCGATATGTTCGCGTTCATGCCGCGCGAGCGCACGGTGCTGGACATCGTCAGTTCGGTCGAGCCCGATGTCGACGTCATCGAGCGCATGACGCACCTGGCGTCGCATGGCTTTCGCTTTGCTGCCGAAGCCTCGGCCCATGGTCTGGCGCTGTCGCGTTTCTTGCCGGTGATCGACTTCGTCAAGATGGACCTGCGCGCACTGCCGCTCGTGACGATGCTGTCACTCGCACCGCGCCTGCGCAACACCGGCAAGCGACTGGTGGCAGCGAAGGTCGAGAACCTTACCGAATACCGGGCTTGCCTGGACGTCGGCTTCGACTATTTCCAGGGCTATTACTTTGCCAAGCCATCGGTGATCGCCGGGCGCAAGCTGTCGCCGTCGCAGACGACGGTGCTTGACCTGATGAACCTGATCATGTCGGATGCCGACAATGCCGAGATCGAGCAGGTGGTCAAACGCGAAGTGACGATTGGCCTGAACCTGCTGCGCCTGGTGAATACGCCGGCGGTGGGGGCAGGGCGCCGCATCGAATCGATCAGCCAGGCCTTGAACCTGCTGGGCCGGCGCCAGTTGCAGCGTTGGCTGCAGATCCTGCTGTTTGCCGAGCCCGACGTGCGCGGCCACAGCCAGAGCCCGCTCCTGATGCTGGCCACGACCCGCGCGCGCCTGATGGAGCTGCTGGCCCAGCGCATGCGCCCGGCGCAGCGCAACGTTGCCGACATTGCGTTCACGGTCGGCATGATGTCGCTGATGGACACGCTGTTCTGCATCCCGATGCGCGACATCGTCGAACAGATCCCCGTGATCGACGAAGTGCGCGCCGCGCTCCTGAACCGCACGGGCTTCTTTGGCGAGCTGCTCAAGCTGGCCGAATCGATCGAGCGCATGGACGACGAACAGGACGACATGCTCGCCGGCCTGAAGTCGCTGGCCTTCGACGGCGACGATCTGGCCGAGCTCGAAGTAGCCGCATTCGAATGGAGCGACAAGGTCGTACGCTACGCGATCTGACTCTGCCATCGACACCACCCCGAAACGGGCCGCCAGGACAACCTGCCGGCCCGTTTCACATCCCGCAACAGAAAAGCAATTGCCCAACAATTAGGGTCAGAGTCGAATTATTTGACAACTTTTCCAATTTGCACGACCCCGAATGGCCGAGCCCGTTGGCAAAGAGATCAATTGCTCAATAATTCGACTCTGACCCTAATTAAAATTAGTGATTTTCGGAAAAATTACTAATTAATTCGACTCTGACCCTAATTGAGGTTTAGGAGAGGTTGGGGGCCAGGTGGCGTTCGACTTCTTGTTTGTCCATGTTGCGGCGGGTGGCCATGTCGTCGACTTGGTCGTTGGCGATCTTGCCCACGACGAAGTACTTTGAGTCGGGGTGCGCCAGGTAGAAGCCGGAGACGGCGGCGCCGGGGTACATGGCGTAGGACTCGGTCAGCTGCATGCCGATTTCCTCGGCTTGCAGCGTGGCGAACATGTCGGCTTTGACTGTGTGTTCGGGGCAGGCCGGGTAGCCGGGGGCGGGGCGGATGCCCAGGTATTTTTCGGCGATCAGCGCTTCGTTGCTCAGGTCTTCGCAGACGGCGTAACCCCACAGGTCGGTGCGCACGCGTTCGTGCAGGTATTCGGCGAACGCTTCGGCCAGGCGGTCGGCCAGCGACTTGAGCATGATCGACGAGTAGTCGTCGTGCGCCGCTTCGAAACGCTGCTCGTGCTTTTCGATCCCCAGGCCTGCGGTCACGGCGAACATGCCGATGTAGTCGGCGACGCCGCTGTCTTTCGGCGCGATGAAATCGGCGATGCACTGGTTCGGGCGCTGCTCGCCGTTCACCATGGGCTTGACGCCCTGCTGGCGCAGGCCGTACCAGGTCAGCGCCACTTGCGAGCGCGATTCGTCGGTGTAGATTTCGATGTCGTCATCATGCACCGTGTTCGCAGGCAGCAGCGCGATGACGCCGTTGGCCGACAGCCAGCGGCCTTCGATGATCCGCTTGAGCATCGCCTGGCCTTCGGCAAACACCTTGCTCGCGGCGTCGCCCACCACGGCGTCGGTGAGGATGCCGGGGAACGGGCCGGCCAGGTCCCAGGTCTGGAAGAACGGGCCCCAGTCGATGTAGCGCGCGATCATGCCCAGGTCGACGTTCTTGAAGATGCGGCGGCCAATGAACTTTGGTTTTACCGGGGCGAATGCGAGGCGTGCCTTGTTGGCGCGGGCCTGCTCCAGCGTGAGCATCGGCAGCGCCTTCTTGCTGGCGTGCTGGATGCGGATGCGTTCGTAGTCCTGCGCCAGTTCGATGATGTAGGCGTCGCGCGTGTCGTCCGTGACCAGCGACTGGCCGACCGACACCGAACGCGATGCATCCGGCACGTACACCACCGGGCCATCGTAGAACGGTGCGATCTTCACAGCCGTGTGCGCGCGGCTGGTGGTTGCGCCGCCGATCAGGAGAGGCATCTTGCGGTCGCGGAAGTACGGATCGCGCTGCATCTCGCGCGCCACGTGCGCCATTTCTTCGAGCGATGGCGTGATAAGACCGGACAGGCCCACCATGTCGGCGTTTTCTTCTTTGGCACGCGCGAGGATGTCGGCGCACGGCACCATCACGCCCATATTGACGATCTCGAAGTTATTGCACTGCATGACCACCGAGACGATGTTCTTGCCGATGTCGTGCACGTCGCCCTTGACGGTGGCGATCACCATCTTGCCCTTCGGCTTGGAGACGATGCCGGTGCGCGCTTCTTCAAGCGCCTTTTCTTCTTCGATGAACGGCACCAGGTGCGCCACGGCCTGCTTCATCACGCGCGCCGATTTGACCACCTGCGGCAGGAACATCTTGCCCTGGCCGAACAGGTCGCCGACGATGTTCATGCCATCCATCAGCGGGCCTTCGATCACGTGGATCGGGCGGCCGTTCGCCGCCAGCACCTGCTGGCGCATTTCTTCGGTGTCTTCCACGATCCACTGCGTGATGCCATGCACCAGCGCGTGCGCCAGGCGCTTCTCAACCGTCGCTTCACGCCATTCGAGGTTCTGTTCCTGCTTGTTGCCGCCGGCCTTCAGGGTGCCTGCGATCTCGATCATGCGCTCCGTGGCGTCCTTGCGGCGATTGAGCACGACGTCCTCGACGCGCTCGCGCAGTTCGGGCGCCAGATTGTCGTAGACGCCGACCATGCCAGCGTTGACGATGCCCATCGTCAGGCCCGCCTTGATCGCGTGGTACAGGAACACGGTGTGGATCGCTTCACGCGCCGGATCGTTGCCGCGGAAGCTGAACGACACGTTCGACACGCCGCCTGAGATCTTCGCGTACGGCAGATTGTCGCGGATCCACTGGCACGCCTGAATGAAGTCGTTCGCGTAGTTGTCGTGTTCTTCGATGCCGGTCGCGATCGCGAAAATGTTCGGATCAAAAATGATGTCTTCGGGCGGGAAGCCCACCTGCTCGGTCAGCACTTTATAAGCGCGCGCGCAGATCTCGGTCTTGCGCGCGAAGGTGTCGGCCTGGCCCTGCTCGTCGAATGCCATCACGATCACGGCCGCGCCGTAGCGGCGGCACAGGACCGCCTGGCGAATGAATTCTTCTTCGCCTTCCTTCATCGAGATCGAGTTGACGATCGCCTTGCCCTGCACGCACTTCAGGCCCGCCTCGATCACCGACCACTTGGAGGAGTCGATCATCACCGGCACGCGCGAAATGTCGGGCTCCGATGCGATCAGGTTCAAGAAGCGCGTCATGGCTGCCTGCGAGTCCAGCATCGCTTCATCCATATTGATGTCGATGACCTGGGCGCCGTTCTCGACCTGCTGGCGCGCGACCGACAACGCCTCGTCGAACTGCTCGTTGAGGATCATGCGTGCAAACGCTTTTGAACCGGTCACGTTGGTGCGCTCGCCGACGTTCACGAACAGCGACGACTCGTCGATCGTGAAGGGCTCAAGGCCCGACAGGCGCATCGCGACCGGGATCTCGGGAATCTTACGCGGCGCGTGCTGCTCGAGGATGGTCGCGATTGCGTTGATGTGTTCCGGCGTCGTGCCGCAGCAGCCGCCGGCGATATTGATGAAGCCCGCGTCGGCAAATTCGCGCAGCAGGGCGGACGTGTCTGCGGGCAGTTCGTCAAAGCCCGTATCGCTCATCGGGTTGGGCAGGCCGGCGTTCGGGTAGATGCAGACGAACGTGTCGGCGATGTTCGACAGCTCTTGCGCGTAGGGGCGCATCAGAGCGGCGCCCAGCGCGCAATTCAGGCCAATGGTCAGCGGTTTCGCGTGGCGCACCGAGTTCCAGAAGGCCGGCACGGTCTGGCCCGACAGGATGCGGCCCGACGCATCGGTCACGGTGCCCGAGATCATCAGGGGCAGGCGCGGCACGTCCGGGTGTTCGTCGAAGTACAGGTCAATGGCAAACAGCGCCGCCTTGCAGTTCAGGGTATCGAAAATCGTCTCGACCAGCAGCACGTCGGCGCCGCCGTCGACCAGGCCGCGTACCTGCTCATGGTACGACGCGACCAGCTGGTCGAACGTCACGTTGCGCGCCGCCGGGTCGTTCACGTCGGGCGAAATCGACGCGGTCTTGGGCGTCGGGCCGAGCGCGCCGGCGACAAAGCGCGGCTTGTCCGGTGTCGAGTACTTGTCGCAGGCAGCGCGCGCCAGTTTGGCGGCCTGCACGTTCATCTCATAGGCCAGGTGGGCCATGTGATAGTCGTCCTGCGCCACGCCGGTCGCGCCGAACGTGTTCGTCTCGAGCAGGTCGGCGCCAGCGGCCAGGTAGCGCTCGTGGATTTCCTGGATGATTTGTGGCTGCGTCAGCGTCAGCAGCTCGTTGTTGCCCTTGACGAACAATTCGCGCGCGCCGCTGCCTTCGGGTGCGGCAAAGGTCGCAAACCGCTCGCCCCGGTACGCCGCTTCATCGAGCTTGTACTGCTGGATGATCGTGCCCATCGCGCCATCCAGGATCATGATACGGCGCGAGAGGATGTCACGCAGCTGGGTTTCGATCGGCGAGATGGCGTTGGAGCGGGCGTTCATGGTGAGGTCTTTCGAGGAGGGCGGCTTGACAGATGGAGCCTGTTGGGCGGTCTACGATTATACGCCAAGCCGTTGATATCGCTGAAAGTCGGACCCATGTATGTATCCTTTTGTATGTAACACGGCATGTGTTACATGGCGTTACAATTCGCGACTTAGCAGCAATCTTTACGTTACATGGTGAGACGACAATGAAGTCAAGCCACCGCGAGTGGCGTGAACAGATGGGATTACGCATGAACAAAGAATACCGACCGGATTGGGATCAGCCAATTGACAGCAGCCCGGACTCAGCAGCATCGTCGAAGCCGCAAGTCGCCAGTAATGGTGTGAAACAGATCGTCACGATCCGTCTGGATGTGGATATGCTGGAATGGTTCAAGACCGCAGGTCCTGGCTATCAGACCCGCATCAACCAGGTTCTGCGTGAACATATGGATGCCCAGCGTAATTCGCAGGCAGAGTAAGCAGTTGCAAGGCGCCGGCGAGGCGCCTTTTTCACTGCGTGAAGACAAAAATGGCAGCCCGCGGGCTGCCTTGTCGTATCCGGAGCCCGTGGCAGCTCAGCTGAACGTCAAGCCCGTCAGCGCAAACCCTTTCAGGAATTCCGCCGCCGCCAGGCGCTTGCCGCCCGGTTTCTGCAGCTCGGTCAGGCGCAGTGCGCCGGCGCCGCACGCCACCACGATCCCGCCCGCATCCGCCTGCAGCACCTGGCCCGGCGTACCGTTGCCATCAACGGCGTCGGCATGCCAGATTTTCACCGCGACGCCGTCGACCACGCCATTGGCACCGGGGAACGGATTGAACGCGCGGATCTTGCGCACCAGGACGTCCGCCGGCAGCGCGAAGTCGAGCCTGGCTTCTTCTTTCGTGATCTTGGCTGCGTAGGTCACGCCGATTTCGGGCTGCGGTGTGGCCACCAGTTCGCCTGCGGCCATCTTGTGCAGCGCCTCGACGATCATGCGCGCGCCCAGCGCCGCTACTTTGTCGTGCAGCGTGCCAGTGGTGTCGGTGGTCTCGATCGGCAAGCCTTCCATCAGCAGCATCGGGCCGTTATCGAGGCCTTCTTCCATTTCCATGATGGTCACGCCGGCATCCACGTCACCCGCCTCGATCGCGCGGTGGATCGGCGCCGCGCCCCGCCAGCGTGGCAGCAGCGAGCCGTGAATATTGATGCAGGGGCGGATGTCGAGCGTGCTGCGCGGCAGGATCAGGCCGTAGGCCGCCACCACCATCACGTCATAGTCCAGCGCCAGCAGCTGGGCGTGGGCCGCGCGTGCCTGTTCGGCGCGCTCGGGATCCTTGCTGTCGGTACGCAGCGACAACGGCTGCGCCACCGGCATGCCATGCGCCAGCGCGTATTGCTTGACGCTGGAAGCCTGCAACTGCATCCCGCGTCCGGCCGGTCGGTCAGGCTGGGTCAGGACCAGCGGCACGGTGAAGCCGGCTTCGTGGATCGCACGCAGGGCGACGGCGGCAAATTCCGGCGTGCCGGCAAAGACGACTTTCATCAGCGACGCGCGCCGCGCTGGGCCGCTTCGCGCGCCAGGCCCCGCTCTTCTTTCTGCAGCTTGGCCTTGATGCGGTTGCGTTTCAGCGGCGACAGGTATTCGACAAACACCTTGCCCTTGAGGTGATCCATTTCGTGCTGGATGCAGACGGCCAGCAGGCCATCGGCGTCGACCGTGAATTCCTTGCCATCCAGATCGAAGGCGCGCACCTTCACGCGCGATGGCCGCTCGACGCCGTCGTACACGCCCGGCACCGACAGGCAGCCTTCGTCGTACACGGCGCGCTCGTCGCTCGACCAGGTAATTTCAGGGTTGATGAACACCATCAGGTCGTCCTGCGCTTCGGTGACGTCGATCGTGACGACTTGCTCGTGCACGTCCACCTGGCTCGCGGCCAGGCCAACGCCGGGCGCGTCATACATGGTGTCGGCCATGTCGGCAACCAGCGTGCGCAGGCGCTCGGTGCCGAATTCGGTCACGGGCGTGGCAATCTTGTGCAGGCGTGGGTCGGGATAGCGAAGGATGTCGAGTAGGGCCATGATCAGTTCGGATTTCGAGAGGTGGGTGCGGTTGACGGGGTGCTGGAGCGCGGGCAATTTCAGACAGCAAATGCGCCACACGCCCCACAGGACAAACGCCGGTTTGTCTTGCTAGTTCAGGCAATTGTGTGCAGAATTTGATTCTATACAGCAACCCTTCCGTGGGCGGGGAGCGGTACGTCGTGATGCTTCTGGCGCCGCGGCCGGGCGCACTGCGCGCGCGGCCTGCAATCGTATTCGGATTTACGCTGTCTTAACGCCGGACTTAACGGACGTCTTCAATGAAAAATTTTAGCACAGTCATGGCCCATGCTGCAGCGGTGGCCTTGCTGGCCTGCGCCGCGAGCGGCGCCGCCGTGGCCCAGACGGATACTGCCACCCCGTCGGCGGCCTGCGCGTTCCGCCCCGACGCCCCTGACAAGCACGTCGTCGTCAAGCGCGACACCCTCTGGGACATTTCTGGCAAGTTCTTGCGCAACCCATGGTGCTGGCCTCAGGTATGGGGCATGAACCGTGATGAAATTCGCAACCCGCACTGGATCTATCCGGGGCAGGTGATCTGGTTCGACCGCGCGCGCGGCCGCCTGTCGTTCAACCGGCCCGGCGAAGATGGGGATGGCCGTGGCCAGCCGCCGCTGACGCGCCTGTCGCCGCAGGTGCGCAGCGAAGGCACGGGCCAGGGCGCGGTGCCGTCGATCCCCGCCGGGGCCATCGAACCGTACCTGACCCAGCCGCTGGTGGTCGAAGCCGATGAGCTGGCCGGCGCGCCGCGCATCGTCGCCTCGCAGGAAGGCCGCTTTTATCTAGGCAAGGGCGACCGCGTGTACGTGCATGGTGCGCTCACGAGCGACACGGTGTACCAGGTGTTCCGCCCCGGCACCGTGCTGCGCGATCCGCAGACCGGCAAGGTGATGGCGCATGAAGCGGCCTTCCTGGGCAGCGTCAAGCTCGTTACCCCGGCCGGCCCCGGCGTCGATGCACACACGTTCCAGGTCGTCGACACCGTGCGCGAAATGGGCGTGGGCGACCTGCTGGTGCCGCAGCCACCCACGCCGGTGCGCAACTATGTGCCGCATGCGCCGCTGCAACCGGTCGATGCGCGGGTGATGTCCATTTACGCCGGCGTGACCTATGCCGGCCAGAGCCAGGTCGTGACTGTCAACCGGGGCGTGGTTGACGGACTCGATGTCGGCGCCGTGCTGCAGCTCTATCATGTCGGGAAGACTGTGGCCGACCCGGCGAGCCGGGGTTTCCTCGGCATGGGGCGTGCCCAGTTGAAAATGCCTGACGAGCAAAACGGCAGCCTGTTCATCTTCCGCGTGTTCAAGAACGTCTCGTACGGCTTGATCATGACGGTGACAGCGCCCGTGCAAGTCGGCGACGTGGTCAAATCACCGGAGTAACCCCGCCGTGCAGGCCACGGACCCTCGCCCAACGCCGGACCAGCACGCCACCCCGATCGCCGACTGGCTGCGCCTGGAACAGGCCGCCGGGGTAGGGCGCCGCAGCGTGCACGCGCTGCTGGCCGTGTTCGGCACCCCCGGCGCCATCCTGCGCGCCGGTCCGCAAGCCCTGGGCGCCCACGTCACCCCGGCCCAGGCACGCGCCATCTGCGCCCCCGTCACGCCCGCGCTGGCGGCCCTCATCGACGCCACGCTGGCCTGGCTGGCCGCGCCTGATCACCATCTCGTCACGTGCCACGATCCACGCTATCCGCCGGCGCTGGCCGAGATTCCCGATCCGCCGCTGCTGTTATATGTCAGTGGCCGCGTGGAATTGCTGGCGCAGCCGATGGTCGCGGTCGTGGGCAGCCGCAATGCCAGCGTGCAGGGCAGGGTGGATGCCGAGTCGTTCGCCGCCGCACTGTCCGGCGCCGGGCTGTGCGTGGTGTCAGGACTGGCGCTGGGAATCGATACGGCCGCGCACGAAGGCGCGCTGCGCGGCGCCGGCTCGACGATCGCCGTCGTCGGCACGGGCCTGGACCGCGTCTATCCGGCGCGCAACCGGGCGCTGGCGCACCGGATCGCCGCGCAAGGCTGCATCGTCAGCGAATATCCGCTGGGGATGCCGCCGCTGGCCGCCAACTTCCCGCGCCGCAACCGCATCATCAGCGGCCTGGCAGCCGGCGTGCTGGTGATCGAGGCGGCGGCGCAGTCCGGCTCGCTGATCACGGCGCAACTGGCCGCCGAGCAGGGCCGCGAGGTGTTCGCGCTGCCCGGTTCCATCCATTCGGCGCTGACCAAGGGCTGCCACCGCCTGATTCGCGAAGGCGCGCAACTGGTCGAGACGGTGGACGATGTGTTGATGGCCATGCGCCTCTCGCCGCTGGCAGGGTTGCCGCAGGTCGATGCCGCGGCGCCTGCGTCGGAGGACGACGCCATCCTGCTTGACGCTCTGGGCCACGAACCGGTCGCGCTCGACGAGCTGCTGGCCCGCCTGGCGCTCGATCCGGGGATGCTTGGCGCACGCCTGCTCGAGCTGGAACTGGCCGGTGTCGTGACCCGGTTGCCGGGCGGCCGCGTGCAGCGCATCTGGCGCTGAGAGGGGCGTATTTATGACCGACAATGACAGCGGGGTCATGCTTCCCGATCCGTATTATGCGAATGGTATGTGCTTGTTTTTAATCATTATTAATAAGCTGGCTTATTGAACAAGGCTTGGATACAACGGTTTTTCCGTGGTGCGGCGTGGCTGGCGTGCTCCACTTGTGCCTCACGAAGTTTAGCTGCTACAGTAGCGTCACTATGTTCGACATCCTGGTCTATCTCTACGAGACGTACTACCGTCCCGACGCCTGCCCCGAGCCGGCAGCCCTGGCGCGCAAGCTCTCCGCCGTTGGTTTCGATGACATCGAAATCACGGAGGCGCTCGACTGGCTGGGCGGGTTGACCGACGCGCCGCTGCCCGAAACGATCGATGCGTCCACGGGCACCCGTTACTACGTCGACGAAGAATATATCGAGCTCGGCAGCGCAGCGATCGGCTTCATCGCCTTCCTCGAAAGCGCCAAGGTCCTGGGCCCGATCCAGCGCGAAATCGTCATCGAGCGCGCGCTCGCCTGCGACGAATCGCCCATTGCATTGAGCAAACTCAAGATCATCGTGTTGATGGTGTTGTGGAGTCAGGGCAAGGAGCCGGACGCGCTGATGTTCGACGATCTGTTCAGCGACGACGACGAGCAGGAGCCGCGTTTATTGCACTAAATTTGGTGCAATAATGGTAATAAACGAACGGGGCTGCGCGCCCCGTTTTGTATTTCCGGCCTGTCTGTCTGAATGCACCAGCGTGGGGCGGCCCCTTGCCGGAAGCGCGAAAACCCGCTTATCATTGGCCGCTTCATTCAGGACGTTACCAAACTGGCATGATGGCCAGAATTTCACCGGCGCCGGCCCGAGCATGTATGATGCGCAAGCCCCACACTATATAGACAGTACGACGAGAAACACTATGACCAAATCCCTCATCATCGCCGAGAAGCCGTCGGTCGCGAACGACATCGCCAAGACGCTGGGCGGCTTCACCAAGCACGATGAGTACTTCGAATCGGACGAATTCGTGCTCTCGTCGGCTGTTGGCCACCTGCTCGAAATCGCCGTGCCCGAAGAGCACGACGTCAAGCGCGGCAAGTGGAGCTTCACGCACCTGCCGATGATCCCGCCGTATTTCGCGCTCAACCCGATTGCGAAGACCGAATCGCGCCTGAAGGTGTTGAATCGTTTGATCAAGCGCAAGGATGTGACGACCCTGATCAACGCATGCGATGCGGGGCGTGAGGGTGAACTGATCTTCCGCCTGATCGCGCAGAACGCGAAGGCCAAGCAACCGGTCAAGCGCCTGTGGCTGCAGTCGATGACGGCCGGCGCCATCCGCGACGGTTTCGCCAATCTGCGCAGCGACGAAGAGATGCTGCCGCTGGCCGATGCCGCGCGTTGCCGCTCCGAAGCCGATTGGTTGATCGGTATCAATGGCACGCGCGCCATGACGGCGTTCAACTCGAAAGAGGGCGGCTTCTACCTGACCACCGTCGGCCGCGTGCAGACGCCGACGCTGTCGATCGTCGTCGAGCGTGAAGAAAAGATCAAGAAATTCGTCCCGCGCGACTACTGGGAAGTGCGCGCCGAGTTCGTGTGCGCCGCCGGTATCTATGAAGGCCGCTGGCTCGACCAGAAGTTCAAGAAGGATGAGAACGACCCCGAAAAACGCGCCGAGCGCCTGTGGAGCAAGACCGCGGCCGACTCGATCGCCGCCGCCTGCCGCGGCAAGCAGGGCGCCGTCACCGAAGAATCCAAGCCGACCACGTCGATGGCGCCAGCGCTGTTCGACCTGACCAGCCTGCAGCGCGAAGCCAACGGCCGCTTTGGTTTCTCGGCCAAGAACACGCTGGGCCTGGCCCAGGCGCTGTACGAAAAGCACAAGGTGCTCACCTACCCGCGTACCGATTCGCGTCACTTGCCCGAAGACTATATCGCCACGGTCAAGGAAACGCTCGTCGCGCTGGCCGAGACCAATAACTATAACCAGTTCGCCAAGCAAGTGACCAAGGGCGGCTGGGTCAAGCCGAACAAGCGCATTTTCGACAACACCAAGATTTCGGATCACTTCGCGATCATCCCGACCGGCATCGTGCCGAAAAACCTGTCCGAGCCGGAACAGAAACTGTACGACCTGGTCACGCGCCGCTTCCTGGCCGTGTTCTTCCCGGCCGCCGAATTCCTGGTCACGACGCGCTTTACCGAAGTCTCCGGCCACCAGTTCAAGACCGAAGGCAAGGTCATGACCAATCCCGGCTGGCTGGCCGTGTACGGCAAGGACCTGGGCGACGACAAGGATGGCGCTAACCTGGTGCCGGTGGCCAAGGGCGAGAAGGTCCTGACCGAAAAAATCACAGCCAACGGCCTGGTCACCAAACCGCCAGCACGCTACAACGAAGCGACGCTGCTGTCGGCCATGGAAGGCGCTGGTAAGCTGATCGACTCGGATGAGCTGCGCGACGCGATGGCCGGCAAGGGCCTGGGCACGCCAGCCACCCGCGCCGCCATCATCGAAGGTCTGCTGACCGAGAAATACCTGCTGCGCGAAGGCCGCGAGCTGATGCCGACCGCCAAAGCATCGCAGCTGATGACTTTGCTGCGCGGCCTGGGTGTGAATGAACTGACAGCCCCCGAGCTGACCGGCGAATGGGAATTCAAGCTGTCGCAAATGGAAAAGGGCAAGATCTCGCGTGAAGAATTCATGCGCGAAATCGCCCAGATGACCCAGATCATCGTCAAGCGCGCCAAGGAATACAGCAACGACACGATCCCGGGCGACTATGCGACGCTCACCACGCCATGCCCGAACTGCGCGAACGTGGTCAAGGAAAACTACCGCCGCTTCGCCTGCACCAAATGCGATTTCTCGATGAGCAAGACGCCGGGCAGCCGCCAGTTCGAGATCAGCGAAGTCGAAGAGCTGCTTGAAAAACGCACGATCGGCCCGCTGCAAGGTTTCCGCTCGAAAATGGGCCGCCCGTTTGCCGCCATCCTGCGCATCGTGCGCGATGAAGAGATCAAGAACTTCAAGCTCGAGTTCGATTTTGGCCAGGACGATGAAGGCGCCGACGGCGAAGGCGTGGACTTTACTGGCCAGACGCCGGTCGGTCCGTGTCCGAAGTGCACCGGCGGCGTGTTCGAAATGCCATTGGCCTATGTGTGCGAACACAGCGTGGCCAAGCCAAAGACGTGCGATTTCCGCAGCGGCCGCATCATCCTGCAGCAAGAGATCCTGCCTGAGCAGATGAGCAAGCTGCTCAATGAAGGCAAGACCGACCTGCTGCCGGGCTTTGTGTCGCAGCGCACGCGGCGCGCGTTCAAGGCGTTCCTGGTGCGTGGCAAGGACAACAAGATCAGCTTCGAATTCGAAGAGCGCAAGGCCAAGCCGGGCGCCAAGGTCAAGGCGGGCGCTGCCGATGGCGCCGCAGATGCCGAGGCAACGGTCGACGGCGCAGCCGCACCGGTAAAGGCGGCGCGCAAGGCGGCCGCCAAGCCAGCGGCGAAGAAGGCACCTGCCGCCAAGAAGGCAGTGGCCAAGAAGCCGGCGGCCAAGAAAGCGCCTGCCAAGAAGGCGGCGGCGAAATAAACCAGCGCCCACCGGCGTAAAAAAACCGCGGCATGCCGCGGTTTTTTCTTTGTGAGACGGACTGAACGCTGTCAGTCCTGCCATTCCTTCAATGCGCGAATGGCTGCTTCGCCGTTGTGAATGGCTTGCACGCGCCGCACGACTTCATTGCGCCACGCTTCATCGGCGTCCTGATCGGGCCCGTCGATGTCCTGCAGCAGCATGTGTAGCAGTTGCTGTTTTTCTGTTGCGTTCAGCATCTGGATTTTTTCGGTAATCTCCGTGACCAGGTTTGACATGACGCTTCCTCCCCCATATTTTGATTTGATCATAGCGCGAGAACTACGGCTTGTCGACTGCACGCATATTGTCACGCGGTTTTCGATCGATCAGCTTGTTATCGGGATCGATGCCGGCGCGCGCCGGGACGCCATCGACCACCAGCGTAATCTGCTGTTCGGCCCGGCTGACGAGGCGCCGTTCGCGTACCAGGGGATTGCCGTCGCTGTCGTCCACGCCGAATTCGATGAAGTCGTGTAACGGCATCGGCTGCTCTTCGCCCTGGTCGGTGGCGCGCATCTTGCCGGCGCTGGCGCGGATCGTCACCTCGTACCTGCCATCCGCGCGCCGGTGCGCCGTGGCGCTGTCGGCCCGGTTCTCGTACAGCACGATCGATTCGAACAGGTCGTCGATCAGATAGGCCTTCGCCGGCGGCGTGACGGCGCGCAGGCCGTCGATCAGGCTTGACGCGGTCGGGTAGGGTGGACCCTGGTAGCCGTGCTGCGCCAACAGCCCGCGCAGCACGCCGTTGACGACATCCTCGCCCAGCATGTCCTGCATCAGGTACAGCGCCAGCGCGCCTTTCTGGTACTGGATGTACGGCTGCTGCTCGTTGAGCGCCAGCGGCGCTTCCTTGCGCTGCTCGTTTGCGCGGCCCCTCAGGTAGCCGTCGAGGTCATAGCGCAGGAAGCGCCGCATCTTGCCCGCGCCGTAGGCACGCTGCATGACCATCAGCGCCATGTACTCGGACACGCCTTCGCTGAGCACGGTGCTGCCGCGCGTGTTGGCGCCCACTAACTGGTGCCCCCACCACTGGTGCGCCGTTTCGTGTGCGCTGATGTAGAACGGGTAATCGAGGTCTTTCGGCGAGCCGGGATCGATGCGCGCAATGAAGCCGGCGCTTTCCGAGAACGGGATCACGCCCGGGTAGGCAACGGCCATGCTGCTGTAACGGGGGAATTCGACGATGCGCAGTTCGCGCAGCGGATAGCGCCCGAAGTTGCGCGCGCCGTAGTCGAGGCCCGCCTGGGCGCCGCGCACCATGCGCTCCACGTTGGCTTCGTGGCCCGGTTGGTAATACACGTCGATCGTCACGTCCTGCCAGCGTTCGTGGCGCACTTCGTAGCGCGCCGACTGGAAGGCGTAGTTGTTCAGCATCGGGCGGTCCATCTTGTAGCGGAAGTAGCGCCGCCCGTCCTGGCTCCATTCGCGCACCAGCGTGCCTGGCGCCACCGCAATCTGGTCGTCGCTCGTGCTGACGGTGGTCTCGAAGTCGATCCAGTCGGCGTCCACGCCCAGCAGGTGGTTGGCGCGCGCCGCTGGGTCGTCGCGCGCGGCCATGCGCGCGCGCGGGGCCAGGCCATAGCGGCGGCGATCGCGCTCGTCGCGCAGTTCCACCGCCGGCTGGTAGCCGATGCGCGGCATGACGTCATCCGTGAAGAACGTGCCGTTGGCCACCACCGGCGTTTCGCTGCCCAGGCCCAGCAGGCCGCGCGGCGCGTAGTCGACGGTGAAGTCCAGCGCCATGCGCGCCCCTGGCGCCATCGGCGCGGCCAGGCGGTAGCGATAGAAGCCGCGCTCGGGGTCACTGGCTGCCAGCGTTGCCGGCTGCGTGAACGTCACATTCAGGCGTGCGCCGCGCTGCTGGTACAGCACCACGTCCGACACCGGCTTGCCGCTGCGGTTTTCAAGCTGATAACGGCCCTTGACCTGCAGCGCGCGCGCGGCCGGATGGATGGCCGTATCGAGCCTGATGGCCGTGATGCGCGGCTGTGGCAGGAAGGCGGTACGGTGATAGCGTTGTTCGTAGTCGGCGCGCAGCTGTTCGGTCTGGCGCGCGCTCAGGTAGCCGCCCTGCGCCATTTCCCATGCGATGAAGGCGCCGCTGCCCGTGAACACGACGGCGCCGGCGCCGATCGTGGCCAGCACCGGGAGGCTCAAGCTGCGGCGCGCCAGATGCAGGCGCTCGCGCCAGCCGCTGTCGACGCCGCGCGGCCACAGCGCGCGCGCCGCGCCCAGCAGCATCAGCGCCGCGCCGCCCCAGTACAGCAGGTAGAAGCGTTCGCGCAGCAGGTAGTGGCCAAAGCCGTTCATTGCCGAATAGGTCAGGTCGGGCCAGACCGCGTACAGGACCAGCGGATGATCCAGGCCCGCGCCATTGAAGGTGAGCGCCGCCAGCACCCAGCCGATCATGACGAAGTTGGCCAGGTATTTGTGGTTGACGATGACTTGCACGGCGATTGCCAGCACCGCGAGCAATGCAAAGTGGGGCAGCATGATCGAGAACAGCGCCTGCAGGTACAGGCCCGGTTCGAGCTGGACGTACCCCTTGAACAGCTGGATCAGCATGGCCGTGACCATGGCAACGAGCAGCAGGCAGGCTTGCAGCCCGATCAGCGCCAGCGTCTTGCTGGCCAGCGGCAGCCAGCTTGGCACCGGCAGGGCATCGAGGATCTGGCTGGTGCGCATCTCGCGCTCGCGCCAGACCAGTTCACCGGCATAGAAGATGGTCGTGATGATCACGAAGAGACCCGTCACATCGCGGATCAGTTCCAGCATCATGTAGGTGACGGGGTAGGTCGGCGTGCCATACACCGCGCCCAGGTCGAGCGCGCTGGCGATCAGTGCGAGCACGCCGGCCGTGGCGAGCGCCACGAAGTACGCGTTGCGGGTCGATTCGCGCAGCTCGCCCCAGCCCGATTTGACGAGAAGCACGGCCAGGCTGCGGGCCGCGAAATCGGGCGGCGTGCTGGTGTCGCGCGCCGCGCGCGACAAGGGCGGGGTGAGTCCGGAGGGCAGTCCGGACGGCAGTTCGGGCGCCAGCTTGCGGCGCGCGCGCGTCTGGCCTTCCGTCTCGCCGACCGCCTGGAAGCGCCAGTAGCCAAGCAGCAGTACCAGCAGCGAGAAACCCATCCAGATCACGCGGTTGACCAGGTACACGTCGGTCAATGCGATCAGGCGCATGTTGCGCTCGGCCAGCGGCCAGTATTCGGTCAGGCGAATCAGGGCCGTGGTGCCGAACGGGTCCATCAGCGCGGCCAGCGTCTTGAAATCGAGGTCGCGCGCCAGCGACGGCGCGATCGTGTACCCGAGCGTCATGATGACGCTGGCCACGTACACCGGCAGCATGCGCCGGGTGAGGGCGGCCAGCACGAAGAAGATCGCGCCAAAGATGAACAGGTTGGGCAGGAGCGTGAACAGGTACGGCGTCAGCCAGGCCGCCAGCGGCGCGGCGCCGATGCGATCGGATGAAATCCCCGGCAGGAAGGTGCCCAACCACAGACCGAGCACGATGCCGGCAAAGATCACGGCCAGCGTGGCGTACGCGCCCAGAAAGCGCCCAAACACGTAGTCGGCCTTGCGCAGTGGCGCGCTGAAGAAGAAGTGGTGCATCTCGTGCTCGAAATCCTGCTGCACCGCGCGGCCCATGACAGCCGCGGCGACAATGACCCCGAGGCTGCCGAGCATCGCGGTGGCCAGCGCGATCTGGCGCGGGCCGTCGATCGCGATGCGGGTGCCGAACGTGATTGACAGCTCGCGAAACGCGCCGCCCGACGCCGCCATCCACAGCATCCCGAGCGCCAGGAAGCCGCCAAAATACACCCAGGTCGACAGCAGCCGCAGGCGCTGCCTGGCCTCGAAGCGGGCAATGACGAGCAGCGCGCGCACGGTCAGCAATCCCCGGCGGCGGGATTATGACGGCCGGCGATGGTGGCGAAGTACACGTCGTCCAGGCTCGCGCGGGCCGGCTCGAAGCCATCGCCCGGATCGTCCTCGGCATACACGTGGATCAGCGTGCGGCCACTGAGCAGGCGGCTCGAGATTACGCTGTGGCGCGCCTGGAACGCCGGCAGTTCGGCCTTGGTGACGAAGCGCGCCCAGATGAAGTCTTCGATGCCGTAGATGAGTTCTTGCGGCTCGCCGCACAGCAGCACCTGGCCCTTGTTGATGATCGCCATATTGGCGCACAGGTCGGCCACGTCGGACACGATGTGGGTCGAGAGCAGCACGGTGCGCTCTTCGCCGATGTCCGACAGCAGGTTGTGAAAGCGCACGCGTTCCTGCGGATCCAGGCCGGCCGTGGGTTCGTCGACGATGATCAGGCGCGGGTCGCCCAGCAGGGCCTGGGCGATGCCGAAGCGCTGGCGCATGCCGCCCGAGAAGGTGCCCAGGCGCTGCGCGCGTACATCCCACAGATTTGTCTGCTGCAGCAGGCCGTCGACGACCTCGCGCCGGCGCGCCCGGTGCGACAGGCCCTTGAGCTGCGCGAAATGATCGAGCAGGTCGTACGCCGTGACCTTGGGGTAGACGCCGAAATCCTGCGGCAGGTAGCCGAGCATGCGGCGCACTGCGTCTTTCTCGTCCAGCACGTCGATATCGTCGAGGAACACCGAGCCGGCGTCGCATTCCTGCAGCGTGGCCAGGATCCGCATCAGTGTCGATTTGCCCGCGCCGTTCGGGCCGAGCAGCCCGAACATCCCGGCTGGGATCGTCAGCGTGACACGGTCGAGCGCGACCACGCCGTTGGCGTAGGTCTTGGACAAATTGCGGATCTTTAATTGCATGACAACTCCTGGCTGCAGTGATGTATTTACATCGCAGCTACTCTTTTTTCACACTGGCATTGTATTCAATCGTCACGGCGAGGGCAGGCACGGTGCGATACACGGGCCAAAGTGGGCCCCAGGCTGCATTATCCGGTGACAGGGTGCACGCCGGGTTTCTTTCTATAAATTTGTTGTCCCGCGCAACGGGTGTGCGGCCCGCACCCGCCCAAATTATGGATAATGGCAACATGGATGCCGCCACCCAAGACAAACTGCTGGTCCTGATGCGCGAAGGGCGCAGCCGGGCCGAATCGACCGACTGGTTCCGCGTCGGCCTGGGCCTGGTGTACCTGGCCGGCCTGATGACGAAGGACGAAATCGACTTCAAGACGGTCGACCGCGAATTCAACCGCTTCATCTATCACACGCTGGGCAAGGGCCACACGATCACCAGCGTGCTGCAGTTCGTGAGCGGCGAAAAGGTCATGCCTACCGTGGACTCAAGCCGTTTCCTGGACGCGTTTTCCCGCCACTGTCCCGGCGTGCCGATCGTGTCGGTGCCATACCTGCTCGAACTGAATCTGGGCGTGGCCAAGAACATCTCGGGCATCGAACCCGAAGGCCCGCTGGTCGAGTGGATCGCGAGAACTAAGGCATATAATGAAGGCCTCAGCGACTAGATTACCGAGCCAGCCATGACCGCGAATCGTTTCATCAGCCCCCTGGACCACCTGATTGTCGGCGTCGACAAGGCCTTGCGCGTCGTCGGCGGCGTGACCGCCATGTCGCGCCCGAACCCGGCCACGCACGCCATGGACAGCGAGCTGTCCGATACCGATCGCCGTCACAGCGCGGGCCTGATGCGCGTGAACCATGTCGGCGAAGTGTGCGCCCAGGCGCTGTACGATGCGCAGGCCAGTTTCGCCCACACGCCACAACTGCGCGCGCAGTTCGAAGAAGCAGGGCAAGAAGAAGAAGACCACCTGGCCTGGTGCGCGCAGCGCCTGGACGAACTGGGTTCGCAGCCGAGCGTGCTCAATCCGCTGTGGTATGCCGGCGCCTACGTGATGGGCGCCGTGGCGGCCCGGATCGGCGATCCGGTCAGCCTGGGCTTTGTGGTGGAGACCGAACGCCAGGTCGAGGCGCACCTGAACAGCCACCTCGAACTGCTGCCGCAGCAGGACGCCAAATCGCGCGCGATCGTCGACCAGATGCGCATCGATGAAATCGCGCACGCCGACGCGGCCCAGGCGATGGGCGCAGCCCCGTTGCCGATGCCGGTCAAGATGGTGATGCGGGCGATGGCCAAGGTGATGACGACGGCGGCGTATCGGATTTAACCGGGAAGGGCCTTGCACCCTTGCCCTTGAACGTCATTCCCGCGCAAGCGGGAATCCAAGTGGACCAGCATGCTACCTGCTTCAACGTCAGTGGCAGTGCATTGAACTTGGGTTCCCGCCTTCGCGGGAACGACGTGCCAGCGCTAACGAATCAAGACGGACGGCCTAGCCTTCGACGATCTCGATCGAATGCGTAATCTCGGCGGTCTTGGCCAGCATGGCCGACGCCGAGCAGTACTTGTCATGCGATAGCTGCACCGCGCGTTCGACGGCCGCCGGCTTCAGGTTGCGGCCCGTGACCACGAAGTGGAAGTTGATCTTCGTGAAGACCTTGGGATCCACTTCGGCGCGCTCGGCCTGCAGCGTCACATCGCACCCGCGCACGTCTTCGCGGCCGCGCTTGAGAATCAGCACCACGTCATATGCGGCGCAGCCGCCGGTGCCGATCAACACCATCTCCATCGGGCGCGGCGCCAGATTGTGGCCGCCGCCTTCCGGCGCACCATCCATCGCCACCATGTGACCGCTGCCCGTCTGGGCCCGGAAGCTCATGCCCGACGGGCCGTTCCAGCTGACTTTTACATCCATGTTGTGCTCCGCTGTGCTGTGTTCTTGAAAAGGGGCTTCGATTGTACGGCGGGATTACACACCCAGCACGTATTTCTCGCTCTTCATGCGCCAGCTCGCGAATGCCACCACCAGCAGCGCAGGAATCAGCGCGCACAGGAAGGTCATCACGAACGGCAGCGGGCCGATGTCGCCCGTCTTGGCCAGTTCCTTGACCAGCGTCTGGTTCGACAGCATCGGTACCAGGTACATCCAGGTCGCGGTCTTGAGTTCCATGAACGACACCACGACGCCCGGAATCACGGGCATGATGGTCACGAAGCTGACCGTGGTCTGGGCTTCCTTGAAGGTCTTGGCGTTCATCGCGAGGCCAATGTACAGGGCGCTCGAGAGCATCGACAGCGGCGCCGTGACCAGGCACACGAGCATCAGCTCACCCCAGCCCAGGCTCCACGACATGCCGATTTCCTCGAGCGGCAGCCAGCGCAGGATGGCGTGCGCGACGCACAGGACCAGTGTCACGCCCACCACCGAGGGCACACTCGCGGCCAGCCATTTGCCGACCACCAGTTCCCAGCTGCGGGCCGGTTGCGCCATCAGCACTTCGAGCGAGCGCCGTTCGCGTTCGCCCGCTGTGCTGTCGACGGCCGCCGACAGGTTCAGCACGAACGCGGGCAGGAACAGGATGCCGATGATGCCCCCGATGACCATCGCCGAGCGCGAGGCATTGGTGCCGGTGTCATGGCGCTGCAGTTCGATGGGCGAGAGCGTGGCGGGCGAGACGCCATGGGCGAGCAGGCGCGCGCTGGCGATATTGCTGCTGTAGGCCTGCAGGATCTCTTCGACGTCGCGCCGCTGCGGGCCGCTTTCGGTGGACGAATCGAACCACAGCTCCAGGCGCGCCGGGCGCATGGCCTGGTAGTTGGCGACGTAGTCGTCCGTCACGCGCAGCACGGCAACGGTCTTTTTGGCGCGCAGCAGGTTGCCAATGGCATCCTCATTCATCGGCGCGGCCTCGGTGACGGTCACGCTGCGCTCACGCAGCTGGGCCATCAGGGTCGGCGCTTTGGCGCCGCCGATGACGAGCATCTCGATGCCTTCACGTTCGGTACGCGTGTTCCGCTCGATCATCTGGTTCAGCACCAGGCCGATGATGGCAGGGTAGATCAGTGACGCCGCCAGCAGGAACATCAGCGTGCGGCGCTCGCGCAGGATCTCCCGCAGCTCTTTCAGAAACACGATCCGGATCTTGGACTTCATGCGATACCTTCTTCGGTGCCGACCAGGCTGACAAACGCGTCTTCCAGGTTGGCGATGCCGGTACGCCGGCACAATTCGTCGGGCGAGCCCTGGGCCACGGTATGGCCATTGGCGATGACGATGACGTCGTCGCACAGGTGCGTCACTTCCTGCATCACATGGGTGGCCATGATCACGCAGCTGCCGTCTTCGCGCAGCGCATGGAGCGCCGTGCGCAGTGCGCGCGTGCTCATCACGTCGAGGCCGCGGCTCGGTTCATCGAGCAGCAGGTGGCGCGGGCGGTGCAGCAGCGTGCGCGCCAGCGCGACCTTGATGCGCTGGCCCTGCGAGAAGCCCTTGGCCCGGCGATCCAGGATGTCTTCCATGCCCAGCAGCTCGGCCACTTCGCCGATGCGCGTGCGCAGTACCGGGGCCTGCATGTCATTGAGTTCGCCGAAATAATGCAGGTATTCGCGGGTGGTCAGACGTTCGTACAGCCCGAACTGGTCGGTGAGAAAACCGATATTGCGGCGCACCGCCATCGGGTCCTGTTCGGGGTCGACGCCGCCGACCAGGATGCTGCCGTGGTCGCGTTTGAGCAGGCCGACGAGCGTGCGCAGCAGGGTGGTCTTGCCGGCGCCGTTGGGGCCGAGCAGCGCGGTGATCTGGCCATCGCGCGCGGTAAAGGAAACGCCGCCCAGCGCCTGGACGGCACCGAAGGCCTTGCGTACATCGTGAACTTCGATCATGGCGTGTCCGAATCTTAGGGTTGCGGCCCGGCGCTGCCGAGCTGGAAGGTGGGCGCCGGGATCTCGGCCATGCAGGCCGCGTCGAGCTTGTCCTGCGGATGGTCGAGAAAAGCGCGCAGCAGGCGCGGCGCGCAGCCCAGTTGCGAGACGCCGTGGCCGGCATTGGCCACCACGATCTGCTGGGCGTGCGCCATCGACCGGGCGGCGCTCGCAGCGCGGTGCGGCGGCGTGACCGGATCGAGCGCGCCCGAGAGCAGCAGGGCCGGTGCGTCGATGCGGGTCGGTTCTGCATACGGCACGACCGGCACCTTGATGTCGTCCTTGCACAGCTTCGGCATCATCTCGGCCAGCGGCCGCGCCAGCACGGCGGCATCAAGCTTCATCAGCTCGGGCGTGAAACGGGGCACGTCTTCGGCGCACACCACGGCGAAGTGCAGCAGCATCGACATGCTTGCGTCGTTGCCGAAATCACCGGCGAGGTTCTGGCGCGCGATGAACGGCTGCCAGCGCCCGCGGCTCGCGTTATGGATCAGGAACGGCAGGCGCCGCGCATCAGCTGGCGCATACAGGATGTTGTGCACGGTGCCCAGGAAGCGGTCGGACGACATCGTGAAACTGGTCTGCTCGGCCGTGCGTGGATTGGGCAGCGACAGGCGCAGGTCGCCCGCTTCGAGCCGGGTGACCAGGCCATCGAATTCGGCGCGCAGGTTCGGGTAGGCCTTGTGGCAGGCGGCGTCTTTGGCGCAGGCGGCAAACACGCCGTCGAGCGCGGTCTGCGAGTCGCGGCCGCCGGCCGGGATCACCTGGTCGGGGGCGGCCACGCCGTCGAGCACGAGCGCGCGCACGCTGGACGGATAGGCGCGGGCATAGGTTTGCGCCAGGCGCGTGCCGTACGAGCCGCCCCACAGATTGACCTGGCCGTAGCCCAGCGCAAGGCGCACGCGTTCGAGGTCGCGCGCAGCGGCCAGCGTCGTGTAGGCGCTCAGTGGCGACGTGTTGGCCGCGATGCAGGCGCGCAGTTCGGCCATCAGCTCGGCGTCGCCCATGGTTTCGTGTTCGGGCTTGCTGACGCAGCCGAGTTTGCCCGAGCGGCCGGTGCCGCGCTGGTCGATGAAGACGATGTCGCGCGTGGCGCGCACGCGGTCGAACGCCGCCTTGAGCAGTAGCAGTACATCGCTGCCCGCCTGGCCGGGGCCGCCGGCCAGCACGAACAGCGGATCGGTGCGGCTGCCCTGGCGGAACGCCGGCGCCACGGTCACGTGCAGCGCCAGCGTCGGGCCCTGCGGCTTCGCATGGTCGAGCGGCACCGTCACGCTCACGCAGCGCAGCGCCTCGACCACGCCGGGCAGGTGACAGCTGCGGTCTGTCATGGCCGGTGCGGCGGCGCTGGCGCTACCTGCGGCCAGCAGCAGCGGCAGCGCCAGCAGGGTGGGCAAAATCTTGAATATCGTCACGACATCTCCTCAGGTTGCAACGATGATAAGTTAGCGTTGTTTCTATGGTCAACCCATTGTTTCAACTATGCATCAAGGCATGCGGACCGGGTCAGGACTGTGGTCGCGATGGCCCTGAAAATCACCAGATGGCGATTGACGGCAGTGCTCGTGCAGGTTATGATCGTCGGCTTTCCGTTTGCTCAGGAAAAGATAACAAGGCCGAGTCCGCTGAAGTACAGGGCGGAACCACCATTTGAGCAATTTTTTATTTTGGAATAAACATGAAAACTTTTTCCGCTAAGGGCCATGAAGTCCAGCGCGACTGGTTTGTCATTGACGCGACGGACCTGGTCCTCGGACGTGTTGCCAGCGAAGTGGCACTCCGACTGCGCGGCAAGCACAAGCCGGAATTCACCCCGCACGTCGACACCGGTGACTTCATCGTTGTGATCAATGCAGGCAAACTGCGTGTGACCGGTACCAAGGCCACCGAAAAAACGTACTACCGTCACTCGGGCTACCCGGGCGGTATCTACGAAACGAACTTCCTGAAAATGCAACAGCGTTTCCCAGGTCGCGCACTCGAGAAAGCGGTCAAGGGCATGCTGCCTAAAGGCCCACTCGGCTACGCAATGATCAAGAAGCTGAAAGTGTACGCGGAAGGTTCGCACCCACACGCTGCTCAGCAACCACAAGCACTGACCCTCTAAGGAACTGACATGATCGGTAACTACAACTACGGCACCGGCCGTCGCAAGAGTGCAGTCGCTCGCGTGTTCATCAAAACTGGCACCGGCCTGATCATCGTGAACGGCAAGCCTGCTTCGGAATACTTCTCGCGCGAAACCGGCCTGATGGTCATTCGCCAGCCGCTGGAACTGACCGGCAACGTCGAGCGTTTTGACATCAAAGTCAACGTGCACGGCGGCGGCGAGTCGGGCCAGGCTGGCGCCGTCCGTCACGGCATCACCCGCGCTCTGATCGACTACGACGCAGCACTGAAGCCAGATCTGGCCCGTGCTGGCTTCGTCACCCGCGATGCGCGTGAAGTCGAGCGTAAAAAAGTTGGTCTGCGCAAAGCACGTCGCGCAAAGCAATTCTCGAAGCGTTAATTCGTTTCTGCAGGCGCCTTCGGGCGCTGTGCCGAAAAAGCTGTCCGCCGCAAGGTTGGGCGGCTTTTTTGCTTTTCAGAGCGGTACGCCCCGCATTTCCCAGGCTGTTAAAATGCACCCTTCGTCCTGAAAGCAGGGCCTTTTTACCATTCTCGAGGAACAGAACATGATCAAAGTTGGCATCGTTGGCGGCACCGGATACACGGGCGTGGAATTGCTGCGGCTGTTGGCCGTGCATCCGGATGTGCAACTGACGGCAATTACGTCGCGCAAGGAAGACGGCCTGCCGGTGGCCGACATGTTCCCGTCGCTGCGCGGCCGCGTCGACCTGGCGTTCTCGAGCCCTGATAAAGCCGATCTGAAAAGCTGCGACGTCGTGTTCTTCGCCACCCCGCACGGTGTGGCGATGGCGCAGGCGCCCGAGCTGCTGGCAGCCGGCGTGAAAGTGATCGACCTGGCGGCCGACTTCCGCCTGAAGGATCAGGCGACGTTCGAAAAATGGTACAAGATCGACCACACGGCGCCCGAGCTGCTCGAAGAAGCCGTGTATGGCCTGGCGGAGCTGAACCGCGATGCGATCAAGGGCGCGCGCCTGATCGCGAATCCGGGCTGCTATCCGACCACGATGCAGCTTGGCTACTACCCGCTGCTCAAGGCCGGTATCATCGACGCGGGCAACCTGATCGCCGACTGCAAGTCGGGCGTCTCCGGCGCCGGTCGCAAGGCCGAGATCGCCACGCTGTTCTCTGAGTCGAGCGACAACTTCAAGGCCTACGGTGTCAGCGGTCACCGCCACACGCCGGAAACGACGGCCCAGCTGGCACGCTTCACCGACCAGAAGGTCGGCCTGATCTTCACGCCGCACCTGGTGCCGATGATCCGCGGCATGCACGCGACGCTGTACGCGCGCCTGACGAAAGAGATCGACGATGCCGCGTTGCAGGCCCTGTTCGAAGATGAATATAAGGACAGCGAGTTCGTCGACGTGATGCCGTTCGGCTCGCACCCTGAGACGCGCTCGACCCGCGGCTCGAACGTGCTGCGCCTGGCGCTGCATCGCCCGGATGGCGGTGACACGGTCGTGATCCTGGTGGTGCAGGACAATCTGGTCAAGGGCGCCTCGGGCCAGGCCGTGCAGTGCATGAACCTGATGTTCGGGCTGGATGAAGCGACCGGGCTGAAGCAGATCGCGCTGTTGCCGTAACAGGCGTCGCTGGTGCCTGCCAGACTTGAATTGCGGCCACTTGGCCGCATATCCGAGGCTACTGCACCAGCGCTTGCAGAAGGATCATGTCCTCTTGATATCATCAAGGGACGGTACCCTGTCTGAGTGACAACTGGTGTCTCATCTGGCCGACTTTCCCTGAGGGTCGGCAGCATGAGTTCCCCCAACCGTCTATAATGGGCGGAGTTTGATTATCCAGGAGCATTCCATGACCGCAGTCGCCGAAGTAGTAGATTTCGACACGATTCCCGTACCAATCAACTTCACCGACAGCGCGGCACAGAAAGTGGCCCAACTGATCGAAGAAGAAGGCAACCCCGACCTCAAGCTGCGCGTCTTCGTGCAGGGCGGCGGGTGCTCGGGCTTCCAGTATGGCTTCACCTTCGACGAGATCATCAACGACGATGATACGACGATGGAAAAAGCAGGCGTCCAGCTGTTGATCGACTCGATGAGCTACCAGTATCTGGTCGGCGCCGAGATCGATTACAAGGATGACCTCGAAGGCGCGCAGTTCGTGATCAAGAACCCGAACGCCACCTCGACCTGCGGTTGCGGTTCGTCGTTCTCGGCGTAAGCAGCGTAGCGCACCCCGGCTGCTGCCGGGGAATCAGAAAAAGCCCGCGTCAAGCGGGCTTTTTTGCGTTCACGCCGGGTACAGCGCACCGAGGACGCGCAGGCCGCGTGCGCCCGTGACAGCAGGCAGATTACCCGGTTCGCGCTGCGTGAAGCGCCAGCCCAGCCAGGCGAACGCCAGCGCCTCGACCCGGTTGGGCGCCACGCCCAGTTCGGCCGTTGACGCTACCATCACGCCATCGAGCTCGGCGCTGATGGCGCGCAGCAGCGCGCCGTTATAGGCGCCGCCACCGCATATATATACCGCATCCGGCGCGATGCCTTCATCACGGATCGCGCGTGCGATCGTCACAGCCGTCAGGCGCGTGAGCGTGGCCTGGACGTCGGCCGGGGCGACATCGGAAAAGGCGGCCAGCCTGGCATCGAGCCAGTCTGCATGGAACAGGTCGCGCCCCGTGCTCTTGGGTGCCGGCAGCGCAAAGTATGGCTCATCGAGCAACGCTGCCAGCAATGGCCGGTGCACGGTCCCGCTCGCTGCCCAGGCGCCATCCTCGTCATAGGCGCGGCCCTGGTGACGCGCAATCCACAGGTCCATCAAGACATTGCCCGGACCGGTATCGAAGCCCGTCACGCGCCCGTCGCCATGCAGCACGCTGATATTGCCAATGCCGCCGATATTCACGACCACGCGCGCGGTGCCCGGCGCGCCGAACGCAGCCGCATGAAATGCCGGCACCAGTGGCGCACCCTGGCCACCGGCAGCGACGTCGCGGCTGCGAAAGTCGGCGATCACGTCCAGGCCGGTCAGTTCAGCCAGCAGCGCTGGATTGTTGGTCTGGCGCGTGAAGCCCAGTTCGGGACGATGGCGGATCGTTTGGCCATGCACGGCCACGGCAGCGACCTTGCCGGGGCTGGATGGCAACAACGCGCGCACGCAGTCGGCGTAGGCCAGCGCCAGTGCATTGGCGGCCAGCGCCTCGCGCTCGAGCTCGTTGTGGCTGGCCGCCTGCAGCGCCATCAGCTCATCGCGCAAGTCGGCAGGAAAGGGCGTGAAGGCGGCTGCAATCGTGCGGATCGCGCCTTGCGAAAAGTCGGCCAGCACGCCATCGACGCCGTCGAGGCTGGTGCCAGACATCAGGCCAATGAACAGATTGGTTGTCATATGCGTAGGGTGGACAGCTGCGCCGTCCACGCGGTGATGGTTGGCTGAAAATCTGTCGCACAGCTGCTCGACAGAGGCCACAAAGCAAAACGCCCTCCGGCATCGAGATGCAGCGGAGGGCGTCGGGACAGGGGTGAAGCTGTCTTAGCGGGCGGCCATGGCCGAACCGCTTGGACCCAGCAGCGAGAAGCGGTGATTCATCTCGGCTGCAGCCATGCGGAAACGTGCCAGCTCAGCCTGGTTCAGCGGTTGCTGTGCCAGCGACTTGTACTGGTTTGGATCCTTGGCCACGCCTGCAACACGGAATTCGTAGTGCAGGTGCGCGCCGGTCGACCAGCCGGTCGAGCCGACATAGCCGATGACCTGGCCCTGGTTGATCTTGGCGCCCTTGCGCATACCTGGCGCGATACGGCTCATGTGCGCATAGGCGGTGCTGTACGCCGACCAGTGCTTGAGCACGACCATATTGCCGTAGCCATTGCCGTTGCCGGCGAAGTCGACGGTAGCATCAGCCACGGCGCGAATCGGGGTGCCGGTCGATGCTGCGTAATCGACGCCCTTGTGCGCTTTCCATTTGCCCAACAGCGGGTGCACGCGCATCGAGAAGCCCGACGAAATACGCGAATACTCGAGTGGGGACTTCAGGAAGGCTTTCTTGAGTGCTTTGCCGTCCAGGGTGTAATAGCCGCCCTGTTTGGTGATCGGGTCTTCGTACCAGACCGACTGGTACGCCACGCCACGGTTGACGAACTCGCCAGCCAGGATGCGGCCGGTCTTGACTTGTTCGCCGTCGAGCCAGAAGGTCTCGTAGACCACATTGAAGCGGTCGCCGCGCTTGACGTCGTTGCGGAAGTCGATATCGGTCGAGAACATCTCGATGATCTGGCCGACGATCGAATCGGGCAGGCTGCCGCCGTCGACGTTGGAGTCGGTGGCTGCATACAGCGACGACGCGATGTCGCGCGAGCGCATCTCGACGCGACGCTCGAGCTTGGCCGGCGCTTCGAGGGCGACAAAAGCTTCGCCCTTGCGCTCGACACTGATCGTGCGTGCGTCGCCATTCTTGCCATCGATGACGGTAGCGCGCATCGACAGCAGCAGGCCATTTTCATCGGTCTCGGCCTGAATGCGCTTGCCGGTCTGGAGCGACAGCAGGCGACGTGCCAGCTTGTCGGAACGAACGAATTTCTGTGCCTGTGCATCTTCGATGCCAAGGCGGGTGAAGAGCGAGCCGAGCGAATCGCCGCGGCGGATGCGTTCTTCGTGGATGAATTGCTGCTCGTCTTGCTGGAGCGCGGCGATCTGGGATGCCAGATTTGGCAGTTCCAGGTTCGTCGCGACCAAGGTCACGGGCAGGTCGGAAGGATCGCTGGCGATCGGGGCGACACCTACTGCGCCAAAGGCGCACATACTGAGGAAGACGGCGCCGGCGCTCAAAACGCGGGCTTTGCGGGTCTTCGGCACCAGCTGCAGCAGTGTCTGACGGGTAATTTTCTGTATAGGGTTCATGCAATCAGTTAAAATTTGCGGCTGAACTTTCAAGGGCCATGTTCATGACGTTTAACAAAGTTTTCTTTGGGAAACGAAAACAGGATCGTGAATTATACCAAAAGATGTGGTCCTACAACCGTTTTAGCCAATTTCCTACACGAATTTATGACCTCAACAGCAGTTCCTGGCGGCAATTCCATGGTAAATGCGCCTATGCGCCTTCCTCTGACTGACCGTGTTCTCGAGTCCCTCGCCATAGCGAAAAGGGGTGTCGACGAGTTGCTGGTCGAGGCCGATTTTGCGCAAAAACTGGCGCGGTCGGAGCAAACCGGCACACCGCTGCGCATCAAACTGGGTCTGGATCCAACGGCGCCAGACCTGCATCTGGGTCACACCGTGGTGCTGAACAAGTTGCGTCAATTGCAAGATCTGGGTCACCAGGTGATCTTCTTGATCGGTGACTTCACGTCGATGATTGGCGACCCGTCGGGGCGCAACGCCACCCGGCCGCCGCTGACGCGCGAGCAGGTCGAAGAAAACGCGATGACGTACTTCCGTCAGGCATCGCTGGTGCTGAACGCCGGCCGCACCGAGATGCGCTACAACTCGGAGTGGTGCGACCCGCTCGGCGCGCGCGGCATGATTCAGCTGGCGTCACGCTATACCGTAGCGCGCATGATGGAGCGCGACGATTTCACCAAGCGCTACAAGAGTGGGACACCGATCGCCGTGCATGAGTTCCTGTATCCGCTGATGCAGGGCTACGATTCGGTCGCATTGAAGTCCGACCTTGAGCTGGGTGGAACGGACCAGAAATTCAACTTGCTGGTTGGCCGCGAACTGCAGAAGGACTACGGCCAGGAGCCGCAGTGCATCCTGACCATGCCACTGCTCGAAGGCCTGGATGGCGTCGAGAAGATGTCCAAGTCGAAAAACAACTACATCGGCATCACCGAAGCACCGAACACCATGTTCGGCAAGCTGATGAGCATTTCGGACGACATGATGTGGAAGTACTTCAATTTGCTGTCGTTCCGCTCGCTGGACGACATTGCGCAATTGAAGGCGACGATCGACGGCGGCGCCAACCCGCGCGACGCCAAGGTGGCGCTGGGCAAGGAGATCGTGACGCGCTTCCACTCGGCCCAGGCAGCCGACGATGCGCTGGCCGACTTCGTCAACCGTTCCAAGGGCGGCATTCCCGACGACGTGCCCGAAGTCGCACTGTCGGGCGCCCCGATGGGCGTGGCGCAATTGCTCAAGCAAGCTGGCCTGTGCGCATCGACGTCTGAAGCCATGCGCATGGTCGACCAGGGCGGCGTGCGCATCGACGGCGCCGTCGTGGCCGATAAAGGGTTGCAGGTGGCTGCCGGCACGCTCGTCGTGCAAGTGGGCAAGCGCAAGTTCGCGCGCGTGACGCTGGCATGATTGGCCTGCTGCAACGCGTGAGCGAAGCGGCAGTGCGCGTCGACGGCGCGACCGTCGGCGCCATCGGTCCGGGCCTCCTGGTATTGCTGTGCGCCGAAAAGGGTGACACCGAGCGCGAAGCCGACCTGTTGCTGACCAAAATGCTCGGTTACCGCGTCTTTTCGGACGAGGCCGGCAAGATGAACCGCAGCCTGGCCGACGTCAATGGCGGCCTGCTCCTGGTGCCGCAATTTACGCTCGCGGCCGACACCAAATCTGGCACGCGGCCATCGTTCACGCCGGCAGCAGCGCCGGAAGACGGCCGGCGCCTGTTCGACCACTTGGTGCGCCAGGCCCGCACGCGTCACGCCCAGGTGGAAACCGGCGTGTTCGGCGCCGACATGAAGGTGTCGCTCATCAACGACGGGCCGGTGACATTCTGGCTGCGCGTTGATCCGGTCGTAGCAACGCGCTGAAACCCCGGCTGGCTCCAGGTGTCAAACCCAGTAGCCGGGAGGAATCATGCGCATTTGGAGCAATTCGTTTACCAACGGGGCCGCCATGCCCGCCGCCTGCGCGTTTGCCGTGGGCGACTCTGCCGCCCACGTCAGGCTGTCGAGCAACCGCAACCCGCATATCGCCTGGGCCGACGTACCGAACGGCACCGAATCGCTGGTGCTGGTCTGCCACGACCCCGACGTCCCGCGCGATGGCCGCCGCGTCAATCTCGACGGCTGCACGGTGCCGCTGACGGCGCCACGCATCCACTTTTTCCACTGGACGCTGGCCGATATCCCGGTGTGCCTCACGGCGCTGGCCGAGGGCAGGTTCTCCAACCGCGTCACGCCGCACGGCAAACCGGGTCCGCTGGTGCCGTTCACCATCAAGAACGGCACCGAGCACCAATTGCGCCATGGCCTCAATGACTATACCGACTGGTTTGCCGGCGCCCCCGGCATGGCCGGCGAATTCTATGGCTATGACGGCCCGTGCCCGCCCTGGAACGACGAGCGCGTGCACCACTATGTCTTTACCCTGTATGCGCTCGATATGCCGCGTCTCCCGCTCACGGGCCGCTTCACAGGGCTGGAAGCCCGCATGGCCATCTACGGGCACATCCTCGATGAGGCGTGCATCTTCGGCACCTATGCACTCAATCCCCACGCCGTCGCCGATCTGCCAAAATAGCGCTTCCATCCGATTGCCCCGAGGTTCGGGCACAAGAACCTCATGACCCTGACCACGGCGCCCCAGGGCGCGACCACGATCCTGCTCATCCGCCACGGCGAAACCGCCTGGAATGCCGAACGCCGGCTGCAGGGCCATCTCGATATCCCGCTCAATGCCGAAGGCGAGCGCCAGGCGGCGCTGCTTGGCGCGGCACTGGCCGGCGAAGCCATCGACCACGTGCTGTCCAGCGACCTGGGCCGTGCCCGGCAAACCGCCGAAGCGATCCTGTGCGTGCGCGGCGCAACGACGGCGTTGCAGGTCGATCCCCAATTGCGAGAACGCTGCTACGGCGGCTTCGAAGGCTTGCTCTATAGTGAGATCGCGGCCCGCTATCCGGCGGACTTTGCCGCCTGGCAGGCGCGCAATGTCGACGCAACGCTGCCACCGGGCAAAAACCAGGGTGAATCGTTCCGCGCCTTTTTCGACCGCGTCACGACAGCAATCGTGGCCCACGCCGCCCGCCATTCGGGGCAGACGCTCGCGCTGGTGGCGCACGGTGGCGTGCTCGAGTGCGCCTACCGGGCCGCGCTGGGCCTGGCCCTGGACACCCCGCGCGACTTCAAGGTGCACAACGCCAGCATCAACCGTTTTGCGGTCGAGCAGGGCAAGCTGCGCCTGCTTAGCTGGGGCGAAGTCGAGCATCTGCGGCAAGTGGCCCTGGACGATTTGCCGTAATGTCATTCGTCGAGCCGCCCTGTCTGCATCGGTTGGGACCCAGGCCGACGACACCTCGCTGCAATTGCGCTACACTCACCCTACGATCGAATTGCGTAGCGGGAGGTGCAAGATGAGCGAGGCGATGTATCGAAGCAAGCGCAAGGAGCCGGCTGTGCCAGAGCCGCCGTTGACGCCTGTGGAAGCTGCCCGGCAACGCCGTCTGGCTGCGCTGAAGATGGCGGCAGGGCTGTGGAAAGACCGCACTGACACAGTGAAAGATGGTGTTCAAGCGCAAGAGCAACTAAGAAACGAATGGCGTTGATTTTATTCGACACCAATATCTTCATCGACATGCTCAACGGCGTTCACGAAGCCGCAACCGAGCTTGGGAGGTACGATTTTCCGGCCATCAGCACAATTACATACATGGAATTGCGCGTTGGCCAAATTGCTCGCCCCCATGAGGTACCGATCCTCGACGCATTACTCGCAGAATTCACAGTACTGCCGCTGGATCCGCAAATTACCGAGCTTGCCATCGACATCCGCGGGAATAGCCTCATCAGCGGTCCCAAAGTAAAACTTCCGGATGCAATCATTGGCGGCACCGCCGCTGCCTATGGCATGCCGATCGTCACACGAAATCCAACGGATTTTTCGTGGTCGGGTATCGTCGTTCACATTCCATGCGACTATGACTCGGCAACTGGCCAAGTCACCAACGTGCGCCCGGCATTCACCGATTTCAAACCTCGTCCCACGCTCACGCGCATCCGCTGACGCGTTTTGTATCCACGATCCGCCTCTGCATTGCCTATGAGCGATGACGCTGCAACGTCAATCACTGAGCGCGGTGCGACCCAGGCGAAAGCTAATTAGCACAACTTGCCAATATCGCACACACAACAATTTGAAAAATTGTGCTGATAAATTGAGCAGCGCTTGAGGTAAAATAGCAGGTTCCCGTGTCACTTTTGAGTCTGCCAGCTGTGCAAATAGGTCCTTATCTCCTGCGTAATAACGTCTTTGTCGCGCCGATGGCTGGTGTGACGGACCGTCCGTTCCGGCAACTGTGCAAGCAGCTCGGCGCGGGCTATGCGGTGTCCGAGATGGCTGCGTCCAATCCGCGCCTGTGGGCCAGCGAAAAGACGTCGCGCCGGATCGACCACGCGGGCGAGATGGAGCCCAAGGCGGTGCAGATCGCCGGTGCCGATCCGAAAGACCTCGCCGATTGCGCGAAGTTCAACGTCGAGCGTGGCGCGCAGATCATCGATATCAATATGGGGTGCCCGGTCAAGAAGGTGTGCAACAGCTGGTGCGGGTCGGCCCTGTTGCAGCACGAAGACCTGGTCGAGCGCATCCTGCACGCGGTGGTCGAGGCCGTCGATGTGCCGGTCACGCTGAAGTTCCGCACCGGCTGGGATCGTCAAAACAGGAACGCGCTGCGCATCGCGCGTCTGGCCGAGCAGGCCGGCATCCAGATGCTGACCCTGCATGGTCGCACCCGGGCCGATGGCTACAAGGGCGACGCCGAGTACGACACCATCCGCGCCGTGAAGGCGTCGGTCGGCATCCCGGTGGTGGCCAACGGCGACATCACCACGCCCGAGAAGGCGAAGTTCGTGCTCGACTACACGGGGGCGGACGCCGTCATGATCGGCCGGGCGGCCCAGGGCCGGCCATGGATCTGCCGTGAAATTGATCACTTCCTGCGCACGGGTGAGCACATGCCGGCGCCGCTGGTGGAAGAGGTGCGCGAACTGATGCACGAGCACTTGCCGGCGCACTACGCCTTTTATGGCGAGTTCATCGGCGTACGCACCGCGCGCAAGCACATCGGCTGGTATGTCCAGGACTTGCCAGATGGCGAGGAATTCCGTCAGCGCATGAATCTGCTGGAATCAACCGCCGAGCAACTCGCGGCGATGGATGACTTCCTGAAATCCCAGCACCGCCATGGCGAGCGGTTACAATACCGCCCCGCGCTTCCCGCCGCGGACGCGATCGCCGCATAGAAGACCAGCACAACAAGCGACAAGAAGAACAATTGGGGACGCGCTGCCCGCCAATGCAGCAAGCCAGTGCAGCAAGCTGGGCAGCAATCACACAACCAGGATGAAGCAGCAAAGACATGAGCAAAGAAAGTATCCAGGAAGTCGTCCAGAAGAGTCTTGAAGACTATTTCAACGATCTCGGCGAGCAAAAACCGACCAACATCTACGATATGATGGTGTTGACCGTCGAAAAGCCCGTCCTCGAAGTGGTCATGTCGCGCGCCGACGGCAACCAGTCGCATGCCGCGCAGATGCTGGGCATCAATCGCAATACATTGCGCAAGAAACTGCAAGAGCACGGGCTGCTCTAAGCGTTGCCGGTTGGCTGCGCTTCCTGCGCGGCCCCGGAGACCCAATGGTCTCCACGTCCGGCGCCAGGAATTCTCAACCATAGGCCTCACCATGATCAAACAAGCTCTCATTTCCGTATCCGACAAGACCGGCGTGCTCGATTTCGCACGCGCGCTGAACCAGCTGGGCGTGAACATCCTGTCCACTGGCGGCACCGCCAAGCTGCTGCAAGAAAATGGCGTGCCCGTCACGGAAGTGGCCGATTACACCGGTTTCCCGGAAATGCTCGATGGCCGCGTCAAGACGCTGCACCCGAAAGTGCACGGCGGCATCCTGGCCCGTCGCGATTTCCCCGAGCACATTGCGAAACTGGAAGAGCACAATATTCCGCAGATCGACATGGTCGTGGTCAACCTGTACCCGTTCCAGCAGACCGTCGCCAAAGAACAGTGCTCGCTGGAAGATGCAATTGAGAACATCGACATCGGTGGCCCGACCATGCTGCGTTCGGCCGCCAAGAACCACCGCGACGTGGTCGTGGTCGTCGATCCGGCCGACTACGGCGTTGTGCTGGCGGAAATGAAGGGCTCGGGCGGCGACGCCGGTCCGGTCAGCTACGAGACGAAGTTCCGCCTGGCCAAGAAAGTGTTCGCACACACCGCCCAGTACGACGGCGCGATCACCAATTACCTGACCAGCCTGGGCGAGGACCGCGCACACGCGACCCGCTCGAACTTCCCGGCCACGCTGAACATGGGCTTCGAGAAAGTCCAGGAAATGCGCTACGGCGAAAACCCGCACCAGGGCGCCGCCTTCTACCGCGACCTCATCACGATCGACGGCGCGCTGGCCAACTACCGCCAGCTGCAAGGTAAAGAGCTGTCGTACAACAATATCGCCGATGCCGATGCGGCCTGGGAATGCGTCAAGTCGCTCGGCGGCCTGGGCCAGGCGGCCGGTTGCGTGATCGTCAAGCACGCCAATCCGTGCGGCGTCGCCATCGGCGTCGATGCACTGGACGCGTATTCACGCGCGCTGCAGACCGATCCGACCTCGGCCTTTGGCGGCATCATCGCCTTCAACGTCGAAGTCGATGGCAAGGCGGCCGAAGCGCTGGCCAAGCTGTTCGTCGAGGTGCTGATTGCGCCGAGCTTTACCGCCGAAGCACGCCAGATCATGTCGGCCAAGCAGAACGTGCGTCTGCTGGAAATCGCCCTGGGCGCCGGCCAGAATGCCTACGACGTCAAGCGCGTCGGCGGCGGCCTGCTGGTGCAATCGCCGGACGCGAAGAACGTCGGCATGGAAGACCTGCGCGTCGTCTCCAAGCTGCAGCCATCGCCGCAGCAGCTGCAAGACCTGATGTTCGCATGGCGCGTGGCCAAGTTCGTCAAGTCGAACGCGATCGTGTTCTGCGGTAACGGCATGACGCTGGGCGTCGGCGCCGGCCAGATGAGCCGCATCGACTCGGCGCGCATCGCCTCGATCAAGGCGCAGAACGCTGGCCTCAGCTTGACCGGCTCGGCCGTGGCGTCGGATGCATTCTTCCCGTTCCGCGATGGCCTGGACGTCGTCGTCGATGCCGGCGCGACCTGCGTGATCCACCCGGGTGGCTCGATGCGCGACCAGGAAGTCATCGATGCCGCCGACGAGCGCGGCGTCGTCATGCTGTACACGGGCACGCGTCACTTCCGTCATTAATTGCAGTAATCTAAACGCGTGGACGGCATAGCCGTCCACCCTACGATGAAGTGTAGGGTGGGCGGCTTCGCCGCTCACGCGTTCAAATCACGTATGATTTGTGGATGGTTTCCCCAAACCGTCATGCACCTGTGTTTTTGCACAGTATTTTTCCCACGAACACCCCCAGCCGGGGTAACATTCCAGCATGATTATTCTCGGCATCGACCCGGGCCTGCGCACGACGGGGTTCGGCGTCATTGAAAAACACGGCACGAAGCTGCGCTACATCGCTTCGGGCACCATCAAGACCGGACTGGAAGGCGCCTTGCCGCCACGCCTGAAAGTTATCCTGCACGGCGTCAGCGAGATCATCGCGACCTACCAGCCGGCCTGTTCCGCCATCGAAAAAGTGTTCGTCAACGTCAATCCGCAATCGACCCTGCTGCTGGGCCAGGCGCGCGGCGCGGCCATCACGGCGCTCGTGGGCGCCGATCTCGATGTGGCCGAATACACAGCGGTACAGGTCAAGCAAGCGGTGGTCGGCACGGGCCGCGCGGCCAAGCCGCAAGTGCAGGACATGGTCGCGCGACTACTCAAGCTGCCGGGCCTGCCGGGCAGCGACGCCGCCGATGCGCTTGGCGTGGCCATTTGCCATGCCCACACGATCGACACGCTGGCCCTGTTGGGCGCGATTGCGCCCGACATGATCGGGCTGCGCATGAAAAACAGCCGTCTCGTCTCATAACAAGGAACTCATTCGATGATCGGTCGTCTCTCCGGAACCCTGCTCGAAAAAGCGCCGCCGCACGTGCTGGTGGATTGTAATGGCGTCGGCTATGAAGTCGATGTGCCGATGAGCACGTTCTACAACCTGCCGCACACCGGCGAAAAAGTCGTGCTGTTTACGCACCTGACCGTGCGCGAAGATGCGCACCTGCTGTTCGGCTTTGGCAGCGCCGCCGAACGCGCGCTGTTCCGGCAACTGATCAAGATCACGGGTGTCGGCGCGCGCATGGCGCTGTCGATCCTGTCGGGCATGACCGTGGCCGAGCTGTCGCAAGCCGTCACGCTGCAAGAGACAGGCCGCCTGGTCAAGGTGCCCGGCATCGGCAAGAAGACCGCCGAGCGTCTGCTGCTGGAACTCAAGGGCAAACTTGGCGCCGATATCGGCATGGTGGCCGGCGTGCCGCGCGACGACACGCAGACCGACGTGCTCAACGCGCTCGCCGCGCTGGGTTACTCCGACAAGGAAGCGCTGCTCGCGATCAAGAACATGCCAGCCGGCGCCGGCGTCTCGGATGGCATCAAATTTGCGCTCAAGGCGCTCTCCAAAGCCTGACCGGATGTAAGCAATGAGTATCCAGACCGACAATTTTACCGAACAGCGCGTGATCGACGCCGCGCCGGCCTCGCCCAACGAAGAGGCGATCGAACGCGCGCTGCGGCCCAAGCAGCTCGACGAATACGTCGGCCAGGAGAAAATCCGCGACCAGCTCGAGATCTTCATCACGGCTGCGCGCAACCGGCGCGAAGCGCTCGACCACACGCTGCTGTTTGGCCCACCGGGCCTGGGCAAGACGACGCTCGCGCACATCATCGCGCGCGAGATGGGCGTGAACCTGCGCCAGACCTCGGGCCCCGTGCTCGAGCGTCCGGGCGACCTGGCGGCATTGCTGACCAATCTCGAGCCGAACGACGTACTGTTCATCGACGAGATCCATCGCCTGTCGCCGGTGGTCGAAGAGATCCTGTACCCGGCGCTCGAGGACTACCAGATCGACATCATGATCGGCGAAGGGCCGGCTGCGCGCTCCGTGAAACTCGATCTGCAGCCGTTCACGCTGGTGGGTGCGACGACCCGCGCCGGCATGCTGACCAATCCGCTGCGCGACCGTTTCGGGATCGTGGCGCGCCTGGAGTTCTACAACGTTCCCGAGCTGACCAAGATCGTGCTGCGCAGCGCCGCGCTGCTGGTGGCGCCGATCGACGAAGAAGGCGCGCGCGAAGTGGCCAAGCGCGCCCGCGGCACGCCGCGTATCGCCAACCGCCTGCTGCGCCGCGTGCGCGACTTCGCGCAGGTGAAAGGCACGGGCGAGATCACGCGCGACATCGCCGACCGCGCCCTCAAGATGCTCGACGTCGACAGCGTGGGCTTTGACGTCATGGACCGCAAGCTGCTCGAAGCAGTGCTGTTCAAGTTTGCCGGTGGCCCGGTCGGCATCGGCAACCTGGCCGCCGCCATCGGCGAAGCGGCCGACACGATCGAAGACGTGCTCGAGCCGTTCCTGATCCAGCAAGGCTATCTGCAGCGCACCCCGCGCGGACGCATCGCCACGCCGCTGGCATACCAGCACTTTGGGGTGACCGCGCCGCGCATCAGCCCGACGGGCGACTTGTGGGACAGTCTGCCGCCGGCTTGAAGATCGGCAGCACAGCCCCCAGTGACTTTGTGCGCCTTTTGCAGCACGTGCAGTGCCATATACTGCGTGTCTTGCAAACTGACGGCGACCCCGCAATGACATCCAGACTCGAACACACATGGTGGTTTGCCGCGCTGGTCAGCGCACTGGCCGCGTTGTCGACGGGTTTTCTGATTCACAGTGCCGGGCTTGGCTTACCAGCCACCGGCCTGGCCCAATGGATCATGTATGCCTTATGCTTCTTCGCGTTGCATCGCGGGTTTGTATTCGCGGGCTGGTTGCTCGTGCTGGCGCTGGCCCCATCGAGCCGCTTGCTGGAACGCTCCGGCGTGAAGTCGCCACGCTGAACAGCAGTGGACGACATCAGCGTCTTTAAGATCATCGGTATCATCGGCTATGCGTTTGACGTGCTGGCAAAATGAAGCGTAGCGCCTGACGCGGCTTGTCCGAAAACCATCGGTTTTCGGCCGCACACGACGATTATTTACCCTGTTCTCATGTAAGTGCTACTCTTCGCCCCTTCGTCTAGCAAACGGCCATGCGATAAAGAGTCACTCAATGAGTCGCAGCACCCTGCCGTTCCCGTACAGTATCAAGCGCCATGGCGTCTCCCTGTCCAACTGCGATGATGAGCCGGTGCAGACCCCGGGCTGCATTCAGGCGCATGGCTTGCTGATAGCGCTCAGTCCCGATGATCTGATCGTCCGTCAGGCCAGTGAAAACTGGCCGCAGCGTACTGGCCTGCCCATGGACCAGGTGCTGGACCAGCCACTGGCCGCCGTCGTCGGCCCCGATGCGGCGCAGCGCATCGTGCATGCGATGCGCACCGAAGTCCTGGAGCGCAATGCACTGTACGTGCTGACCGCGCCGCTGCCCCATCCGCCTTGCCAGGATGTGCCGATGGACTTTTCGGTCCACCAGGCCGACGGTGTCCTGATCGTCGAGATCGAGCCGGCCAGCCGCCCCGGCGACACGGTCGTCACCGACAGCGACTATTACTCGATGGTGAAAACGACGCTGGTGCGCCTGAAGTCGGCCAGCAGCCTGAGCGCCTTCTGCGACATCGCCGCCAACGAGGTACGCCGCACGACGGGCCTCGACCGCGTGATGATCTACCGCTTCCATCGCGACGAGACGGGCGAAGTGATTGCCGACGCGCACCGCAGCGACCTCAATTCGTGGCTGGGATTGCGTTATCCGGCCAGCGACATTCCGGTGCCGGCGCGCGCGATCTTCAAGCGCATCGGCGTGCGGCCCTTGCCGGACGTGGATGGCGCGCTGATGGAAATCGCGCCGCTGCTGAACCCCGTGACGGGGCGGCCACTGGACATGACCTATTGCGCCCTGCGCGGCGCGTCCGTCATGTACACCGATTATCTGCGCAATATGGGCGTGGCCGCCACGCTGACGATGCCGATCCTGCGCGACGGCCGGCTGTGGGGCCTGATCGCCTGCCACCATTACGCGCCGATCGTGCTGCCCTATACCCTGCGCGCGGCCGCTGAATTCCTCGGCCAGGTCACGTCCCTCGAAATCGCTTCGGCCGAGGGCCGGGAACATCTGGAATACCGGCTGAAGCTCGAGGCCGCACACCATGCGGTGCTGGGCCAGGCGCTCGCCGACGGCAACTACGCGGCGCTGACCGATGGCACGCCCTGCCTGCTCGACGGGATCGATGCAGGCGGCATGGCGGTGTCGGAGAATGGCCAGTGGAGCATGGCGGGTGCCACGCCGGATGCGCAGCAGCTCACGGCGCTGGCGGCCTGGCTGACGCTGCACAGCGCGCGCCTGGCCGATGGCGGCACGGTCATCGCGCTGGACGACCTGGGCCGCGCGTATCCCGAGGGGGGCGACGCGCTCGGTTGCTGCAGCGGCCTGCTGGCGTTTCCGATCTCGCAGCGCAGCCAGGGCGACTGGGTCATCTGGCTCCGCCCCGAGCAGCTGCAGACGTATCGCTGGGGCGGCAATCCGTACGAAGCCGGCAAGGCCACCGGGGAGCACGGTACGCGCCTGACGCCGCGCCAGAGCTTCGCCGTGTGGCAGGAAGAAGTACGGGGCCGCGCCGAACCATGGAAGCCGGTCGAGATCGAGGCGGCCAAGAACCTGCGCCTGTTGATGCTCGACGTCGTCGTCGCCCGCGCTGAACAGCTGGCGGCGCTGAACACGGATCTGGTGCGCAGCAACGACGAACTCGATGCGTTTGCCTACGTCGCCGGCCATGATCTGAAAGAACCGCTGCGCGGCATCCACAAGTACGCCCACTTCCTGCTCGAAGAAACGAAGGCGGGCCGCCCGCTCGACGCCCAGGGCCGCGAACGCATCGACGCCATGCTGCGCCTCACGGTGCGCATGGACAGCCTGCTCGACGCGCTGCTGCACTTTTCGCGCGTTGGCCGGCTTTCGCTTGCGCGCCAGCCGATCGCGCTGGGCGACGTGGTGGCCGAGGCGACCGACATGCTGGGCGCGAGTCTGCTCGGACGCGACATCGACGTGCAGATTCCCCGCCCGCTGCCAACGATCTCGTGCGACCGTATTCGCGTGCGCGAAGTATTCGCCAACCTGATCTCCAACGCCGCCAAGTACAACGACAAGCCGCAACGCCACATCGAGATCGGCTACCTCGATCCGGTCGATGGTGCGGATGTCGTCTCTACGTTCTACGTGCGCGACAACGGCATCGGCATCGACACCAAGCACAGCGAGCGCGTCTTCATGATGTTCAAGCGCCTGCACACGCGCGACGCGTACGGGGGCGGCAGTGGCGCCGGCCTGGCGATCGTCAAGAAGCTCGTCGAGCAGCACAATGGCCACAGCTGGTTCACGTCCGAACTGGGCGTGGGCACCACCTTTTATTTCACGCTGATCGGCGCCGGCATGAAGCAGCCAGGCGCATGACGCCCCTGGTGCGGAGCGACTTGCCGCCCATTCTGGTCGTCGACGATAGCGACGAGGATTTCGACACCGTCTCGATTGCCGCGCGGCGCGCCGGCATCGGCAACCTGCTGGTGCATGCCATGGATGCCGACGACGCCAGGCGCCAGCTGTTCGCCGTGCCTGGCGCAGACTACGCCTTCATGCTCCTGGACTGCAACCTGCCGGGTGAAGACGGCCTGACGTTGCTGGAAGAAGTGCGCCGCCATCCGCAACGCCGCACGCTGCCCGTCATCGTGCTGACAGCCAGCATCAACCCGCGCGACCGGGACGCGTTCTATGCGGCCGGCGGCAACGCCTATCACGTCAAACTGGTGAACTTCGAGGACGGCCTGGCCAACCTCGAGAGCATCTTTCGCTACTGGCTGACGCACGTCGTCCTGCCGGGCGCGGACACATCATCGACTGGAAAACCCTTATGCCCGTGACCTGTGACACCGATCGTCCCTGGCGCATCCTGCTGGTCGATGACAATGCGCTGGATCGCGCCGAGGCAAAGGCGGCGCTGCTGGGCGGGCACGATCGCCGCTACCAGTTCGTCGAAGCGACGTCGGCGAACGAGGCGATGCACCTGTGCGCGAGTTCGGCGCCATTCGACTGCATGCTGCTCGACTTCTTTTTGCCCGACGGCGATGCGCATGACGTGCTGGCGCGCCTGCCGTGCGACGCCGACAGGATTCCACACCTGCCCGTCGTGATCCTGACCGGCGTAGCGGGCACGGAGAGCCGCGCGTCGCTGCGCCACGGCGCCCAGGATTTCGTGGGCAAGGCCTGGCTGGGCCGCGAAAGCCTGACCTGGGCCGTCGAAAACGCCATCGAGCGGCGCAAGATCGCGCGCGAAGTCATGGCCGAACGCCACCTGATGGACAACCAGCGCCAGTACCTGTTCGAGGCCGAACGCACCGCGCGCCTGGAAAGCGAACGGGTGGCGCTGCTGAAGGACGAATTTCTCGCCACGCTCAGCCATGAACTGCGCACGCCACTGGCCGTGATCGTCGGCTGGGCCGGCGTGCTGCAGCGCGCGCAGGACAACCCTGCCACGGTCAAGCGCGGCGTCGACGCCATCGCGCGCAATGCCGGCCTGCAGGCCAAGCTGATCAACGATCTGCTGGACATGAACCGCATCGTGACCGGCAAGTTAATTCTGGATCTGCAGCGGGTCGACCTGGGCGTGCTGCTCGATTCGGCCGCCGAATTCTTGCGTCCGCTCGCCATCGAGAAGGGCGTGGAGATCCGGATCGACACGCATGACGGCGCGCCGCTGGAGCTCGATGGCGACCCGGTCCGCCTGCAGCAGATCTTTGCCAATTTGCTGGGCAATGCGCTCAAGTTCACCCCTGGCGGCGGCGCGATCACCCTGACGGCGCGGCGCCGCGCCGACGCGCAAGTCGCGGTGACGGTGCACGACAATGGCGAGGGCATCGATGCGTCATTCCTGCCGCAGTTGTTTACGCGCTTCAGCCAGGAAAACAGCAAGGCTGCACGCGTGCATGGTGGGCTGGGGATCGGGCTGTCGATCGTCAAGCAGTTGACCGAGCTGCATGGCGGTACGGTCAGCGGCGACAGCGCCGGCGTGGGGCAGGGCGCGACCTTCACGGCGATGCTGCCGCTGCGCGCCATCGAACAGGTGGGCGGCGACGTGGCTGGCACGGTCGCGCAAGCAGGAGCAGGAGCAGAAGCAGAAGCAGAAGCGGATCAGCTGATGCTGATCGACCTGCGCGGCGTGAGCGTGCTGCTGGTGGATGACAACGAAGACATCCTGGAGCTGAGCCGGCGCGTGCTGGAAGAGCGGGGTGCCGCTGTCGTCACCGTGAATTCGGTCGTGGCAGCGCTCGCGCAATTAAGCGCTGTGCGCCCGCAGGTGCTGGTCAGCGATATCAGCATGCCCAAGCTCAATGGCTATGACCTGATTCGCACGGTGCGCAATGACATGCGGCTCGATGAATACATGCTGCCGGCAGCGGCGATGTCCGCGTTTGCGCGGCCACTGGACCAGCAGCGCGCCTTGCAGGCGGGGTATCAGGCGTACGTCATCAAGCCCTTGCAGCCGCATCTGCTGATCCGGGCGGTGGCGCGTCTGGCAGGGCTAGTGTAATGACGCCAGCTGGCGCGCGGCGCGCCAGCGCAGCCAGGCCTGCGTCTGCGCGCGCAGCACCGGATAGACGAACGTCAGGTACAGCGTCAGCGTAAAGCCAAGCAGCACGCCGGCGGTCCACATGAAGGCAGGCGCGGCGCCGCGCCACAGCAAGGCAGCGCAAAAGGCGAGGGGCACGGCCAGCAGCAGCGCGGCCAGTGCACGCAGCAGGCCAGAGCGGCGCAGCAGATGCCCGGCCATCCCGGTCACGAAGAAAGCGCAGGCGCCGAGCACGAGGCAGGCCAGCGTTGCCGCCGCCTTGCCTGCGTGCGGCGTCATGGTGCCGGCCGGCAGCACGATTGCCGGCGCGACGAGCACCAGCATGCCGGCGGCAAAGCACAGCAGCCGCAGGATCGTCATGGCGATTCCTCGCGCGGCAAAGTTGACAGGGATGGTGTTCTGGCTCATACGAGATCGATTGCATTATTCAGCCAGCACGGCAGTGTGACAAAGATAGCACACAGGCAATATTGCGGTCTTAATTACTGTCTTTGGCACACGACAGATTTGTCCTTGTTTTGCTGTGAATGTGTCGTTCAGATGTAGCGCGGGCCTGGTCGCACATGACAGTTGTCATCCGATAGTGATGGCAAGTGCGCCTGTTGGCATACCGGCGCGATCGCCATACTGCTTCCACACCAACCCGTGAGGAAACCATGTCCACCATCGTCGCAAAAGCGGCAGTTGCCGCAGCCGGTCTGTCCCTCTCCTGCCTGGCGCTGGGCGCCGCCACCCTGGTCCAGGACGTACGCGTCTTCGACGGCAAGGCCGTGCACGAACGGCGCTCGGTGCTGTTCGATAATGCGCGGGTCGTCGATGCGGATTTTCGCGGGTCGGCCCCGGCAGGGGCGCGCATCGTCCAGGGGGCCGGGCGCACGCTGCTGCCGGGCCTGATCGACGCCCACACCCACGCGTTCAGGCAATTTGACCTGCCGGTGCTGTTTGGCGTGACGACCCAGATCGACATGTTTACCGCCGTGCCGGTCATGCAGGACGCCAAACGCAGCATGGCTGCAGGGCAGCACGCGGGGCAGGCCGACCTGTTCTCGGCCGGCACCCTGGCCACGGCGCCGGGCGGCCATGGCACCCAGTTCGGCGTGCCGATCCCGACCCTGAGCAGCCCGGGCGAGGCGCGGGCCTTTGTCGATGCCCGCATCGCCGAAGGCTCCGACTTCATCAAGATCGTGCTCGAAGCAGGCGGCCACGGCGCCGGCGCAATGAACTCGCTCGACATCGCAACCGCCACCGCGCTGATCGAGGCGGCGCACCGGCGCGGCAAGCTGGCCGTCGTTCACGTCAGCACCGAAAAAGACGCCCGCGCCGCGCTCGAGGCCGGCGCTGACGCGCTGGTCCATCTGTTCCTGGGCGCGGCGCCCGATGCCACGGCAGTCGACAGCCTGGCCAGGCTGGCCAAACGCAAGAATGCCTTCGTGATCCCGACCTTTACCGTGATGGAAAGCATGGCCGGCGTGCGTGGCGACGACTTGCTGGGCGATGCAGATCTGGCGGCGCTGGTCGAACGCGAGGGCGCGACGACCCTCAACGCGCGCTACGGCCAGCAGGCACGGCCCCAATTGCTGGCCATGCCGAAGGCGGTTACCGCCGCATTGGCGAAGGCGGGCGTGCCAATCCTGGCCGGCACCGATGCCGGCAATGCGGGCACGCTGTACGGCATCAGCATGCACCGCGAACTGGCTGCGCTGGTGGAGGCCGGTTTGACGCCGACCGCCGCGCTGGCCGCCGCCACGAGCGCACCGGCCGCCGCCTTCCGGCTGGGCCGGCGCGGCTGTATCGCCACGGGCTGCAAGGCCGACCTGCTGCTGGTCGAGGGCGACCCGACACGCGACATCACGGCCACGCGCCGCATCGTCGAGGTGTGGAAAGACGGGCAGAGCGCGAATGCCCTGCGCGACGCCAAGCGTGAACAGGTCGCGCAGGAGCGCGGCGCATCGACGCGCCAGGGCTTGTCGGCCGATGGCCGCATCAGCCAGTTCAGCGCGGCGAAACTGGCCAGTCCATTTGGCAGCGGCTGGATGCCATCGACCGACCAGTACGCCGGCGGCAAGTCGACCATCAAGCTCGCCGTGCTGCCGGCGCTGCCCGACGGGCAGGTACCGCTGGCGGTGCAGGCCAGCGTCGCTCCCGGCCTGCCGTATGCGTGGTCGAGCGTCGCCTTCATGCCTGGTGCGCAGCCGATGCAGCCGGCCGACCTGAGCGCAGCCCGGGTCTTGCGCTTCAAGGTGCGCGGTGACGGCAAAACCTATCAGGTGATGCTCATGGGCGCGGCCAATGGGCGGCCAAGCAGTGTGCCATTCGTCGCCGGCCCGGAATGGGCGGAAATCAGCCTGCCGCTGTCGGCCTTTGCCGGCATCGATCCGGCGGCGGTTGCCATGCTAGCATTCAGTGCCGGGCCACAGCCGGGCGAGTATCGCTTCGAACTCGCCGACGTGCGCCTGCTGGCGCAATAACGATCACGGAGTCACGATGACGATGACCTTCACACAGGTGCTGGCGCGACCGTGGATGCCGGCCGACTACGGCGCATTGCAATACACGTGGCTGCTGTCACTGGGCTACCTGTTCTGGAAGTTTTATTACGTGACGCCCGGCGTGGCCGAGGCGGTGCTGCTGGCGCTGACGATCATCCTGTTCGTGCCGCTGTACTGCGCCAGCTTCTGGCCCCGCGGCTGGCGCGTCGGCGCCTGCGTGGCAGCCACCTGCCTGATCGGCGCAGCCTGGGCACCGTGGAATCCGGGCGCTGCCTGCTTCTTCATCTTTGCCTGCCCCATGTGCGCCCGCATCCCCGGCACCGCCCGCCCCGTGTGCGCCATGCTGGCCGTGATTGCCAGTGGCGCAGTCGTTGCCTTGCTGATCCCGCAGATGCAGATGGTGTTCCTGCTGCCGATCCTGATGGCCGGCATGCCGGTCGGCCTGTCGTGCATCATGGATGCCCGGCTGCGCACATCGCGCACGCTCCTGATGCGCAAGCAGGAAGAGGTCGAGCACATGGCGCGCATCGCCGAGCGCGAACGCATTTCGCGCGACCTGCACGACCTGCTGGGCCACTCGTTGTCGATGATTGCGCTCAAGGCCGAACTGGCGCGCAAGCTGGCGCGGCGCGATCTGGCTGCCTGCGAGCGCGAAATCGCCGACATCGAAACCAATGCGCGCGGGGCGCTGGCCGAGGTGCGCGCCGCCGTGACGGGGTTCCGTCACAGTGGCCTGGTGCAGGCGCTGGCCAGTGCGCGCGCCAGCCTGCTGGCAGCCGACGTGATCCTCGACGAGCGCATCGAGCGCATGGACCTGGCACCGGCGGCCGAACACGTGGTGGCGCTGGCCGTGCGCGAAGCCGTGACGAATATCGTGCGCCATGCCGGCGCGTCGCGCTGCACGCTCAGCCTGGTGCAAGAGCAGCAGGATGGGCAAACGCACGCCGTGCTGCGCGTGCTCGACGACGGCAAGCTGCGCAGCACGGATGGTCTGCAGCAGGGTAATGGCCTGGCCGGCATGCGCGAGCGCGTCGCGGCGCTCGGCGGGCGCTTGTCGCTGCAGGCCGGCGCCGGTCTGGCGCTCGAACTGCACGTGCCGTCGGGAGCATCAGCATGATCCGCATCCTGATCGCCGAAGACCAGACGCTGGTGCTTGGCGCCCTCAGTGCGCTGCTGCGGCTCGAACCGGATTTCGACGTCGTGGGCGGCGCCGCAGACGGACGCGCGGCGCTGGCGCTGTGCGAGCGCCTGCTGCCGGACATCGTGCTGACCGATATCGAGATGCCGCACATGACGGGCCTCGAACTGGCGCAGGGCCTGGTCCAGCGCAAGCTGGCGTGCCGCGTCGTGGTGGTGACCACGTTTGCGCGCAGCGGCTACCTGCGCCGCGCGATGGAAGCCGGCGTGCGCGGCTATCTGCTGAAGGACGCACCGGTCGACGCGCTGGCTGCGGCAATCCGCGTCGTGCATGGCGGTGGCCGCGCAATCGCGCCCGAACTGGCGCTGGAAAGCTGGAACAGCGGCAGCGATCCGCTGACCGAGCGCGAGCGGCAGGTATTGCGGCTGGCGGGGGAAGGGCGCAGCAGCAGCGAGATCGCGCGTCAGGTACACCTGTCGGAAGGCACGGTGCGCAACTACCTGTCCGAGGCGATCAGCAAGCTGGGCGCCGGCAACCGCGTCGAAGCCTACCGGTTGGCGCGCGATGCCGGCTGGTTGTAGTCGTCGGCGTTGCCGACAAAGGACGCATGTCTGCAATGCCTCGGCCGGGATGGGGAAGTCAGTGCCGCAACCACGTTCGCATCGCGCCCGGCCACCGCCACCCACCTATCGTCAAACGGTCTAAGGCTCATGGTTGATGCCGAGTTGTATCTGCATGAAGGATATGACCCGACGACGGGCATCCACTGGATATTTCCCTGTCGGAGCGAAGTCAAAACCATGGCCAGCTTTTGGATAAACCACCATCTCCACTTGGTTACCCAGCGTCTGCGCTCTTAAGAAAGCCGCGTTGCCGTCGCTTAGTGGCACCAACTTGTCGTCAGCACCATGAAGTAGCAGCAATGGCGGCAGCTTGCGTATGGCATGCTCCAGTTCATCGGATTGTGGCAGGCGCGCATAGAATACGACCAAGGCCGCGATATCTGGATTATCGGCAGCGCTGGCAATCGCAAGTTTACCTCCCTGCGAAAATCCGATCAGTGCAACGCGACCGTCGGCCCTTGGTTGCCTGGCGACGATACGCGCGATCTCGCGAACCAAGCGTGTCCATTCCTTGAACCTCACATCATAGTCGATGGTCTTGAATTGCCGTGTCGCGACGGCCCTGACATCGCTGGCCGAATAGTAATTAACCACGTAAGCATCGATACCCTTGGAAGCCAGCGCACGTGCATACCGCTGGAAGTCCGCAGCGCAAGCTTCAACGCACTGATAGCCGTGCAGTAAGAGAACAGAAGGGCGTCTGACTTTCCCCGGCGCAGAGTAATGCATCACGGCCACCGAACGTTCGCTGCTCTTGATTAGCATCGAATTTTCCGCGCTCGTTTCCGAAGCGGCTGCCAACCGAAACGCAAAGGCCAGAAAGAAGATAGTGATAAAGCCAAACGTCCTGCAAAGTGACATGGAAAAATTTCGAGTTGGGTTGACTATTTGGTCGCGTTTCTGGCCGATTGGCACAAGGTTTCCAGTATCGCATGTGTTCGAAAGCCTACGTTACCAAGTTTCAAGTCTGAGAGCGGTGAACGACTATGTGGCCTGGCGCACGTGAGTGCAAGACAGCCTGGGACATTGAATCCTGAGTCGCCTGTGACTTTCCGAAATACATGCGACGTTGGAAATTTCTGCGACGACCACAGGCGTGAAGTAGCGAAGTCCACCGCTTCTTGCTGAGTTACACTGAGTGCGAAGAACTTCCGCTTTCGGCCAAAAGTGGTCCTGAATCCCCATGTAGCTTTTCGGACTATGAAACCATAGACGCACAGATGATCCAAGTCGATTTTTTCGGATGCAAAAGAGAGCAGATCGTTACTTGCAGCTTCGAAGAAGCATGTGATCGATTTGCCTGTACTGGCATTACAATTCCCGATGCTAGTGCGCTTATTTCGCTAGGTGAGGCACTCACGGGAACAGCTGAGTTTTCCGCTGAACCAGTGCCGTTATCCCTTGAACCGTTCCGTGAACTCAGTGACTGTCTGCAGGCTACAGTTAGAGACGCTTCGGCTGAGGAATTGATGGATGCTGGCGCGCGTTGGGCACAGCTATTGCCATGGAAACCACTCGACACTAACCCAATGGATTTAGCAGGGTTTCTTCTCCATCTCCAGTCTTTAGCGCATGGACCTGGGAGAGAGGGGCACTCGATTTTCCTGTTGATGGAACTGGATAGTTTGCCAGCATCCTGACGGTCGCCTATGTCTGCTTTGGGTGGGTACCGGCCCGTCGTGACAGTCAGTGCTTTTTTAAGCGAAGCAGCCTGCTAAGCTGACACAAACGGCCTGTTTCTGCCAAAAGCGGTCCTTCGTGACAGTCCGTGATTTTTTCAATCCGGCAACCTGCTATGCTGGCTGAATGTTCAGATGCGGCTTAAAGCAGCCCATATAGAATCTACAGACAACTTAAATTAACTCAGAGTAAGAAGTCAACATGAAAATAAGCATGAAATTTATCACCCAGAGCATTTTTTTTGGATTAGTCATTGCCGTGCTCGTCGTTGCTTATGAATATAATTTTGGTGCAATATCTGGCAATTATTGGATAAGAGGCATAGGCACAGGAATAATCTGCGGTTTTGCAACAGTCATTTTTTTATCGACGTGGAATAAAAAACGTTGATGAGTGTCTGAATATGTTCGGCTCCTGCCCTTCGTGACAGTCTGCGATTTTTCTGCCCTGGCGACATAAATTCCAGACCAAGAGCTTCGCCCTTCGTCCAGCAAGGTCCGCTTTGGGCCTTGGATTCAACCGATCGACGCAACACACTAAACTCTGGATGAGCAGAAGGAGTGTTACGGATGAAGCAGAGAACAAGGATTTACTATACGGAAGCCCAGAAGGCGTTGATGTGGGAGCA
>Ga0157371_10000154_pt1 | contig 100237 bp, 91 predicted proteins | sample C45metaG_FD_113462 | JGI IMG/M metagenome (GOLD analysis project Ga0157371, IMG submission 113462) | Corn rhizosphere microbial communities from Kellogg Biological Station, Michigan, USA - C4-5 metaG | ecosystem: Host-associated > Plants > Roots > Rhizosphere > Soil | place: USA: Michigan...
CACTCCCATTCCAGCGCTCCCTTCTTCCAGACGTAAATGAAACCGAGGAAAAGCATGCCTACGAAGAGGCCCATCGTGACCAGCGAACGTGCGCCCAGCTCCATGAAGACCTGGGTCCACGGCACGATGAAGATGATTTCCAAGTCAAATACGATGAACTGGATCGCGATCAGGTAGTAGCGCACATCGAACTTCATGCGCGCGTCCTCGAAAGCCTCGAAGCCGCATTCGTACGGCGAGAGCTTTTTCAGATCAGGACGTCGTGGACCGAGGAATCGGCCGACCAGCATCAGCGATACGCCGATACCGGTGGCAACGATCAGAAACAGCAGAGACGGCAAATATTCGGCCAGCACAGCGATTCTCTCTTGCCTCTGCCGCTGCGCCTGCAGGCGCTTTGGCATGGGGGAGTGGACGGATACCGCTACCTGGCGCTTTGCGCGCCAGACGAACCCGCTTACAAACAAATGGTGCCCAAGAGGGGACTCGAACCCCTACGACTCTCGTCGCTACCACCTCAAGGTAGTGCGTCTACCAATTCCGCCACCTGGGCTTACGATCGCACCGGTTGTTCTCCAGTGCGCCGCATATTGTAACCGTCTTCAGCGAGTCTGGGTGCCTTCCGAAGGCTTTTCTTCACCAGATTTCGGAGTTTCTGCCTGCGCCGGCACAGTGGCCGACGGAACAGGCTGCTGCACCGGGGTTTCCGGGGCCTTCGGCACGGCCGGAAGTTCGCCTGCCGGTGCGGCCGGCGCAGTGGCGGCCGGTGCCGACATCAGACCCAGATCCTGCTGCGCCGCCGGGCGCGAGCCATGGCTGGCGTACCAGGCCATGAAGAGACTGATGCCGAAGAACACCACGGCCAGCCACTTGGTCGACTTGGACAGGAAGTTGGACGCGCCACGCGCGCCGAACACGGTGCCCGAGGCGCCGGCACCGAAACCCGACCCTGCGGCCGCGCCGGAACCACGCTGCATCAGGATGAGCGCGATCATGGCCACTGCGACCAGCACGTAGACCACATTGAGGATCAACATCAGCATTTCGAATCCGTCCTCGGACATGTCGTGCCGGCGGTTGGGCCGACAACGTAACTAATTAGCGCCCCGCCGCCGCGGCAGCGATGGCAAGGAAATCCGCGGCCACCAGCGAGGCGCCGCCCACCAGCCCACCATCGACATCGGGCTGTGCGAACAGTTCCGCGGCGTTGTCGGGCTTCACGCTGCCGCCATAGAGGATCGACAGTGAATCCGCAATTCTAGCATCGAGCTTGGCCACTTCGCCACGGATGAACGCGTGGACCTGCTGGGCCTGCTCCTTGGAGGCGGTCCGGCCGGTCCCGATGGCCCAGACCGGCTCATAAGCGACGACGGCCTGGGCGAAGCCCGCGGCGCCGACCAGCTCCAGCACGGGTGCCAGCTGCGAGGCGATGACGGCCTCGGTCTGGCCGGCTTCACGCTGCTCAAGGGTTTCGCCGACGCACAGGATGGGGGTCAAGCCGGCATGCAGGGCGGCGGCGAACTTGCGGGCGACCAGCTCGCTGCTTTCAGCGTGGTACTGGCGGCGCTCGGAGTGGCCGACCAGGCCGTAGCGGGCGCCGACTTCGGCCAGCATGGTGGCCGAGACTTCACCGGTGTAGGCGCCCTTTTCGTTGCTGCTGACGTCCTGGGAGCCGAAGGCGACGGCGCGCCCTTCGAAGGCTTCGACCAGTTCGCCCAGATACGGGAGCGGCGGCAGGACCACGACTTCGACGCCCTGCAGTGGGAGGTCGGCAACCAGGTCACTGACCAGGTCGGTGGCGAATTGGCGGCTGCCGTGCAGCTTCCAGTTACCGGCGACGATCTTGCGGCGCATGGCGGGGGCTCCTTTGGGTATCAGCCGGCCATGATAACGGATGCAACGAATTGGCGTTGGCGGGAAAACGCTTACATTTCAATTGGATATTTATTTTTCGCTGCGGGCCAACAGCAAAAGCAACGGCGACGGGAGCGGCGGACGTGCCGGGCTGGGCAGGCATGGATGGGCTGGCGGGACACGCCGTAAACCCGTCCATGGGGGCTCGATATGCGCCATCCATGGCGCATAACGGTCCCGCCAACCCACCCATGCCCGCCCTCTGACCGTGTGTCGGCTTGCATGGAACAGCGACAAAGCGCCGGATCGGCATTGAGTCCACCCTGCCCTCCGGCGAGGAAATCTGTCGGGGGCGAGCGCTGCCGTGCCCAGCCGGGACCGTCGGGCGCCATGGATGGCGCCCGTCGAGCCCCCAGGGACGGGTTTACGGCGCGTCCCGGCTGGGCATGGCAGCGCTCGCCCAACACGGGGCAGCAAATAGCCGGATGCAGCCGGGCCAACATTGTCTGGAGCCGGCCAACGGCCGGCACTCCGCAGAATGAAGAAGGCCGCCTTGCGGCGGCCTTCTCTTTTGCTCCGATGGGAGGATCGCTTACTTCAGCTTGATCTCGCGCAGGCGCTCTTCCAGGAAGCCGTGGGCGGTGATCGGCTCTGGGTAGCGGCTCGGGTTTTCCGGGGTGATGCAGGTAGGCAGCACGTCGATCAGGAAATCCGGGTTCGGGTGCAGGAAGAACGGCACCGAATAACGCGGCTGGCGGGCCTGCTCGCCCGGGGGATTGACCACGCGGTGGATCGTCGACGGGTACACATGGTTGGTCAGGCGCTGCAGCATGTCGCCGATGTTGACCACGATGGTGTCCGCGTCCGAGGTGAACGGCACCCACTTGCCTTCATGCGACTGCACTTCCAGGCCGGCCGCGCTGGCGCCGACCAGCAGCGTGATGAAGTTGATGTCGCCGTGGGCACCGGCGCGCACGTTCGGGATGTTCTCGGCGGTGATCGGCGGGTAATGGATCGGGCGCAGGATCGAGTTGCCGTTGTTGGTCTTGTCCGCGAAGAAGTCTTCCGGCAGGCCGATGTGCAGGGCCAGCGCCGACAAGACGCGCGAACCCAGCTTGTCCAGGGCCTGGTAGATGCCATAGCCGCGCTCACGGAAGCCCGGGACCTCGCTCGGCCACAGGTTCGGGGCCATCACCTCACGGTAGGGGGAGTCGTCCGGAATCTCGCGGCCAATGTGCCAGAACTCCTTCAGGTCGAAGTGCTGCGAGCCCTTGGCCGTCTCCACGCCGAAGGCGGTGTAGCCACGCGCGCCGCCGCTGCCAGGCACGTGGTACTGGCGCTTGGTCTCTTCCGGCAGGGCGAAGAAGGCCTTGAAGACCTCATAGGCTGCGTCGATGTCTGCCTGCGGAATGCCGTGGTTGCGGATGCCAGCAAAGCCCCATTCGCGGTAGGCCGCACCCAGTTCGGCCACGAACGCGTCGCGGTCGGTGTCAAAACGGGTGATGTCGAGGGTGGGGATCTGGCTCACAGCGATTCCTGCTTGTTCATGGTGGTCGGTGGGCCAGCTGTGGCCCGGCTGAACATTGTGCCAGATCGGGCCAACCCCGCCACCGATACATTGATACAAACCGATACAATGCGCGCGCCCAGACGGCCAGAACGGGCCACCGGCGACGCCGTGGCGCCGCCCCCATTACTCCTTGCGTCGCCCGGTCCGCCTCATGGATGCCCCTGCTCTCCCCCTCATCGCCGATGGCGTTGCGCTGACTCACGCCGGCAGCGGCGAGACCGTGCCTGGCCGACCGCACTACCCGACACCCACGGCACTGCACAGCGCATCGGATGCGCTGGCGCGAGCCGCAGGCAACAACGACAGCCGCTCGCGCAGCGCGGGCGCTTTTTCACACATGGATCGTCCACCGATGAACGCGCCACTGAAAATTCTCCACACCGAAGCCGCCAAGGGCTTTGGTGGCCAGGAGATCTACATCTACCGCCACATGCTGGCCATGCGCGACCGAGGCCATGAGGTCTCACTGCTCTGCCAGCCCGGCGCCCGCCTGGGCGAGATGGCGCGCGAAGCCGGCTTCACCGTGCACGCCCTGAAAATGGGCGGCCTGCTGCGCATGCTGCGCGGCATCTGGTCGGTCTCACGCCTGGTGCGGCGCCACGGCTACGATGTGGTCAACACCACCAGCCGCCGCGACAGCCTGATCGCCGCCGCCGGCGCCCGGCTCGGCGGTACGCCGCTGGTGGTGCGCTCGCGCCATCTGATGAGCCCGATCAACTCGCTGCTGACCTATACCGGCCTGCCCCACCGGGTGATGACCGTCAGCAGCTTCGTCAAGAAGCTGATGGTCAGCCGCGGCATCGACGACGCGCACGTCGGCATCGTTCCGCCGATCGCGGTGCCGCCGCAGTGGTCGCAGATCGCCAAGCGCGACCCATGGCAGTGCCTGCAGGACACCCGTGCAGACGTGCGTGCCGAACTGGGTTTCAACGACGAACAGATCGTGGTCGGCTGCGTCGCCGTGCTGCGCGAGCCCAAGGGTCACGTGGAGCTGCTGCAGGCCATGGCGCCGCTGTGCCGCGCCGATCCGCGCGTGCAGCTGGTGATCGTCGGCGACGGCCAGCCAGTGATGGACCGGCTGATCGCACTGCGCGAGCAGCTCGGCATTGCCGCACAGGTGCATCTGCTGGGCTACCGCCAGGGCGCTTGCCGGCTGATGACCGGTTTCGATATCTTCGCGCTCGCCACGCACAAGGAAGCCGCTGGCACGGTGTTCCTGGAAGCGGCGTATGTCGGGGTGCCGATCGTTGCGACCCGGGTGGGCGGCGTCCCGGAAATGGTGGTGGAAGGCAGCAATGCCCTGCTTGCACCGCTGGGCGACCAGGCCGCGCTGACCGGCGCACTGCGCACCCTGATCGAGCAGCCCGACCGCCGCCAGCAGATGGGTCTGGCGGGGTGGGAATGGATGCGCAGCGCACATCGCTTCACCCCGACCGGTCACACTGAAGCGACCGAATATTATTACCACCAGTGGTTGAAGGAACTGGGCCATGGCCAACGCTAGATCCGTCCCGGTGCTGATGCACCACCATGTGTCCCCGTCCCCGGGAATGATCACGGTCTCGCCGGAGAATTTTGAAAGCCAGATCGCCTGGCTGGCGGCCAATGGCTGGACCTCGCTGACGCTGGAGCAGTACGCGGATTTCCTGGCGGGCAAGCCGACGCCGGCCAAGTCGATCGTGATCACCTTCGATGACGGCTACCTGGACAACTGGGTGTACGCGCATCCGATCCTGGCCAAATACGGCATGCATGCGGTGGTGTTCGTGGTCACCGGCTGGATGGGCGACGGCGATGTCCGCCCGCATGCCGGTCAGGCCGGCGCCACCCTGCCGGCAACGCCCGACCATCGCGGCTGCGAGGCGGCGATCCTGCGCGAGAACCGGCCGGACGAGGTGATGATGCGCTGGAGCGAAGCACGCGAGATGATCGCCGCCGGCACCTTCGAGGTGCATTGCCATACGCACACGCATACGCGCTGGCTCAAGCAGGACATCTCCCGCGAGCACAAGCGCCAGGGCATCAGTGGCGACCTGTCGGTGGCGCGCGATGTGCTGCAGCAGCAGCTGGGTGAAGTCTCGGACACGCTGTGCTGGCCGTACGGCGATTTCGACGAGGACTACGTGCAGATCGCGCGGGCACAGGGCTTCAAGTACCTGCATACCACCCATCCGTTCGGTCGCAACGTGGTCGGGGGCGATCCAGAGCACATCTACCGGTTCGCGATCCGCGACCGCCCGGCCAGCTGGCTGCGCAAGCGCATCGCTTACAGCTACCACCCGCTGATCGCGCCGCTGTTCAACCGCTTCAAAGCGAAGAAAAAGAAGATGGTGCCGGGGCCGTAACCGGCCGTCTGCGCTGCAACGAAAACGCCCCGGTCTCCCGGGGCGTTTTTGTTTCACTCGTCATCGCGTGACTCAGGCTGCGGCGGCCGCCTTCACCGCCGCCGAGAGATTGTCCAGCGTGGACTGCATCAGCTCGGCACTGTCCGCCTCGACGGTCACACGCACCACCGGCTCGGTACCTGACGGGCGCAGGAACGCGCGACCGCGCCCCTTCACTGCCTGCTGCGCAGCCGCCAGCGCGGCCTGCACGCTTTCGGCCTGTACGGTCGCCTTGGCTGCGCCCTGCAGGCGCACGTTGACGGTCTTCTGCGGCACCTTGTTGAGCACCGACAGCACCTGGCGCAGGGAGGTGCCATCACGGCGCAGCACTTCCAGCACCTGCAGCGCGCTGACGATCGCATCGCCGGTAGTGGCGCGATCCAGGCACAACAGATGCCCGGAGGCCTCGCCGCCGAGCACACCGTTGTTTTCCACCAGTGCCTGATGCACGTAGCGGTCACCAACATTGCTGCGCTGGAACGGGATCTCCAGCCGTTCCAGTGCCTGCTCCAGACCGAAGTTGGTCATCAGCGTGCCGACCACCGGGCCATGCAGGCGACCGCTGCGCTGCCAGGCCTGGGCCAGCACGAACAGCAGGTCATCGCCGTCCACCGGGTTGCCCTGGTCATCGGCCATCAGCACGCGGTCGCCATCACCGTCGAACGCGATACCGAAATCAGCACCGACCTCGCGCACTTTCGCAGCGAGATTGTCGATGTGCATCGAGCCGACGCCATCGTTGATATTCAGGCCGTTGGGCGCATCGCCGATGCTGATCACCTCCGCGCCCATCTCGCGGAACAGCAGCGGGGCGACGTGATACGTAGCGCCGTGCGCGCAGTCGAGCACGATCTTCAGCCCACGCAGATCGAACCCGCGCGGCACGCTGGCCTTGCAGAATTCGATGTAGCGACCGACCGCATCGCGGGCACGCATGGCCTTGCCCAGCCGCTCGGACTCGACCGTGGTGAACGGCGCATCGAGCGCGGCTTCCAGCGCCAGCTCGGTGGCGTCATCGAGCTTCTCGCCATCGGCGGAGAAGAACTTGATGCCGTTGTCGTAGTGCGGATTGTGCGAGGCGCTGATGACGATGCCGGCATCCGCACCGAGGGTACGGGTGAGGAAGGCCACCGCAGGCGTGGGCATCGGGCCGAGCAGCTGTACATCAGCACCGGCTGCGACCAGCCCGGCTTCGAGTGCAGCTTCGAACATGTAACCGGAGATGCGGGTGTCCTTGCCGATCACCACCACGGGGCGGTGCCCGTTGCGCTCGGTCAGCGCGCGGCCGAGCGCATTGCCCAGGCGCAGCACGAAATCGGCGGAGATGACGCCCTCACCGACCTTGCCGCGGATGCCGTCGGTGCCGAAATACTTGCGCGACGCCATCAGGCCGCCGCGTCCGGTGCCGGCGCCGGCTGGCGTGCCAGCATGGCCAGGATCTCCGACAGGCGCTCGCGCATTTCGCGGCGGTCGCAGATCTGATCGATGGCACCGTGCTCGAGCAGGAACTCCGAACGCTGGAAGCCTTCGGGCAGCTTTTCGCGCACGGTCTGCTCAATCACGCGCGGGCCGGCGAAGCCGATCAGCGCCTGCGGCTCGGCGATGTTGATATCGCCCAGCATCGCGAACGAGGCCGACACACCACCGGTGGTCGGGTGGGTGAGCACCGAGATGTACGGCAGGCCGGCATCACGCAGGCGACCCAGCGCGGCCGAGGTCTTGGCCATCTGCATCAGCGAGAACAGGCCTTCCTGCATGCGCGCGCCGCCGCTGGCGGAGAAGCATACGTAGGGCGCACCGATCTCCAGTGCCTTCTCCGCGGCCAGCGAGAAACGCTCACCGACCACCGAGCCCATCGAGCCGCCCATGAAGGCGAAATCGAAGGCCGAGGCGACCAGCGGGCGGCCCTTCATCAGGCCCTGCATGGCGATCAGCGCGTCGTACTCGCCGGTGTTCTTCTGCGACGCCTTGATGCGCTCGCTGTACTTCTTCTGGTCCTTGAACTTGAGCAGGTCCGTCGGCCCCAGGCGCGCACCGATCTCGGTGGTGCTGTCCGCATCGAACAGCGCGGCCAGGCGCGCGCGCGCGCGGATGGCCATGTGGTGGCCACACTTGGGACAGACTTCCAGGTTCTCTTCCAGCTCAGGACGGTAGAGCGCGCTGCCGCAGCTGCTGCACTTCTCCCACAGGCCCTCGGGGACGCTGCGCTTCTTGCTGGGGACGTTGTCGGTGCGGATGCCAGACGGCATCAACTTGCTGAGCCAACTCATGCGGGATGCTACTTCCGTTCAGGGCGGCCCGGGGGCCGCAAAGGCGGACAGTCTAGCTCACCGTTTCCATGCTCGGGCACCCCCCCGGCGGTTGCCGGGGGGCTGGCGTAAACCATTCTGGTACGTACGTTTGCGTGCTTCAGGCGGCGTCGAGCGCGCGCCGCAGCGGCGTGAGGAAACCCTCCGCGGCTTGTGCGGCGGCCGTGGCATCGGGGGCCTCGCCCAATGCAGCCACCAGCGCGCTGCCCACCACCACGCCATCGGCCTCCACGGCCATGGCCGCTGCACTGGCCGCATCCTTGATGCCGAAGCCGGCCACCACCGGCACCGCCGAACGGCTGCGCAGGTCGCGCAGGCGGGCACCGGCGGCGCCGCTATCCAGCCGATCCGAGGCCCCGGTCACCCCGGCGAAACTGACGTAGTAGAGATAACCCTGGGCCATCGCCGACAGTGCATCCAGGCGTGTATCGGCCGTGGTCGGCGAGGCCAGCAGGATCAGCGCCAGGCCGGCGGCGGTGAATATCTCGCGGGTTTCGGCAGCTTCCTCCGGGGGCAGATCGACCAGCAGGATGCCGTCCACGCCCGCGGCAATGGCAGACTGCGCGAAGCGTTCCGTGCCGTGGATCTCGATGGGGTTGAGATAGCCCATCAGCACCACCGGGGTGGTGGCATCGTCCTTGCGGAAGGCTTCGACGGTCTCCAGCACATAGCGCAACCCTGCCCCACGGGCCAGCGCGCGCTCGGAGCTGCGCTGGATGGTCGGGCCGTCGGCCATCGGGTCGGAGAACGGCACCCCGAGCTCGATCACGTCCGCGCCGGCCGCGGCCAGTGCATGCATGACCGGCACGGTGGCTTCCAGACCGGGATCACCGGCGGTGATGAAGGGGATCAGCGCCTTGCGACGTTCATCGCGCAGGCGGGCAAAACAGGCATCGATACGGTCCACGGACATCTCAGGCACATCCTTCCATCAGTTCAACGGCGCCACTGGCGCCCCAGTACAGCTTCGATATCACCCCGTCGAAGATCTCCAGCCGGATCGCCAGATCCGAACCGGGGTCCTGCCAGGTCAGGTATTCGCCCGTTTCCGGGTCATAGGCATGCGGCGCGCGCGTACTGCCGGGCGGCAGCCGCGTGAGCGCTTCATCCAGGGTCATGCCCAGCCTCAGCCCGAAGGGCCCCGGCTGGGTGATGGCCTCGTAGGACTCCTCGATCGGCGCCAGCTCGAAGCGCTGCACGTGGTCGTCCTCGACCATCATCGACACGCCTTCGGGCAGGTTGCCACGCTCGTAGTACTCGCAGGCGCCGTTTGGCTCGCCTTCGCTCAGGCCGGCCGAATGCCACGGGCCATCGGCGGCGAGCTCGGTGAAGCGCTGCCCGATCACCACATCGCCGGCATGATCCAGTGCGACCGAGACCACCGACGGCGCAGTGTCATCCGCAGCGGGCAGATCGGCAGCCTTGGGCGGCTCCGGCGCGTCCTCGATCGGGCGGTTGGCGATGTCATCGTCATTGCTGGCCGACTCGCGCGCCGGCGCCACGGCACCGACCGGTGCGGCCGGCGCGGGCAGCACCGGCGGGTCCGGCGGCGTACATCCGGTCAGGCCGACCACCATCAGCAGCGCACTTCCCTGGCGCAGCAGCGGATTCACAGCACCAGACCCTCCCGGGCAGCGATGGTGTGTACGTCCTTGTCGCCGCGGCCGGACAGGTTGCACAGCACCAGCTTGTCGCGTGGCAGATCACGCGCGATCTTGATCGCCTGGGCCACTGCGTGGCTGGATTCCAGCGCGGCCAGGATGCCTTCGCTGTGCGCCAGCTGGTGGAAGGCGGCCAGCGCTTCGTCATCGGTGATGCCGACGTACTCGGCGCGTCCGGCATCGGCCAGGAACGCGTGCTCCGGGCCGACGCCCGGGTAATCCAGGCCGGCCGAGACCGAATGGGTCTCGGTGATCTGGCCGTCGTCGTCGCAGATCACATAGGTGCGGTTGCCGTGCAGCACGCCCGGGCGGCCCGCCGCAATGGAGGCGGCATGGCGACCGGTCTCGATGCCGTCGCCCGCCGCTTCGGCACCGACAATGCGCACGTCGCGATCGTTGAGGAACGCATGGAACAGGCCGATCGCATTGCTGCCACCGCCAACGCAGGCGGTGATCGCATCGGGCAGACGACCGTAATCGGTCAGCATCTGCGCGCGCGCCTCGCGGCCGACGATCGCGTTGAAATCACGCACCATGCGCGGGTACGGATCCGGGCCGGCCACGGTGCCGATGATGTAGAAGGTGTCGCGCACGTTGGTGACCCAGTCGCGCATGGCTTCGTTGAGCGCATCCTTGAGCGTGGCCGAGCCGGAGGTGACCGGTACGACGGTCGCGCCGAGCAGCTTCATGCGGTAGACGTTGATCTTCTGCCGCTCGATGTCGGTGGCACCCATGTAGACCACGCACTCCAGGCCCAGTCGCGCGGCCACGGTGGCGCTGGCCACGCCGTGCTGGCCGGCGCCGGTCTCGGCGATGATGCGCTTCTTGCCCATCCGCGCGGCGAGCAGCGCCTGGCCGATGGTGTTGTTGATCTTGTGTGCGCCGGTGTGGTTCAGGTCCTCGCGCTTGAGCAGGATCTGCGCGCCGCCGACCTGCTGGCTGAGGCGCTCAGCGTGATAGATCGGGCTGGGACGGCCCACGTAGTGGGTCAGGTCCTTGTCGTAGGCGGCGATGAAGGCCGGATCGCGGCGCGCCTCGTCGTAGGCCGCTGCCAGCTCCTGCAGCGGTCCGATCAGGGTCTCGGCGACGAAACTCCCGCCGTAGCGGCCGAAATGGCCATTGGCATCGGGATAGGCATGGAAATCGACGATGGGGGAGACGGGAGAAGCAGACATAGCGCGACAGCCGGTGGAGACAGGCTGACAATTTAGCGCACCTGTCATGACAGGAATATCGATAATATCTGCCACAACCTGTCAGGAAAACTCACATGACCGACGGACCGTTGCCCCCGCTCAACGCCCTGCGCAGCTTTGAAGCGGCTGCCCGGCTGGGCGGGGTCGGCCGTGCCGCCGAGGCACTGCATGTCACCCATGGCGCGATCAGCCGCCAGCTGCGCTTGCTGGAGGAGCATCTGGGCGTTGCGTTGTTCCAGCGCGAGGGGCGTGGGCTGCGCCTGACCCGGGCCGGCGAGGATCTGCAGGCCGCCTGCGAAGGCGCGTTCGAGCAGATCCGCGAGGCGGTTAGTGCGCTCAAACGCCACCAGCGGCCCGAAGCGTTGGTGCTGGGCTGCAGCGGCAGCATTCTGGCGCGCTGGATGATTCCTCGCCTGCAGGCACTGCAGAACGCTCTGCCCCAGCTGCCGCTGCATTGGTCGGCCCAGGATGGGAGCTTCACCGCCGAGCAGCAGGGGCTGGATGCGGTGCTGCTGCTCGCTCAGCCGCCCTGGCCGCGTGGCTGGCAGGTGCGGGAGCTGGCCCCGGAGCGTGTGGGCGTGGTGGTGAGTCCGCAGCATCCGGCGTCGGCGCGGCTGAGGCATCAGCCGCCCTCCGCTTTGCTGGGCGAAGCCCTGTTGCATACGACCTCACGCCCGCAGGCGTGGCCGGCCTGGGCACTGTCGCATGGACTGGAGCCGGCCCAGCTGCAACTGGGCAGCGGCTTCGAGCACCTGTATTACCTGCTGGAAGCGGCGGTGGCAGGGCTGGGCGTGGCGATCGCGCCGGAGCCGCTGGTGGCCGATGAGCTGGCAGCGGGCCGACTGCTGGCCCCGTGGGGATTTGGCGCCACGGGCGGGTTCTGGGTGCTGGCGACGCCGGAGGGTGCGGCGGACCTGCGGGTGGATGCGTTGGCCGGGTGGCTGCAGGAGCAGCTGAAGGGATGAGTGCGCCACGACCAACGGTCGTGACCTACCCGCCCGCTTGGGCGGGCTGATCAATCCGCTTCGTGACAGTCCGCGCGGCGCACTTCTTCGACGAACTTGCGCATCTTGTAGCCGTCCTTGATGCCCGGTTCCGATTCGATGCCACTGGAGACATCCACGCCCCACGGCAGCGTGGCCACGATCGCATCGAACACGTTGTCCGGGGTGATCCCGCCGGCCAGCAGGAACGGGCGATGCAGGCCGGTCGGTAGGCGCGTCCAGTCAAAGGCCACGCCGGTGCCACCGCCGCCACCGGGGGCGTGGCTGTCGAACAGGAAGCCGGCCGCGCTGGGATAGCGCAGCTGCAGCTGACGGGCGTTGACCTCGTCCTTGCCGCCCATCGCCACGGCCTTCAGGTACGGCATGTTGAAACTGCGGCAGAACGATTCGTCTTCATCACCGTGGAACTGCAGCAGGGTCGGCCGCACGGTGCGCAGCACTTCGCGCACCTCTTCCTTGGTGTTGTCGCGGAACAGGGCGACCACGTCCACCATCGGGGCGATTGCCTGGCGCATGGCGCGCGCCTCGGCCGGCGCGACCCGGCGTTTGCTCTCGCGGGCGAAGATGAAACCGACCGCATCCACGCCGAGCTCGCCGGCCAGGCGCACATCGCCGGCACGGGTCATGCCGCAGAACTTGATACGGGTGCGGTAGAAGGAGCGGCTCATAAGGTGACCTCGGCAGGCAGCTGCCAGTTGTCGGGGTACAGGGGACCAACGAAGACCAATCCCTGCGGCGGGGCAGTCGGGCCGGCCACGGTGCGGTCGCGCCCGGCCAGCAGTTGCCCCATCCACGCGACCGGCTGCTCACCACAACCGACCAGGATCAATGAACCGACGATATTGCGCACCATGTGATGAAGGAATGCATTGGCCTGAACGGCGACCTCCACCACCTCGCCCTGACGGGTCACCGAAAGCGACTGCATGTTCCGGCGCGCGTGCAGCGCCTCGCACTGCACGCTGCGGAAGGCACTGAAGTCGTTCTCACCCAGCAGGGCCTGGCCGGCCGCGTGCATCCGCTCGGCATCCAGCGGCCTGCGCTCCCAGCTCAGCGTCTGCCGATAGAGTGCCGGGCGGACCTGCCGATTGAGCAGGCGATACCGATAGCGACGCGCACGCGCGGCAAATCGTGCATGGAACTCGTCGGCCACCGGTACGCACCAGCGCACGGCGATCGAACGCGGCAGGCGCGTGGTGGTGCCCAGCATCCAACTGCGCGGATCGCGTACGACATCGGTGTCGAAATGCACCACCTGGCATTCACCGTGCACGCCGGCATCGGTACGCCCCGCACACACGACCTGGATCGGCGCGTTGGCCACCGACGACAGCGCATCCTGCAGGCTGGCCTGCACGCTTGGGCAGCCGCTCTCACCGAGCTGCTGCCAGCCTTTGAATTCGCTGCCATCGTATTCCACGCCCAGTGCGTAGCGCATGGTGAACCTCTGTGTTTTCGGGAAAACCGGCGCAGGCGCCGGGTGTTGCATCATGCAGCGTCGCGTTCGGACCAGACGGCCAGCTCGTTGCCGCCCGGCTCCACGAACTGGAACCGGCTGCCGCCGGGGAAGGCGAACACCGGTTTGATGATCTGCCCGCCCTGGGCCAGCACGGCCTCGAGCATGGGCTGCAGATCATCGGCGTAGATCACCAGCAGCGGCGCGCCTCCTGCCGAAGCGCTCTGCGGCTCCGCCCGGAAGAAACCGCCCTGGAAGCGCCCATCGTCAAACGCGGTGTAATCCGGGCCGTAATCCACGAACGACCAGCCGAATACCTGCTCGAAGAAACGACGACTGGCGGCCGGATCACGCGAGGCGAACTCAACGTAATCCAGGCGGCGTTCCCGCACTGCTGCCGGGGGAGCACCGCTCATCCCAGTCGCGCCAGCAGTTCGCGCGCCTCGGCCTGGCTGTGCGGGTCGGCGCCTACGGCCACTTCCTGCAGCAGGGTGCGGGCAGTCTCGGCATCGCCAAGATCCAGGTAAGCGATCGCCAGTTCCAGACGATCGCGGCCGGGGCTGCCGATGGGCGCAATCGGCGCGTTGTCGGCGACCGGGTCTGCACCGTCGGTGGTGTCGTCGTGGGCGGCCATCACCGGCTCAACGTCGGCATCGATGGTGCCATCGCTTGCGTCTGCCGCACGTTCGGCAGTCGCGGTTTCATCGGGGAATTCGAACACGCCACGGAACGAAGGCTGCGCAGCGGCTTCCAGCGCATGGGCCGGCGGCTCGATCAGCGGCGCCGGTTCGCGGAACAGGGCATCGTCCACGTTCACATGTTGGGCGTCGGCCTCGATGCTGTACGCAGACGCCGCCGTTGCTTCGACCTCGGGCAACACCGGCGCGTCGTCCGTCGCGGTCGCGCTCCAGCGAGGCTCGTCGAGGGCATCGTGCGGATCGGCGTCGTGCGTCGATGACGCCAGCGAGAAGACCGGCTCGCGGCGCAGCCCGGCATAGACATCAGCCTCTGCACTGGCCTCTTCGTCGGGTGCGCGGTGTGCGTCATCGCGTTGCGCAGCCAGTTCATCCACATAATCCGCGGCCGGCACGGCAGCCGCCAGCGAGGCACCATCGAGCCCATCGCGTGACAGCGGCGGCAGCGGCGATGGCTTGCGCCGCCGCACCAGCGCCCAACCCCCCACCATCAGCAGCAATACGACCAGCCCGAGCCAGTACCAGCCACCGCTGGCGCTGTCGCGCGTCCCGGGTGCCTGCTCCAGACGCTGTTGCGCAGCGGCCAGATCGTTGTCCTTCATCGTGATCAGTGACTGCTGCTGGGCCTTGAGTTTCTCCAGTTCGGCCACGCGCTCGCGCAGTTCCTGGATCTCGGCATCGCGCGTGGCGACGTCTTCCTTGGCCTGTCGCAATTGTTCGTTAGCCAGCATGTCGCCCTCGGTGCCGGCAGCGGTGCCGGTGGTTGTGCCTGCGGTGGTGCCGGCGGCGGCGACGGCCGGTGCGATTTCCAGCCGTGCGCCCTGGCGCGATGCCGGCGGCGCGGTGGCCGGTGCGGGCGCAGCGGCCACGCCGCTGTCCGCCGGTTGCGGAATCGCAGTGCGCGATTGGCGCCACTGCGCAGTGTGCTCGCGCACGATTGCCGCGGCCTGCTGCGCATCGATCTGGGCCACTCCATCGGCGCCCGGTGTGCGCAGTACCGCGCCCTGCTTGAGCAGGTTCACGTTGCCACGGATGAAGGCTTCGGGATTGGCCCGCAGCAGCGCGATCATCGCTTGATCGCGATTGACGCCCTGCTCGCGCGCCAGCGAACCGGCGATCTGCGACAGCGTCTGTCCGCGCTGGACGGTGACGCTGCCATCGGCGGCGACGGGCGCGGCAGGAGCGGCCGGTGCAGCGCGAGGCGCGGCCGGCCTCGGTGCGGCGGCGGGTTCAGCACGGCGCGGCGGCGCTGCGACGGCTGCTGTCTCCGGCGCAGGCTCACGGATGATGGCATTGGACATCGCGCCCGCCGGGGCGACGATTTCCGGCTCGGCCACGGCGGCGGCGCTGTTGGGCGCATCCACAAGGGCAGAATATTCTCGGACCAGACGCCCCTGACCCCAATCGGCCTCAATCAGGAAATTCAACGCAGGTGTCGCCACCGGCGCCTGGCTGCTGACGCGCACCACGGCGCGGCCCTGCGCATTGCGGGTCAACTCAAACTGCAGCTCGCTGACCAGCCCGGACGGCGGCTCCAGCCCGACCCGGGCGAAGGTGGCCGGCGAGGCCAGCGCGACGCGCAGGTTTTCCAGTTCGGACGGATCGGCGGAAATGACCGGAATCTCGGCCAGCAACGGCTGGCCCGGCTTGGACAGTACCCGGATATCGCCCAGGCCCAGGGCCATGGCAGAGCTGCTGGCCAGGGCCAGCAGCAGCGTCGACACATACTTGAGCGGACGCACTGCGCCCGGAACCCGGTTCTTCATGGCGGCCAATATAACGGCTCCCCCCGTGATCGGCGATGTTTCGATGCGGGTGGTCGGCGGCATCCCCATGCCGCCGACCACCACGCGATCAGCCTTCGGCAGCGACCAGCTCGGCCAACTGCACGGCATTGAGGGCAGCGCCCTTGCGGATGTTGTCCGAGACGATCCACAGGTTCAGGCCACGCGGGTGCGACAGATCCTCACGGATGCGGCCGACGTACACCGCATCGGTGCCCGAGGCATGCGTGACCGGGGTCGGATAGCCACCGGCCTCATGCTTGTCGACCACCTCCACGCCCGGCGAACGCGCCAGCAGCTCACGCGCCGCGTCTGGGGTGACCTTGTCGCGGGTTTCGATGGTGACCGCTTCGGAGTGACCATAGAACACGGGCACGCGCACGGCGGTCGGGTTCACCAGGATGCTGTCATCGCCGAGGATCTTGCGGGTTTCCCAGACCAGCTTCATTTCCTCCTTGGTGAAGCCGTTGTCCTGGAAATCATCGATGTGCGGGATCAGGTTGAAGGCGATCTGCACCGGGAAGCGCTGCGGATCGATTTCCTGGAAGCTGAGCAGCTGGCCGGTCTGCTTGCCGAGTTCTTCCAGCGCCGAGCGACCGCCGCCGGACACCGACTGGTAGGTGGCCACGTTGATGCGCTCGATGCCGTACTGGCGGTGCAGCGGCGCGAGTGCGACCAGCATCTGCATGGTGGAGCAGTTCGGGTTGGCGATGATGCCGCGCGGGCGGTTCTTCAGCGCCTCCGGGTTCACTTCGGAGACGACCAGCGGGACGTCATCGTCGTAGCGGAAGGCCGAGGAGTTGTCGATCACCACGGCACCGGCGGCCGCGAACTTCGGGCCGAACTCCTTGGAGACGCTGCCGCCGGCGGAGAACAGCGCGATGTCCACGCCGTTCGGATCGAAGGTGCTCAGGTCCTGGACCTTGATCTTCTCGCCCTGGTACTCGATCTCGCCACCGGCCGAACGCGAGGACGCGAGCAGGCTCAGCGTGGCGATCGGGAAATTGCGCTCGGCCAGGATGGCCAGCATGGTTTCGCCGACAGCACCGGTAGCACCGACGACGGCGACGTGGAAACGACGATCTGGATTGCTCATGAGAACCTCTGTTTTGTGTACCGACCCGTGGCCGATACGTAACGTGCGTTGGGGATGTGTACCGACCAACGATCGGTACCTGCCGTGCCTTGGAGATATGTGCCGACCCTCGGTCGGTACCTGCCGGTTCGGGAACCTCGCCTGTTGGCCAGCGCGGTTCCCTATCGTTTTGCGTCGTCGATTTTTTTGCCGCCCACGGCCGCGTCGCCGGTTTTCACGGCAGCGACCGCGTCGGCGTTGATCGCGCTCGGCGGGCGACCGGCATCCGGCCCCTGCCCCAGTGCGGCGGTGAGGTTGTCCACGGCCAGCTGCACCATCGCCCGGCGCGTAGCCTGGCTGGCACTGCCGATGTGCGGGGTCAGCACGATGTTGTGCAGGGCCAGCAGCTCCGGGCGCACCGTCGGCTCGCCTTCGAACACATCCAGCCCGGCCGCGGCGAGGCGGCCGTTGGCCAGGGCATCGGCGAGCGCCAGCTCATCCACGATGCCGCCGCGGGCGATGTTGATCAGCGTGGCGGTCGGCTTCATCTTCGCCAATGCTTCCGCATCGATGATGTGGTGCGAAGCAGCGTTGTACGGCAGTACCAGCACAAGGTGATCGGCCCGCGCCAGCAGGGTATCCAGGTCCACATACTGCGCGCCGACCTCGGCCTCGGTGGCCTCGGGCAGCTGCGAACGGTTGTGGTACAGCACGCGCATGCCAAAGCCGTGCGCGCCGCGGCGGGCGATGCCCTGGCCGATGCGGCCCATGCCGAGGATGCCCAGCGTGCTGCCGTGGATGTCCGCACCGAGCATGGTCTGGAACGACCATTGCCCCCACTGCCCGTCACGCAGCCAGCGCTCGGATTCGGTGATGCGGCGGGCGGTGGCCATCAACAGTGCGAAGCCGAGATCGGCGGTGGTTTCGGTCAGCACGTCCGGGGTATTGCTGGCCAGGATGCCGGCGGCGCTGAGCGCGTCGATATCCAGGTTGTTGTAGCCCACACCGACGTTGGCGATCGCGCGCAGCTGCGGCGCGTTGGCGATCTCGGCCGCACCGATGCGTTCGTTGAGGGTGATCAGCGCGCCGTCGACGTGGGCCAGCTGTTCGGCCAGCTTCTGCGGCGTATAGCGGGTGACGTCGCCGGTCATGGTCAGGTCGAAATGCTGCCCGAGCTGTTCGACGACATCGTCGAACAGCGGCTGGCTGACCCAGACCTTGGGGCGCCGATCAGCCATCGATCGTGCCCGGGATGCGCGGCGTGATCTCGCCGACATCGCCGCACTGGGCGCGGTGGCGCAGCGCCTGGTCCATCAGCACCAGCGCCATCATCGCCTCGGCGATCGGGGCGGCGCGGATGCCCACGCACGGATCGTGACGGCCGGTGGTGATCACCTCGACCGAGGCACCGCTGGCGTCCACCGTTGCACCGGGCAGGCGGAGGCTGGAGGTTGGCTTGAGCACGATCGAGGCGGTGACCTGCTGGCCGGTGGAGATGCCACCGAGAATGCCGCCGGCATGGTTGCTGGCAAAACCCTGCGGGGTAAGCAGGTCACGGTGTTCGGTGCCCTTCTGCGCGGCGCTGGCAAAGCCGTCGCCGATCTCCACGCCCTTGACCGCATTGATGCTCATCAGCGCGGCGGCGAGATCGCCATCAAGCTTGCCGTAGATCGGCTCGCCCCAGCCCGGCGGCACGCCGTCAGCCACGACGTTGACGCGCGCGCCGACCGAGTCGCCGGACTTGCGCAGCGCATCCATGTAGCTCTCCAGCGCGGGCACCTGATCGGCGACCGGCCAGAAGAACGGGTTGTCTTCCACCGCCGACCAGTCAAACCCGGTCGGGGTGATCTCACCCAGCTGCGAGAGATAGCCACGCACCGTGACGCCATGGCGCTGAAGCAGCCACTTCTTGGCGATGACGCCGGCGGCAACCCGCATGGTGGTTTCGCGCGCGGACGAACGCCCCCCACCGCGCGGATCGCGGATGCCGTACTTCTGCCAGTAGCTGTAGTCGGCATGGCCCGGGCGGAACTGCTGGGCGATGTTGGTGTAATCCTTGCTGCGCTGATCCGTGTTGCGGATCAGCAGCCCGATCGGGGTGCCGGTGGTACGGCCTTCGTACACCCCGGAGAGGATCTCGATCTCATCGGCTTCGCGCCGCGCGGAGGTGTGCCGGCTCTTGCCGGTAGCCCGCCGCTGCAGGTCGTGGGCGAATTCGTCGGCGCTGATCTCCAGCCCCGGCGGACAGCCGTCCACCACGCAGCCGATCGCCGGACCGTGCGATTCGCCGAAGGTGGTGACGGTCAGCAGTTTGCCGAAGCTGTTGGAACTCACGGCCGCTGCGCTGCCAGTTCGGTGATGCGCGCGTTGTGCGCGATCAGTTCGCGGCACTCCACGGCGAAGATGCCCATCTGGCCGACCTTGAACTCGACCCAGCGGAAATCCACTTCCGGCAGCAGCTTGTACAGGTGCTGCTCGGACTCGCCCACTTCACAGATCAGCAGGCCATCCTCGCTCAGGTGCAGCGGGGCATCGCGCAGGATCTTCAGCACCAGGTCCAGGCCGTCGTCGCCGGCACGCAGGCCCATCTCCGGCTCGTAGGCGTACTCCTGCGGCAGGGCATCGGTCTCGTCGTTGGTGACGTACGGGGGATTGGTGACGATCAGGTCGTAGTGACGGCCGGTCAGGCCGTTGAACAGGTCGGACTTGAGCAGGGTGACGTTCTGCGTCTGCAGACGTTCCTTGTTCTCTTCGGCCAGCGACAGCGCTTCGTCGCTGAGGTCGACGCCGTCAACTTCCCAGTTCGGGTAGTAGTGGCCCATGGCGATGGCGATGCAGCCCGAGCCGGTGCACAGGTCCAGGGCGCGATGGACATCGCGGCCGGCCAGCCACGGCTCGAAGCCGCACTCGATCAGTTCGGCGATCGGGGAGCGTGGCACCAGGGCGCGCTGGTCGCTCTTGAAACTCAGGCCGGCGAACCACGCCTCACCGGTGAGGTAGGCGGCCGGGATGCGCTCGTCGATGCGGCGCTGGAACAGCTCCAGCACGCGGACCTTTTCGTCCTGCAGCACGCGGGCCTGGCCGTAGGCGGGGCCGAGGTCATGCGGGAGGTGCAGGCTGTGCAGGACAAGCTGGGTGGCTTCGTCCAGGGCGTTGTCGTAGCTGTGCCCGAAGGTGAGCCCTGCGGCGTTGAAACGGCTGGTGCCGTAGCGGATCAGGTCGATGATCGTGTGGAGTTCGGCGGCCGTTTCGGCGGTCATGGCGGGGCAACAGGCAATGTGGCCCCCGATTATAGGCGCTGGGGCGGGCCGGGGCATCCGTTGCAGTCGAAACGAGCCGGAGCCCGGGCCACGGCCACGGCGAGGATCAAGACAGAAGCCTAATGCGGCGGTTGCCAGTCCGTGGGCTGGCGTGGCGGGGGTGGGAAGGCGGGACACGCCGTAAACCCATCCCTGGGGGCTCGACAAGCGGCATCCATGCCGCTTGACGGTCCCGCCCTCCCACCCCCACCACGCCGTTGACAGTGAGTTGGTTCTTTCGGGAACAGCCAAGGCCAAGGCGGGTTGCGCACGAATCACGCATCACTCCAGGGATGGATTCACGGCGGGTCCCGGAAACCCACCCGTGCCGACGCCCTGAGCCGAAAGTCGGCAGCTTCGCTCCACAGCCCGCATCCCTCTATCATGGTGGCCACTTCCGGGACGGGGCCCTTATGTTCAACCGCAATGTCGGCATCATCCTGCTGATCGCCCTCGCCGCCGGGCTGGGGCTGGTCGTGGCGCAGAAGGTTTTCGCGCCCAAGCCGGGCGGTGACCGCCCCGCCACCGAGTCGATCACGTTCTATCCGCAGCCGCGACCGCTGCCCGATTTCAATCTGAGCCAGTCCGATGGCACCCGGCTGATCCCGGGCGAGCTGAAGGGCCACTGGACCCTCGTGTTCCTGGGCTTCACTTTCTGCCCGGATGTCTGCCCGACCACGCTGGCCGATCTGGCCCAGGCCCAGAAACAATGGGAGGCCCTGCCCGAGACGCTGCGCCCGCGGCTGGTCTTCATTTCGGTCGATCCCGAGCGCGATACGCCGGCACGGCTGGGCGAGTACGTGCACGCGTTCCACAAGGACACCCTGGCCGCGACGGCCGATGTGCCCTCGCTGGAGCGTTTCGCCACCTCGCTGGGCTTCGTGTTCCAGAAGGTGCCGGGCAAGCACTTCGATGAGAATCCCGAGGATTACACCCTCGAACACTCGGCCAGCCTGGCCGTGCTGGATCCGGAAGGTCGCCTGGCCGGCCTGATCCGCCCTCCTTTCCAAGCGCAGGCGATCGCCCGCGACCTGCAACTGCTGACCGAGAAATCCGCCCCATGAGTTTGATGACCACGCTGAGCTACGCCCTGCCCCATCGTCTGCTGTCGTCGATGGCGCGCCGACTGGCGTATTCCAGCAACCCGCGGGTCTCGCGCTGGCTGATCGACACCGTCACCGCCAAGTTCGGCGTGAATCTGGCCGAAGCCGCCAACCCGGACCCGCGCAGCTACCCGACCTTCAATCAGTTCTTCACCCGTGCGTTGAAGCCGGGCGCGCGCGTGGCCGATGCCGATCCGCGCACGCTGGTGATGCCGGCCGACGGCCGGATCAGCCAGCTGGGCAAGATCGAAGATGGCCGCATCTTCCAGGCCAAGGGCCAATCCTTCACCGCCGCCGAGCTGCTGGGCGATGCCAAGGATGCCGAGGTGTTCCACCACGGCCTGTTCGCCACGGTGTATCTGTCGCCGAAGGATTACCACCGCGTGCATATGCCGTGGACCGGCACCCTGCGCGAGACCGTGCATGTGCCGGGGCGGTTGTTCAGTGTCGGCCCGGCCGCGGTGAACACGGTGCCGGGGCTGTTCGCCCGCAACGAGCGCCTGGTCTGTCACTTCGATACCGACTTCGGCCCGATGGTCTCGGTGATGGTCGGCGCGCTGCTGGTCTCCGGCGTGGAGACGGTGTGGGGCGGCGAGGAGATTCCGGCCTACGGCGATACGATCACGCGCAAGGATTACCGCGGCAAGGGCATCACCCTGGAGCGCTTCGCGGAGATGGCGCGCTTCAATTACGGCTCGACCGTGATCGTGCTGCTGCCGCCGGGGGTGGCCGACTTCGCGCCGCATCTGGATGCCGAGCATGCCGTGCAGCTGGGGCAGGCACTGGCCACCCTGAAGTAACGGTAGTGCCGGCCGCTGGCCGGCATCGCAGGCATTACGGGGAGCCGGCCAGCGACCGGCACTACCTGAGGCTCACGCCCACAAAAAAACGCCCCGGGACACCGGGGCGTTTTTCGTGTGGCGCGTTGCGCTGCGATCAGATCTCGACCGGGCCGACGTCCATGCCATCGTAATCTTCCACGCCGTTCGCTTCGGCCAGGGCCTGCAGCTCGTGGTTGCGGGCATCCAGCGAGGCTTCGGTGTGGACCTCGGCGCGCTCCACGTGCAGCACGTGGTAAGGGGCTTCGCCTTCTTCCAGGTCCGGTTCGAACACTTCCACCAGGGTGTAGCCCAGTTCGACCAGCTTCTCGCCCAGGCCATGCAGCGGCTCCGGGGTGGTGTTGACGAAGAAGTAGCCCCACAGCATCGGGCCGTTGAGGTCCCAATCGGTGTTTTCACGGATGTTGGCGAACATCTCGTTGATTGCGGTGATATCCATCTGGCTGTCCTGTATGCGTGTTGCGGTGAGCGCCGACACGTGGCCGACGCTGCGATGGATGTGCTGGGCCGGGCGGCCGCAGGCGGGATGCCGGCGAGCCTACCCGGTTATGGCTTATTTGTCGCAGCCCTGCAGTTTGATGCTCTGGCCCTGCCTGAGCGAATAGGCCGGTGCCTTGAGGCCGTTGGCCCGCGCCAACGTGGGGACGTCGCACTGGAACCTGGCGGCGATCTTGCCCAGGGTCTCGCCCTTGCCGACCTTGTAGCTGCGCGCCGGCTTGGCCTTGGGCTTGGCGGCCGGGACCGCCACCGGGGCGGCCGGGGTCACCGCTGGCATCGCCTGGGCCTGGGCGACCGGGACCACGCTGCCGACCGCCACGTTGCCGGTGTAGCTCACCGCCGTGGGGCGAACGATCGCCGCGTTGAGATCGGCGGTGATCAGGGTGCGGGCCAGATCGGCGCGCGGGCCACTGACGCAGAAACGGTTGTAGAGGCCAGCGATGCGGGTGGTCGCGTTGATGATGGTGCCGGCCGGAATCCAGCCGTCGGCCTCATAGCGTGGGTTGAGGTTGCGCAGTGCGCGCATGTAGCCGTCGCGGGTGCCGGTGCTGCCCAGGCAGATGGTCAGCTCGTAGATCGTGGTCGACTTGGCCAGGCGGATGGTCGCCGGCTGCGCGCTGATCTTCGGGAATTCCACGCCGTACTGCTGCGGGTGCAGATAGATCCACGCCGCGGCGATCACCATCGGCACGTAGTCCTTGGTCTCGCCCGGGAACTGGTTGTAGACGCTGTCGGTCCAGAAGCCCTGCCCCGGGTACTGGCGGAACACGCGGATGGCGCGACCTTCGCCGCCGTTGTAACCGGCCAGCGACAGCTCGACGCTGTTGTTGAGCTCGCGCATGCGTTCGTTGAGGTAGGTCGCGCTGGCCTCGGCCGCGCTGCGGGCATCGAAGCGGGTATCGAAGCCGGTACCGTCCGGGCCCAGCCCGAAACGGCGGCCGGTGGCCGGCATGAACTGCATCAGCCCGGCGGCGCCGGCGCGCGAGGAGGCGTGAACACGCCCGTTGGATTCCTTGGCCATGATCCCGAACAGCAGCGCCTCGGGCAGGCCGCGCTTTTCCCACTCCGGCCACATCACCGCGCGCAGGTTCTGGTAATTCTCGTAGCTGGTGAGCAGCGCCGGGCGCATGTCGGTCAGCCAGCGGCGGATGCCCGCCTGCACGGCCGGGTTGTACTCGACCATGGTGTCGAAGGCGTGCCGCTTGTCATTGAGCAGCGCTGCGGCGCGCGCCGCTTCGGGCACATCGGCGGCCAGCGGACCGACATGGTCCGGGTCGGCCTCCAGCAGGGTGCCTTCGGCGATGACGGTGCCGTCCTCGCTGTCCTGCTGGCTGTCGGCGTTGCTCTTGAGCAGGCGCTTGTAGGTCGGCAGCAGATTGCTGACCTGGCAGCCCTTCTGGGCCACGCAGGCACTGATCACATCCTCCATGTCCTCCAGCGCGGCGTCGGCCTCGTTGGTGCCCTTGGGGTCGGCGTTGTTCACCAGCACCAGCGCAGCGTTGTAGCGCTTCTCGGCGGCTGTCATGCGCTGGTCGAGCGCTTCGACCTTGGCCTTGTCGCGGGCGGAGACGCGCTGGGCATGGGCCTCGGGGACGATCGACAGCATCGCGGCAACGGCCAACAGCGGCCAACCACGGACAAGCAAGACAGGAACGGGCATTTTTGGCACTGTGTGCGAACGATGGGGCAGAGTAGCCGCGCCGCTTGCATCGGGGCAACCCGTCTGCCGGCCAGCCCATGCCGACATTTAGAATTCCGCCTATTCACACTGCGAGTTGACCATGGACCCGATTCTGCTCGGCAAAGGCATCACCGACGACATCCCCGTGACCCTGTTGCCGCGGCTGGGCAACCGCCACGGCCTGGTGGCCGGCGCGACCGGCACCGGCAAGACCGTCACCTTGATGACATTGGCCGAGGGCTTCTCGCGGATCGGCGTGCCGGTGTTCCTGGCCGATGTGAAGGGGGACGTGTCCGGCCTGGCCGTGGCCGGCGCCGGGACCGAGGCGCTGCTGCGGCGCGCGACCGACCTCGGCGTGGCCGATTACGCGCCCGCCGCCAGCCCGACCGTTTTCTGGGACCTGTACGGCAAGCTCGGCCACCCGGTGCGCACCACGGTGAGTGAGATGGGCCCGACCCTGCTTGCACGCATCCTCGAACTCAACGACACCCAGGCCGGCGTGCTGGACATCGTGTTCAAGCTGGCCGACGACCGCGGCCTGCTGCTGCTTGATCTGGAGGACCTGCGTGCCCTGCTCGGCCTGGTCGCCGAGGAGCGCAAGGACATCTCCACCGAATACGGGCTGGTCAGCGCACAGACGGTGGCGGCGATCCAGCGCTCGCTGCTGCGCCTGTCGCAGGACGGCGGCGAAGCCTTCTTCGGCGAGCCTGCGCTGGAGCTGGCCGACCTCATGCGCGTCAACCACGATGGCCGCGGCGTGATCGGCATCCTCGCCGCCGACCAGCTGGTGCTCAAGCCGCGGCTGTATTCGACGTTCCTGCTGTGGCTGCTCTCGGAGCTGTTCGAAACGCTGCCGGAAGTCGGCGATCTGGAAAAACCCAAACTGGTCTTCATCTTCGACGAGGCGCACCTGCTGTTCGATGACGCACCGCCGGCACTGGTGCAGCGCATCGAACAGGTCGTCCGCCTGATCCGATCCAAGGGCGTGGGCGTGTACTTCTGCTCGCAGTTCCCGGATGACGTGCCGGCCAACATCCTCGGCCAGCTCGGCAACCGTGTGCAGCACGCGCTGCGTGCGTTCACCCCGCGCGACCAGAAAGCAGTGAAGGTCGCCGCCGAAACCTTCGTGCCCAACCCGAAGCTGGATGTGGCCGCCACGCTGGCCAAGCTGGGTACCGGTGAAGCGCTGGTGTCCACGCTGCAGGACAAGGGCATTCCCTCGCCCGTGCAGCAGACCCAGATCGCGCCGCCGCGCTGCCGGATGGGTGCCATCACCGAGACCGAACGTGCGCAGGTACGCGCCGACAGCCCGGTGGGCACCCGCTACGACACTGCGATCAACCGCGAATCGGCAGCCGAACTGTTGGCGCAGCGCGCGCAGAAGACCGTTGAGCAGACCGATGCACCGAAGGCCCGTACGCGCCAGCAGGACGAGGCGCAGGAAGGCGGCTTCGGCCAGAGCATCAAGGATGCGATCTTCGGCACCAAGCGCCGCCAGGGCATGATCGAAACCATGGCCAAGCAGACCACGCGCACCGTCGGCACCAAGCTGGGCAACCAGATCGTGCGTGGCCTGCTGGGCGGTATTTTCGGCGGAAAGCGCTGATACTTCGTGTCGCGCCCTGTGGCGCGGCACCTTTTGACGAGCACAAGCAGACCTGATGTCGCGTTGGCGTCCCCCCGCGGAAAAAAGCACGGCCCTGATCACCGCACAGGGCCATCAGCGGTTGAAGACCGAGCTGGACGAACTGTGGCGGAACAAGCGCCCGGAGGTAGTGAAGGCCCTGGCCGCAGCCGCTGCGGAAGGCGACCGCTCAGAGAATGCCGAGTACACCTACCGAAAGAAGCAGCTGGGCGAGATCGACCGGCGCGTGCGCTATCTGACCAAGCGACTGGAAGCACTGCGCATCGTGGAGACCGCCCCGACCGATCCAAACGCGGTGTTCTTCGGCGCGACGATCGAGCTGGAGAACGTCGACTCGGGCGACATCCACGTGTATCGCATCGTCGGCCCGGACGAGACCGATGCCGGTGCGGGCTGGATCAGCATCGATTCGCCCTTGGCGCGCGCGTTGTTGAAAAAGCGCGTGGACGATGAGTTCGAGGTGGAGCTGCCCAGCGGCCGCCATGGGTTTGCCATCCTGTCGGTGGCGTACCCCGGCTGACAGGGTGCATCCACCCGTGGCGTGGATCTACACGTAACGCCGGAAACCCGCAGGGGTAGAGCATCGCCCGCCTCACCCCAGCGCTGCGGGATACGCACGGCCCTCGCGCAACGGGCGGAAGTAGTCGGCCCGCGCATGGAAGCCCGCGTCCTGCCGCGCGTGCCACCCGGGAATCCCGGCCAGCGGCAGCGGCCGCAGTTCCAGGGGATCATTGAGCAGCACACCGTCCGCGATTGCCTGCGCGACCAACGCAATCGCACTGGCATCGTCATCGCCCTTCACCACCACGCACTTGCCGACCAGCAGGCGCTCCGGCACCAAGGCCTGCTCCAGCAGCGCATGCCCGATCACGGCGGCGACGGCGATGCCGCCGTGTCGCCACTGCTCTGCCCCGTCCACGAACAGCGCCGCCCAATCATGCCGGTCCCACGCACGCAGCAGCGTCGGTTCGCGCACACGCACGATCACGCCGCCCTCGTCGAATTGGGTCAACGCGGCCTGCGCGCGGTTGCGCTGCCCAGGCGCCATCGCCGCGATGTGCCGGCACTGCTGCCGGTTGAGCGCGCGCTTGATGTCGGGGTGACGCGCCCAGATCAGGGCGTTGAACAGGTCGTGCCAGTTGTCTGCACGGGTGGCGATCTGGCCGCGCTCGGCAATACGGGTTTCATAGTGCAGGCCGTCGGCCAGCAGCGTCTCGTCCTGCTCCACCAGATGCTTGTCCGGCAACGCCAGGCGTGCGTCAAGCGATGCAACGGTGGGCCAGTTCGGCGCCACCATCAGATCCTGCACGTCGCCCAGCCCGGCGTAGATCGGCTGTGCAAAACAGGCCGCATCCACCGCATCGCGCGCCGGGGCGATGAAACGGCGACGACCGCCGATATCGGCAGCCGTCGCCACTGCGATCACAGCACCTGCAGATCGAACGGCTTGCGCGCTTCTGCCGCGATGATCGCGTCACCGAACAGGTCGTGATCGTCGCTCTCGGTGATCTCGACATCCACGAACTGACCGACACGGAGCTTGGCTTCGTCGGCATTCTGGATATGCACCAGGCCATCAATCTCCGGCGCATCGGCCTTCGAACGGGCCACCGCGATACCGTCTTCGATGGCATCGACCAGGCACTGCTGCACGGTGCCGATCTTGGCTTCCAGGCGGGCGGCGGAGATCTCCGCCTGGCGTTCCATGAAGCGGGCCAGACGCTCCTGCTTCACTTCTTCGGGCACTGCACCGGGCAGATCGTTGGCGGTCGCGCCAGTGACCGGTGAGTAGGCGAACGCACCGACGCGATCCAGCTGCGCCTCGTCCAGGAAGCTCAGCAGTTCCTCGAACTCGGCATCGGTCTCGCCCGGGAAGCCGACGATGAAGGTCGAGCGCACGGTGATGTCCGGGCAGAGCTGACGCCAGCGCTGCACCCGCTCCAGGGTCTTGTCGACCGCACCCGGGCGCTTCATCAGCTTGAGGATACGCGGGCTGGCGTGCTGGAACGGGATGTCCAGGTACGGCAGGATCCGGTTCTCGGCCATCAGCGGCACGATCTCGTCCACATGCGGATACGGGTAGACGTAATGCATGCGGGTCCAGGCATCGAGCTCGGACAGGCCTTCGCACAACGCCTTCAACCGGGTCTGGTAGGCCTTGTCGCGCCACATGCGCTCGGCGTACTTCACATCCACGCCATAGGCCGAGGTGTCCTGGGAGACCACCAGCAGTTCCTTGACGCCACCGCGCACCAGGCGTTCGGCTTCGCGCAGCACTTCATCGACCGGGCGCGAGACCAGCTTGCCGCGCATCGAGGGGATGATGCAGAAGCTGCACGTGTGGTTGCAGCCTTCGGAAATCTTCAAGTAAGCATAGTGGCGCGGGGTCAGCTTGATGCCGTAGTCGGGCACCAGATCCACGAAGGGGTCGTGCTTGGGCGGCAGCGCGGCGTGCACGGCCTCCATCACGCTCATGTAGTCCTGCGGGCCGGAGACCGCCAACACGTTCGGGTAGGCCTCGCGGATCTGCTCCGGGCGCTTGCCCAGACAGCCGGTGACGATCACCTTGCCGTTGGCGTTCATCGCCTCGCCGATCGCATCCAGCGACTCGGTCACGGCCGAATCGATGAAGCCGCAGGTGTTGACCACCACCACGTCGGCCGAATCGTAGGAGGGAACGATGTCGTAGCCCTCGGACCGCAGCTGGGTGAGGATGCGCTCGGAATCGACAAGGGCCTTCGGGCAGCCTAATGAAATAAACCCTATACTTCGACGATCCGAATCCATCTTGGTTGGCTCTATGGCTACAAAGGCCAAAGTTTACAGCTACTTGCGCTTCAGCGATCCGAAACAGGCCGCCGGTAGTAGTGCTGACCGTCAGCTTGAGTACGCGCGGCGCTGGGCGGCCGAGCACGGGATGACTCTTGACTCGGCACTGTCGATGCAGGATGAGGGCCTTTCCGCCTACCACCAGCGCCACGTCACCCGGGGCGCCCTCGGCGTGTTCCTGGTCGCGATCGATGAAGGCCGAATCCCGGCCGGCTCGGTGCTGATCGTTGAGGGGCTGGACCGGCTGAGCCGCGCAGAGCCCATTCAGGCGCAGGCCCAGCTGGCCCAGATCATCAACGCCGGCATCACAGTGGTGACCGCCAGCGACGGCCGCGAGTACAACCGCGAAGGGCTCAAGGCCCAGCCGATGGACCTGGTCTACAGTCTCCTGGTGATGATCCGGGCCCATGAGGAGTCCGACACCAAGAGCAAGCTCGTACGGGCGGCGATCCACCGGCAGTGCCAGGGATGGGTGGCCGGGACATGGCGTGGTGTGGTCAGGAACGGGCGAGACCCCCACTGGCTGGGCCTGATCGACGGCGTGTTCCACATCGTCGAGGAGCGTGCCAAGGCGGTGCGGCTGGCGATCACCATGCTCCTCGAAGGGCATGGCGCCGTCCGGATCGTTCGGACCCTTGACGAACTGGGCCTGCAGATCACCGACGGCGGCAACCCCTCCCAGCAGCTTTACCGGATCGTCAGGAACCGCGCCCTCGTGGGCGAGAAGGTCATCGAGGTCGACGGGCAGGAGTACCGCCTGCAGGGCTACTACCCGGCCCTGCTGTCGCCCGAAGAGTTCGGGAGTCTGCAGCACGTCGTCGGGCAGCGCGCGAAGAGGAAGGGCACCGGCGAGATCCCCGGACTGATCACCGGGCTACGCGTCTCCTTCTGCGGGTACTGCGGATCCGCAATGGTTGGCCAGAACCTGATGAACCGGACTCGCCAGGAAGACGGCAAACCCCAGAGGGGTCACCGCCGCCTGATCTGCGTGGGGAATTCACAGGGCAGCGGCTGCGCGGTGGCCGGCAGCTGCAGCGTGGTGCCCATCGAGCACGCCGTGATGACCTACTGCGCAGATCAGATGAACCTGACGCGCCTATTCGAGGGTGGCGACCGTAGCAACGCGATCGCGGGCCAACTGGCGGCGGCAAGGTCTCGAGCTTCTGAAACGGCGGCCCAGGTCGAGAAAATCACGGACGCCCTGCTCGCCGACGAATCCGGAGAAGCGCCCGCGTCATTCCGCCGTCGAGCCCGGGATCTTGAGGTGAAGCTGGCCGGCCAAGAAGCCGAGGTCGAAGGATTGGAACGTGAGCTGGCTTCCCTCGCCTCCTCACCCAGTCCGGCCATCGCCCACGCGTGGCAGCAACTGGCGGCAGGGGTCGAAGCCTTGGATTATGACGCAAGGACCAAGGCCCGCCAGATGGTTGCCGACACCTTCGAGCGCATCACTATCTATCACCGAGGGATGACCCCCACCCCCTCACGCTCATGGAAGGGGACGATCGACCTCGTGTTGGTGGCGAGGCGTGGAAGCGCTCGGCTCCTTCACGTCGACCGGCAGACCGGCGAGTGGCGTGCCGGCGAGGAACTGGTAGGGCCACTTCCGCCCTTACCCGCTTGAAAGCCCGGCAGATCCAGCCGCTACCAGGTCCGGTTCTTTCTTTCTGCTGCGCGGCGCACCTCGCGCTGATCGATCTCCAGGCGAATCCGCTGTTGATGCCTGACCGCCCACAGCTCCGACCCGATTACGCCCTGCTCGTAGCTGGTGCATAGCCGGCGTCCGCGGTGCTGGTCGTCGAGATGACGGTCCACCTCGACCCACGAGATCTTATCGTCCACCCGCTGCGACAGGCGCAGCACCTCTGTCATGCCGCAGTAGATGGCATCCGGGAGTTCATCAGGGCGGCTGGCGACCGAGCGCCAGCGGAAGTCAGAAGGTAGCATTCGCGCAGGATACGAATCGGGGTCTCAGATTCCGAGATCGTGCGGAGTGAGGCCGGCCTCAAGTTGATGTAGGGTTTTTCCTACTGCACCGATGACAACTGTTCAGCTAGTATCCGCGGTCTAGTGGATAGGGGAAAACCATGACAAAGAAAATTCTTGCTTGGGAACGAGAGGGCGACGAGATTCGCTTTCCGCATGTCCAGGCGAAAGACCATCGATTTGAGTACATCTCTGGAGGCATCGCCGCCGGCCCAATGAACGATGGCCCGACGATGCTAATTCTCTATCGAGAGGTCCTTCCCTCTCTTACGGAAGTCGTCGAGGTCAACAACGAGACAGCGGACGGTGCCTCGTTGGTGATGTCGAGTAAGGGAGTGATACCTGTCGAAGGCGCTTTGCGGGAGGACGTTGTGACTCTGGTCCTAACTCAAAATGGAGTTGAGCAGCTTCAGCGCGTTCTCACTGGCCACCTTAAGAAGTTGCACGAGAGCGGTCAGGAATAGCAGACAGGGATCGTCATGGAGCATTCAATTTTGGGCCAGGTGAGGGTCACCACGACCAGTCAAGTGTCCTGCCCTCGATCGACCCAAGAGTATGTTGCGTCATTGATGGGTGAAGCCGATGGTGAAAAGGCCGGGAGAAGCACTTCGACGATTTTCAGCGCTTCGAAGGCAGCTGGAGATTTCGCGGAAATGCCTAAACCGAGCCCCCCTCCCTATAGCACCTTCCTGACGTGGACTCAGATCAACGCCCCCTTAACGGATGGCGACGTAAAACTCAAGCCCATTGAAGTCGTGCCTCCCGGGGATGATCATACCGTTATGAATACGATGAGTCGGGAAGAAGTCGAGCAGCGCATCAGGGTGGCAGAAGCCAATTCCCGTGCAGCGCTAGCGGAATTCCGCGAGGAGGCGGCAAAGCTTCGCTCGGATCTGAGGGCCGGCAATGATCAAATCGGACTGGTACTCAAAGAGGTCAAGTCGCAAGGTGAGGCAAACGTCGCGCAATCTACGACGTTTTATTCCAAGGCCAACGAGGTCTTGGGCCAGATCAAGTTGGCTGGCGAGCAGAACAAGACTTGGCTGATGAGCATTGGATACAAGGTATTGACTTGGTTCTTTGGCGCGATTGTGGCCATCGCCTCCGTGAGCTTGGCCGTGTATAAGGCGGTGAGCGCCGGGTTGGCTGGCTAGCACACTTGCTCACAGTCGTGAATAGCCGATGGATATGTGATTGGATGTGCCATCTGGTGGGGGCGCCCCGAAATCGGAAAGCGCCGGCGGGGCGGGCGCTCAACTCGCCCCATCACCCGGGCTGAGCTGCCTGCGGCTCCCGGATGCGGCAGACCCAGAGTGCCCGTGCGAAGCCTGCCGCAGCACCGGCAGTCTGTGAGAGCCGCACGAAGTCACTGGCCAAGCCTGTCAGATGGTGCCGAGATCCCGCACGATCGCCTCGCCGCGCTGCAGGAATGCGGCGATAAGCTGTCCGCCGGCAACCAGCCGCCCCTCTTCAGCGTTCACGTACTCGGCCTGCCTGCGCCCAGCGGCAAGGATCGCATCGGGGCGGAAGCTGTCGGGAAGATCCCGCAGCGGCTGACCTGGCGCAGCTATGCCGCCGACCAGTTGGGCCACACGGGTGGGTTGCTCGACAACTGACTTCGCGTATGCGGTGCCGACGATCCGGCTTTGGGCCTTGGACCAGCCCACCACGACAATTTCCGACTGCAACTGACCCAAGTCCATGTTGGAATCCCGGATCGCCTGGACATAGTTGGGCCACATCTGGTCCATGACGGGCCCGACCTCCCCCATGATCTGCTCGATGCTGAACGCCTTTCGGAAGCTGGCCTCAAGGCACAGCTGATACACCCGAAGGAAGAACTGCCCGGATCCACGCGCGGCAACGACAATGTTGTGCTAGGGGATCAGCAGCAGCTTGGCCACCTCAGATGTTTCGCCAGTGACGGCGTCTTGAGCGAGGGTGTCGACCGCCACGAATGCGCGTTCGGGCGTCATCAGTACGTTGAGGATGCTCATGTCGTCGTCCAGCCTGCCAATCACAACTATGGTCGGGCCGCTGAGCGCTGTCTAGGCCGGCATGTTCGACCGTATGCAGGCCAGGCCGATGAGTGGCTGGCGGCTGGCGGCTGAGCCTGATGACGCGATGGCGATGCTGCTGGCCAACTATCCTCCGGTCGGGACGCGTATCGACCCGACCGGAGGATAGACAGGCCGACTGAACACAAGGTCCAGTCGGCCGGCCACAATCGAGCTATTTAATCTTCTGACGGATGCAACGACCAGCGGCGCACGAGATGGCGCTGGTGTAACCACCACTTCCTTCATCGATCATCGTGGCGCCGAGCGATTCAAAGTAGTTCCCGAGTCGGTCGAGGTTGTCCGCTCCACCGTTGGTGGTCCAGGTGCCGTTCAACTGCTGGATATTTTCAGGAACAAGCTGACCGGACGCAGTGCGAGCGGTGTCCTCTTGAGCATCTGCCGTAGTTTTCTGAACAGACAAATGGAAATCGATGTACGTTCCATCCTCCATTATCAACCGGAAGTTAACGTAAGTACCTTCCTTTAAACCGAGAGCGTTCGTGGCCATCTGCGCAAGATCCACAATCGCACTCAACAAGTCTGTGCCGATGATGGAAGCAACGACATCAGTGTCGCCGAGCTTCGACTCGAGCTGTGCTTTAAGATTCGCGTCCGACAGAACATCAGTCACCGATCTAGCCGCAGCCGCAGGAACGTTTAGCCTTCCAACCGGCACGTTATAGAGAGGCCGGAGACTGTTAGCCCCCTTGATATACACGGCCTGACCCTTCTGCACCTCAGCCTGCACATGAGCCTCCACAGGCTGCTGCTGGCCTCGCGGCGCTGCAGCAGCTGCCGCGCTGCTCTGAATGGATCGCGGAGTACCGCCGCCTCCACCGCCGCCATTGGAGCGCGGGATGTACCACTTCTGGACCGTGCCCGCAGGTAGGTTATAGACCCAGAATGTACCACCAGCATTGGTTACAGCTTCTTCCAGCATTGCGCGCTGTCGGAAATCCGAATCAGTTACGCAGGTGGGACAGTGCACGGGCTGAGCCGCAAAAGCAGGAGTTGCAACGGCCGCAGCCGCTAACGCTAGCATCGCACTAAAGAGCTTCACAATAGATCCTTTATTGGGAAATCGCCGATTTGCTCGGCGTTTTGATCCTAGCACCGTGAGGCAAGTGGCTGAGTTGCTGAGTCTGCCGTCATATCGCGAGTGTGATCGCGTCCGCAGTTGGGTTTGTCATGACCTTTAACGGCGGCCGAGCCCAGTGCTTGGTCAGCGGCGGATACCGAAGACGCGCTGGCCATGCTGCTGGCCAGCGAGCCGCCGGCGATGGAGGCCTATCGCGTCGGTCGAGCGGTTAACACCCCCCGGAACAACGTCAAAGATCTACTGCAACCGCAGGCATAGGCTTCGCCTAGCTTGGCCAGGATTGCGTCACGTCGTACACCGCGAGCTATTCTGCACTCGCGAGACTCTCGATGGCTTCATGGTGAACCCGCTCAGCACTGAAGCACGCCAGCACGTGTGCCGAGATGTACTGGGCAATGCCCTGTATCTCCGACGCGGTCAGCCTGACCCATCCGTTCTGGGCCTTGAAGTCCACCTCCACCAAGCCACCCACGGCGATGGAGGAGAGCACACCGCTGATCCGGTTCTGATCGTCTAGTGTCGTGCCCACGCACACGCCGCCAAGCTCGATACCGCCTGTCTCCTTTTCCCAGCGCAACGCTGTCGCCGCAGCGATCAGCTGCTGTTTGATCTCGGAAAGCGTACGCGTTTCTTCCGGCAGGGGAATGGTGTTGCCAGCTGCGAGCCATGCTTCGTACTCATCCCACAACCGATGGCCGCGAGGGATGAAAGTGCCGGTTTCAGTGTTGAGGATGACACTAGGATCATTAGTGCGTTGGAACATGTCAAAGCTCTGATTCAGCTACAAAGTGGAAGGCCCCGCCATACCGACCAGAGGGGTTGCTGTATCCAATCTGAAATCCGGTTTGGCCCACTTGAGCTACGCTAGTTACCGCCACGGTGCTACCGTTGTCCTGGGACACTTGATTAAGCGCCCCGTTCGCACTGGCGAAAACCTGTATCGAGGGGGTTGCGCGTTTAGTGACAGCGAAACGCTGCATCCAGAAATTTCCACCTGTACGCTGCACGCCAAGGAACTCGCCACAGTGCCCGGCGCTGTTAGCGCTGCCGGGAGTCACATCCAGCTGGTAGCTCTTTTCATAGTACCGCTGGCACAGCACTACCTCCAACGCCAAAGGACGCAGCTCAAACCGAGTGGCTACGTCCCCCTCCTCCAGCTGAGCTTGCGCAATTTCGATGAGGCCTGTCTGAGCAACAAGCTGCCCTGAGTAGAAGGCAGAGTCGGCGCAGTAGTCCAAAACCACGAAAAGGCTGTCGTTGCCACTGGTGCCGCGCGTCTTGCCAGCCATTGAGGGCAGCGTAACCGTGAAGGAATATCGCTTGAAGGAGGTAGTTAGGATCGCAACGGTACGGCATTCCGTCGAGGTATTGGCCGACGGGCTTCCCCCAGTGCCCATCAGCTGCAAGATGCGCGCGCCAATCTTCTTCCCAGGTACATTGCTGCGCGCCCATAAGGAAAGAGTGACCGTCTTACCTGCAAAGGTGTCGCAATTTTCAATTTTCTGCCCGACATAGGCTGCAGAGTTGTTGTTTGCGACGGACACGATGTTGTACCCGAGGAAGCGACGAGAGCCCCCAATTTCACCCAGCGGCGTGCCACCCACACCCCAATTACCGCTAATGCCCACAAAGCCGCACACCCAGCGGTCTACTGAGTAGAATTCGATGTACTCCGCGCTGGTGCGGGAACCCGCCACCCCGCGCTGGGCAAAGTCGAAGTTGCCATTGATCAGAGCATTCTTGCCGGGAATGCGCCCCGTGAGTGCCGCCAAGGCCTCGTCTGCTGCCTGACGAGCCATCTGCTCTGAATCGATGCGGGCGTCCAGCGCCGCATCCAACTCAGCGCGGATTTGAGCCTCGCTGGTCAATCCGCGCTGTAGCCCCTCAATGGCATCAGCCACACCGCCGTTGCCGCTTTCGAGCGCGCTCAAGCGCTCTTCGGCTTCGGCTGAATTCTCATTGACGATCGCCATCGCCGCCCGACCAGGCAGCCCCCGCTTTCCGCCAGGATAGATACCATCCTGATCAATGTGTTTAAGCGCCATGTTCTCTCCGGCTCAGGTTTCTACAGACACAATCGACATACTTTGTTCAATGGCCTGCGCATTGAAGCTGCCTGATTGGTGCGTCACTTGTTGTTCGCTGGCACCGACGATCTCTGCGCGGTACTGCCGCTGGCGGCTGCCGTCGGCGCCATCGTTGAGGGTCACCGCACCGCCCCACGCGGATATGGCGACATCGGGTCCGTCGACCTCGTTGTTGATGCTCACCCCACCTCGGGCTACCAGCTGCGTCCAGAACGTCTCCGGATCGTCTTCCACCTTTCGATAGATGTTGATCGTGCAGGTGTTTTCACCCGCGCCGGCCACGAATCCCTGCGACCCATACGCCGATTTGGTGCGACGTACCGTGCGGCTGAAGCTGACGACCACGCTCTTGTTGCGCCCATTGCTGGAGAACGGGCCGCAGACCAATTGCGTTCCCGCCATGACGGTGGTGGTGGTCTGCACCGCGTTACGCAGGACGCCAGCGGCCAGGGCGCCACCCCAGTAGGCATTGCCACCGTTGTCCATCCACATCACGGCATTCGCCTTTGTCGCCGCGCGGGCGCCGACATTGGGGCCGAAGTAGTCCATCAGCCCCTCGCTTCCATTGCCGAAGTCGGTGCCAATGATTCGCTGTGCGGAGCCGTTCCAGACGCGTAGGTAACCGATGCGGCTGACGCTGCCAGCCCCATCACCTGGACCGTCACGCGTCCCTGGTGCTCGCGCAGCAGGTTGTAGATCGCCACGCCCTCGAAGAAGTCACCGCCGGGGGAGTTGATGTTCACCACCACGTCCTTGCTGCCGATCGCACGAAGGGCGGCGCTGATCCGTTTGGCGGTAACGCCAGTGCCCTCCCAGTTCTCGCCGATCGACGTGTTGATGGAGATGCTGTTCGCGTCGTTGCCGGCGGCGCGGACTTCCGGCTCCCAGCGTTCCAGCGCATCGGGCCGCATATCGAACTGGGCGGCGCCGAGCCGTCGCTCGGCACGGATTTCAGGCAGCTGCCGGAGGCTCATCGCTCTTTCCCTTCTGTGTCATGGGGTTGATCAGGTCGTTGGCGCCTGGCTGGTCCGATTCGGGGTAATCCAGCAGGTCGCGGATCTCGTTCTGCGTGTGGAACGGCTTGGTGCCACCGGAGCCGAGCGCGGCCTTAAAGAATTCGGCCTGATCCTTGAGCGTTCCGCGCATCAGCGCCCGCACGTTGAATTTCGGCTGGAATCGCTCCAGGTCGCGCTCTGGAATCAGCGATCGCGCCACGGTCTGCTCCCAGTTGGTGAAATGTTCCAGCATCGTGTACTGCAGGAAGAAGATGCCCAACTGCTTGATGCCGGTGCCCCAGCTGGTATCGCTCAGGAAAAGCAGCGGGCGGGGAACGCCGTAGAGCCTGGCCACCTCTTCCACCTGGGCATTCCGGTTCTCTACGTGTTGCGCTTCCTGGGCCGTGCTGCCGAACTTGTTGGCCTTGGCGTTCTCTTCCAGCAGCATCCACTTCTGCGCCGCGCTAGCGCCTGCGTACTCCGTATCGAGCGAGTGGCGCATGCGGGCATAGGCGGTATCGCTGAGCGCGCTCGGTACACCGAGACGTTGGGTGCCTACGACGGATGGGACGCCGAGGACGGCATACGCGAGGCGCGCGGACTGCGCTTCTATCCCAGCTGGAAGGACACGCTGGAAGTGCGCCCGGCGGAAACCGATGGCCGGTCCTGACCAGCTCGATATCTTCGATGACGATCCCCGTCGTATCGCAAAGCGAGAAGCAATTGCCTGGAGAGCAGCTGCCGATGAGGCGCTGCGCCAGTACCAGTTCAGCGCGAGCGTGCGCGAGGAACGACACAACTACTACACGGCGCAGGCCGTGCGCTTGGAGGCACAAGCTAATGAACTGCAACCCCAAGAATCCCGTTGAACAGGCCAGCGTGCCCGCTTCTACCGTTATCACGGTAGTTGGAGAGGACGCCCGCCGCACTGCCGACGCGCCGCAGAATCACGCGCGGGTCGCCAACGACGAGCTGGTCACCAGCCCGCGCGAGCGCGTCACGCTCGCCACCGTCAAACCGAAGCGCGGGCCCACGGTTCCCAGCGACCAACTGCCGCGCTCGTGAGGTGATGCGATGAACCAGTCACTTCGATTCTTGACCCCCATTCCCGACCAGCGTAACCAACGCCATCATCAGATTGGCCGTGTCTCTGGCGTAGCCGGTGGCGGCGACCGACGGCACGCGTGGCATGCGCGCCTTGCCGGCGGCCCGAGCCTCATTGAGGTCCGCACGGCTTTGGAGGTCTGCAGCGCGCGAGCTGGCAATATGCACAATCTCCCGCTCCGTGAGGTAGAGGTAGTGGTTCATGCCCATGATCGTATCCGCGGGCGTCTCACAGATTGCGACGGGAGGCTCCATGGCCTCTCCTGAGCAATCCAGCCAGCTGCTGACGATCAGCGCCGTAGTTTTCGAGGGTGTGTCGGTAACGGATGCGATGGGCAGACCCGCCTCATTAGCGGTCATCGACCAGGCGGGCGTAGTCGTCGCAACTGGGCCGGCAGTCGCCCAAGCTGTTTGGGATGCCAGCGTGGAGGCCTACCGCAACCACCTCAGAGGCATGGGGCACCTCAGGTCATTGGTTCGGCCTGAGTAGTCACGGAATGATCGGCGCCAGCGTTAATGAAAGAGCGTCTGTAGAAAGCCAGCGCAACAATCAAGATGCAATCCTCTACACAATTCGGAGCACTACACTTCAGTGAGACGTCTCTGACGAAAGCCAAAGCGGAACATCAAACTTGACAGGTCCACTGTTCGATGTGATAACGACAAGCCGTTCGTGAAAGGACTCGGAACTGTGCTTACCAAACAGGTCATGGCCTGCGCTTTCGCCTCACTCTCCTTGCTTTCCGCTGGTTGCAACAGGGACAAGTTAGACAGCGATCAGCAAGAGGCAAGCAGCCCAGCCATCATTGCAACTGCCGAACCTGCAGACGGCTCAAAGGGCCTTACTGCACAAGCTCCTCCATTCCAGGCTAGCGCGGCCAACAAAGACGTGACCACTCGTCATGTGAGTGGCCGTGCGTTTACCGTGGAAGACTTCGGATCAAATGTTTCCGGATCAGCTACCGACGTCATCGAGCAGCTAAAGGATCAAGCGTTGGCAGGTGATGCCACCGCTTCTTACGCTATTTTCCTCAAGTTGAATGAATGCGTACGGCTGAACGAGCGTCGAGCGAAAGGGCAGCCCGTTCGAGCAGATGAAGCGCTCATATCATCGTGCAACAAGCTCTCTGCAGAGGACGAAGTGAGCAGTCCGAAGTGGCTGGGCCTTGCAGCCGAACAGGGGAACATCGGTGCGCAACTGTTGTACTCGATGGATTCCGCATCGGCCTTGGGCGGACCCGCAGCGCTGCTGCGTGATCCCGAAGCGGTGATCGAGTACAAAGCCCGAGCCAAGACATACCTTGAATCCTTGGCTTCCCAGGGCAGCATTGATGCCTTGCTTCAGCTCGGCAATGCCTATCAAGCAGGGGTGCTCGTACCTGAAGACCTGGTCACTAGTAGGGCGTACTTCGAGGCGGTGCGACTGGCCGATCCATCGCTGGTTTCAAAGATGCAACTCAAAGGCCTAGAGGGTTCAATGAGCCCGGATCAACTATCACTTGCCCTAAGGAAAGGAGAAGAGATTCATGGATCGTGCTGTCGATAAGCGCCCATCGCGTTTTAGTCGCAAGAGAGCAATCGTGCTGGGTATCGTCGTGGCAGGCGCAGCTGTTGCAATGGGCGCATTCGCTTTTGAGCGAGGACCATACATCTGCACAACCGGGTGCCTCGTGAGTACCCCCGTCCCTGATGCAAGAACACTTCAGTTTTTGAAGGATTCACGCGCACCTATCGACTACGTCCCGCTGTTTGCCTGGGCAACGGGCACCACGTACATGATCTGCAATGGTACCCATTGCACTGTCTATCATGAGAACTTCGAGTCCAACTGGGTGGGCGGCGAGCGTATCCAGCGCGAAGGCTCGGGCGGCGGCATCGGTGGCATCGGTGGCGGTGGTGGTGGTGGCGGTGGCGGTAGTGGTGGTGGCACAGTTATTGTCGGCGGAGTGCAACCTATCCCTGACGAAAACGACCGCTGATCGACGCAGTAAGCGGCCTCAAGCACAGCTGAAGATTGATGCTGCAGTTACTTATCGTTACTAGAAGCCCCGCCATGCGCGGGGCTTCTGCGCTCTAACTCTGGCAGAGCCCACATTCCGGCATGCCGATCAAAGTATATTTGATCGAGCCTTCGGGCAGCCAAGGCTGACGAAGCCGACTTTGGGGTTCAGCTGGGACATGGATCGCAAGGACTCTGGGGGCCTGGGCCCATGCCGGAATGGCGTGGGGACCTGGGGCCGGAAACGGCGGCAAGTATACCGGCGTTCAGCCCCCGCCCCTGAACCGAATCGGGCCCATCCCGCCAGATCCGGCATTCCCGGTGACATCGCGCTAACCCGCGCGGGGCCGATAATGAATGCCTGAACCAACGGGAGTCTCGCACCATGGGTGAGTGGATCACACTCGATACGCATTACGGACCGGTCCGCGCCTGGCAGGCGACGCCGGAAGGCAAGCCCCGCGGGGGCCTGGTGGTGATCCAGGAGATCTTCGGCGCCAACCCGCACATCCGCGCGGTGGCCGACGATTACGCCGCCAAGGGTTATGCCGTGCTGGCCCCGTCGTTCTTCGATCTGGCCGACTCAGCCCCGGACGGCACCGAACCGCCGGAACTGCCTTACGACAGTGATGGTGTCGCCGCCGGCCTGGCCATGGTCGACGCGCTTGGGGTGGAAAAGGCGCTGGAGATCGTGCGGGCGGCCGCCTCGAGATTGGCCCCGGCCGGCAAGGTCGGCACCGTCGGCTACTGCTGGGGCGGCAGCATCGCCCTGCTCTCGGCCCTGCGCCTGGGGCTGCCCTCGGTGAGCTATTACGGCGCCCGCAACGTGAACTATCTGGACGAGACGCCCAAAGCGCCGGTCATGTTCCACTTCGGCGCGCAGGACAAGAGCATCCCGCCGGAGGCGATCAAGGCCCACCGCGAGAAGCTGCCGCAGATGGCCACCTTCGTCTACCCGGCCGATCACGCCTTCAACCGCAGCGTCGGACATGCGTATGATCCAGACAGCGCCCACCTGGCGCTGGAACGCACCCTGGACTTCTTTGCGGAGCATCTTGGATGAGCGAGTTCGAACTGGATTCACGCCTGGCCACCGACAGCGTACTGGTCGCAGAAGGGCCGTTATCGCAAGTGCGATTGATGAACGATGAAAGGTACCCCTGGTTGATCCTGGTCCCGCGCCTGAGTGGCGTGACCGAGTGGATTGATCTGGACGGCGAGCAGCAGGACAAGCTGCGCACCGAATTGAACCGGGCGTGCAAGGCGCTCAAAGGCACCGATGGGGTCGAGAAGATCAACATCGGCTCGCTGGGCAACATCGTGCGTCAGCTGCATTTCCACGTGATCGGGCGCCATGTCGGCGATCCGGCGTGGCCGGGCCCCGTCTGGGGCCAAGGGCAGGCACATCGTTTTGAGCCACAGGTGCTTGCCGAGCGTGTCGCGCACTGGAAGGAACGGCTAGGATATTCGCCCCAGCCCTAGCGGACCCTGCCCCTGATGCGTTCCAACCTTGTCGCCGCCATCGTCCTGATCCTCGTCGGCCTGTTCCTGCTGGCCAGCAACCTGGGCTGGACCAACATGAACATGGGGAAGTTGATCCTCACCTGGTGGCCGGTGGTGCTGGTGGCCGTTGGTATTGGCCTGCTGTTCGGCCGCGGCAAGTAGTGCCGGCCGCTGGCCGGCAACGGATCAAAAAAAAGCGCGGAGTGATCCGCGCTTTTTTCTTGTGTCCTGTCTGGTGCCAGCCAGCGGCCGGCACTACCGGCAGGTGGGCTGGCACTACCGGTAGGTTTGCCGGCACCACCGGGACGTGGGCTCAGGTCCGCGGCAGGGTGACGCCGGTCTGGCCTTGGTACTTGCCGCCGCGATCCTTGTACGAGGTTTCGCAGATATCGTCCTTGTCGGCCTGGAAGAACAGCATCTGTGCCACGCCTTCGTTAGCGTAGATGCGCGCCGGCAGCGGCGTGGTGTTGCTGAACTCAAGGGTGACGTGGCCTTCCCATTCCGGTTCCAGCGGGGTCACGTTGACGATGATGCCGCAGCGGGCGTAGGTGCTCTTGCCCAGGCACACCACCAGGGTGTCGCGCGGAATGCGGAAGTACTCCACGGTGCGCGCCAGCGCGAAGCTGTTGGGCGGGATGATGCACTCATCGCCGACGATATCCACGAAGCTGCCCGGATCGAAGTGCTTGGGGTCCACGATGGTGGAGTTGATGTTGGTGAACACCTTGAACTCGCGCGAGCAACGTACGTCGTAGCCGTAGCTGGAGGTGCCATAGCTGACGATGCGCTGGCCGTTGGCCTGCTTGACCTGGCCGGCTTCGAACGGCTCGATCATGCCGTGCTGCTCGGCCATCTGACGGATCCAGCGGTCACTCTTGATGCTCATGTAAGGGGGTCCTGGGCTGCGCCGGTTCGGGCCCGCCATTATGCCGCAGCCCCCCTGCCCCGGCACGCGCAGGCGGGGCCGCCGCGGCGACCGCCCCGGCTCAGATCAGCGAGGACAGGATCGGAATGCTGGCGCGCGGGCGCTTGCCCACTTCCTCGATCAGGCGCTCTGCAGCGCGCAGATAGGCCTGGGCCGCCAGGGATTCCGGTGCGGCGGCGGTGATCGGCGTGCCAGCATCGCCCTGCTCGCGGATGCCGATTTCCAGCGGCAGCGAGCCGAGCAGCGGTACGCCGTACTGGGCAGCCATACGCTCGCCGCCGCCCTCGCCGAACAGATGCTCCACCTGGCCGCAGTTGCTGCAGGTATGCACGGCCATGTTCTCGACGATGCCCAGCACCGGCACCTCGACCTTCTCGAACATCTTCAGCGCCTTCTTCGCATCCAGCGTGGCGATGTCCTGCGGCGTGGTGACGATCACCGCACCGGCCAACGGAATCTTCTGGGTCAGGGTCAGCTGGATGTCGCCGGTGCCCGGCGGCAGATCGATCAGCAGGTAGTCCAGATCGTCCCACAACGTGTCGTTGAAGAACTGGGTCATTGCCGAGGTCGCCATCGGACCGCGCCAGATCATCGGCGTCTCGTCCTCGATCAGGTAACCGATCGACATGGTCTCCACCCCGAACGCGCGCATCGGCTCGATCGACTTGTTGTCCGGGCTCTCCGGACGGCCGCTCAGGCCCAGCATGGCAGGCACGCTGGGGCCATAGATGTCCGCGTCAAGCAGGCCCACGCGCGCACCGAGCTTGGCCAGCGCGACGGCCAGGTTGACCGCTGTGGTCGACTTGCCGACGCCGCCCTTGCCCGAGCCCACCGCGATCACGTTGCGCACGCGCGGGTGCGGCGACAACCCCTTCTGCACTTGGCTGGCATGGGGACGACGGGCGGCGCTGTTCACTGCGGACTCCAGCTGGATCAACAAGAAGGACCGCACATCATACAAGCCCCCCTCCTGCCGCGCCGATGAGACCCTCGACGCTCGTTCCGGTCCCGAAGCATCGTTCTACCCTTCCACATTCAGCCGCTGGTCATACTGACAGAGTTGGCACAACCCAGCTAACTCCTTGCGCATGCTGAAAAAACGTAGAACGCCCAAACGCTTGGCTGCCCATTCACGATTGCGTAACAAATGAGACAAATTTCGTTAACTTCGTGTTAGTTTCGAACTCAGGCAAGGCTTGCCTGAACCAACACTCAACACGGAACGTTGCCGTTTTTCGGCCGTTCCGAGGGACGAAATGATTTGAATATCTCGCACTACCGCGCCCCGTCGCGCAACACCCTGACCTCCGCACTGATCGCCAGCCTTGTGCTGGTCGCCTCCCCGGCACTCGCCCAGGATGCCCCGGAGACCACCGATCTGGACAAGGTCAGCGTCACCGGCTCGCGCATCGCCCGCACGGGCTTCGTCACACCGTCGCCGACCACCGCCATCACCGCCGAAGAGATCCGCGCCACCGGCGCGACCAACATCGGCGACCTGATGTCGCGCCTGCCCGCCCTGTCCCCGACCTACACGCTGGGCAACTCCACGCGCTTCATCGGCACCGCCGGCGTTGGCCTGATGGACCTGCGTGGCATGGGCACCTCGCGCACCCTGGTGCTGGTCAATGGCCGCCGCCACGTTGGCGCCACCTCCGGCTCCACCTCGGTTGACGTGAACACCATTCCGGTTGAATGGATCGAGCGCGTTGAAGTCATCACCGGCGGCGCATCCGCTGTGTACGGCGCCGACGCGGTCGCCGGCGTAGTCAACTTCATCATGAAGAAGTCGTTCGACGGTGCAGAGCTGCGCGCTCAGACCGGCATGTCCGACGAAGGCGGCTTCAACCGTTCGTTCGTCAGCTTCTCCACCGGCACCGATTTCGCCGATGGTCGCGGCAACGCCGCCATCGCGCTGGAATACAGCAAGCAGGACCGCTTCCGTCGCAGCGATCGCGCGATCGGCAACGAATTCCTCGTTCCGATCCGGAACCCCGCGTACGATCCGAGCCAGCCATCGAGCGAGCGCAATCCGGAGACCATCCTGAGCGGTCCGGGCGGCAATCATTCGATCTCCTTCGGCGGCACCTTCACGCTGGGCGCCTTCGACTTCCGCACTCCGTCAACCTGGGGCAACCGCTATCAGTTCAACCCGGATGGCACGTTCCGCAAGCAGCGCTATGACGGCGTCATGGTCAGCAACACCTCCTGCACCAACTGCGACTTCGCCGACCTGAACTCGGTCGCCGATCTGCAGCCCGGCTTCGACCGCAAGAGCGTCAATACGGTCGTCAACTTCGACCTCAACGACAACCACCGCCTGTACTTCGAAGGCAAGTACACCGAAACGGTGTCCGACTTCCTGGGTCAGCCGTCGTTCGATAGCACCATCCGCGTCCAGCGCGACAATGCGTTCGTCACCCCGGAGCTGCGCGCTCTGATGGCCGCCAACGGTGTGTCCCAGCTGACGCTGAACCGCTTCAACGTCGACGCCGGCCAGCGTGGCGAGCATGTCGAGCGCACCACCCAGCGCTTCGTGTTCGGTATTGAAGGCAACCTGAGCGAGAACTGGACCTACGACGCCTACGGCAACTGGGGCCAGACCGAGGTCAAGCGCTGGAACCTCAACAACCGCATCAACGAACGCTGGCAGGCGGGCCTGGACGCGGTCATCGACCCGGCCACCGGCAATGTCGCCTGCCGTACCACGCTCAACCCGAACGCGGTCAATCCGCACACGGGCCGTGTGTACTCCGGCTTCGCGCGCGAAGGCTGCGTACCGTTCAGCGTGCTCGGCAATGGCGGCGTGACGCAGGCCGCGCAGGACTGGATGAACGTGGATTCGTTCAACTTCTCGCGCATCCAGCAGTCCGTGTTCAGCGCCTCCGTGGCCAATGCCTCGCTGTTCAGCCTGCCGGCGGGCGACGTCGGTATCGCGGGCGGCGTGGAATACCGCAAGGAAAAAAGCCGCGAGATCACCGATCCGCTGGCCGCCCAGGGCCTGACCTTCCTCAACGCCATCCCGAACCGGATGGGTCAGTACAACGTCAAGGAAGTGTTCGTCGAAACCAGCGTCCCGCTATTGGCCGACATCCCGGGCATCTACTCGCTGACGATGGACGCCGCAGGCCGTTACTCGGACTACAGCAGCATCGGCGAGACCACCACCTGGAAGGTGGGTCTGGACTGGACCGTGATCCCGTCGCTGCGCGTCCGCGGCACGCTGTCGCAGGCCGTACGCGCGCCGAGCATCGGCGAGCTGTACAACCCGCAGAGCGAGAACTTCGCCACCATCGCCGATCCCTGCAACTACCTGACGACCAACACCAACCGTCCGTCGACCGCGAAGGATCCGGCACTGCGTCAGGCCAACTGCTCTGCGCTGGGCGTGCCGGTGGGCTGGATCGACACCTACAGTGCCACTCGCCCGGGTGTCAGCGGCGGCAATCCAGACCTGAAGCCGGAACGTGCGCGCAGCTTCACCTACGGTTTCGTGTGGCAGCCTGATTTCCTGCCGGGCTTCGGCATGTCCGTCGACTACTGGAACATCAACCTGGAAGACGCCATCGGCGCAGTGTCGGCACAGACCAACGCCAGCCGCTGCGTGGATTCCCCCGGCGGCGTAGGCAACTCGTTCTGCGGCCAGATCGTGCGTGCGCCGGTTGGCGGCTTCACCGACGCACAAGGCCGGTTCTTCCCCGAGTACTCGATCGTCCGCTGGAGCGCACTGAACGAGAACCTGGCACGCTCGCGTCGCATCGGCGTTGACCTGGAAATGGACTATCGCTGGAACATGGCCGGCGGCGATGCCGTGGTCCGGTTCGTTGGCAGCCGTCTGATCCAGTCGCGCGAGTGGGCCTTCCAGGAGTTCCCGGACGAGTACAACGAGTACGTCACCTACGTGACCGATCCGCGCTGGCGCGCCACCCTGCAGAGCAAGTACTCGCTGGGCCAGTGGCGTGCCTCGTGGGACCTGAACTACATCGACGGCAACCTGCGCGTGACCCCGAGCAGCTATGCCAGCAACCCCGGTTCGGCCAGCCCGATCCGCAACGGCTCGTACACGTACCACAACTTCCAGCTGGGCTATCAGTTCGCGGGTGACAAGATCGACGTGTACCTGGGCATCGACAACGCGTTTGACAAGGATCCGCCGCGCAACTACTTCGGTGCCGATGTCGGCCACTCGATGTACGACAACGTCGGCCGCTACTTCTACATGGGCGCGTCCTACAAGTTCTGATCCATGCAGAACGGCAACACCCCACAAGCCCGGCTCACGCCGGGCTTGTTTCGTTTCAGGCCTCGCGGGTCCTCCCGACACGGGCGTACGCAGGTCGCGAGCCGCTCGCTGGGTGCCGAACTTAAAAAATGGAATCGGTTTCATATGTAAATATTCAGCGTGACGTCATGATGCCACAGGTTACAAATTGATACGAACGCATACATTGCTGTTTTAACTGCATTTTTTAGACAATTTCGACCTCATTCCTGCTCGGAATGTGACCAAGATGTGCAAGCTCCGTTAAGGCTGTGTTACGTTCGATGACGAGGCACGGAAAGCTTCACTTATGAATGTAAACGTTCCCACGGATGGCCCCCACCCACGTCGACACTGCACTCGGGGATGCCCATGTCTCGCTATCGCTCCACCCTGTCTCGCCACCCGCTGACCGCTGCCGTTCTGACCGGCATGCTGATGGCCAGCGCCGTCACTGCCTTCGCCCAGGACAGCGGCACCACCAACCTGGACAAAGTCACCGTTACCGGTTCGCTGATCCCGCAGACCGAGATCGAAACCCATACGCCGGTGGTGACCATCACCGCCGAGGACATCCAGACCCGTGGCTTCACCAGCGTGGCCGATGTCCTGCAGCAGTCCTCGCTGACCACCGGCGGCCTGCAGGGCGGCCAGACCTCGGCCTCGTTCACCCAGGGTGCTGAAGCAGCGGGCATGTTCGGCCTGAGCCCGAGCTACACCAAGTACCTGATCAACGGCCGGCCGATGCTGTCCTACCCCGCCCTGTACAACGGCGGCGACACGTTCAACAACATCAGCGGCATCCCGATCGACATCGTCGAGCGCATCGAAATCCTGCCGGGTGGCCAGTCCTCCCTGTACGGCTCGGACGCGATCGCCGGCGTGGTCAACATCATCCTCAAAGAGCGGATGGACGGCAGCGTGCTCAACGTGCGCGGCGGCGCCTACACCGAGGGCGGCGGCAGCACGTTCCGCATCAGTGGCGCCACCGGCTTCAATAGCGCCGATGACCGCCTCAACGTGCTGGTGAATGCACAGTTCGAATCCAGCAGCCCGATCTGGGGCTACCAGCGCGACGTCACCAAGACCACCAACGGCAACGGCTACACCGCCCAGGTGCCGACCAATGATTTCCTGGTGGTCAATCCGGCGGCAGGCAATACCTACCTGATGATGGACCCGAACCTGTGCGCCAACGTCGCCGGTCAGTTCGGCGGCACCACCGTGCTTGGTACGCGGGCGGCCGGCCAGTCCTGTGGCTCGATCTACAGCCCGGGCTACAAGACCGTCAAGAACGGCAAGGACAGCGCGCAGATCTACAGCTCCTTCACCTTCGACGCCAACGACAGCCTGCAGCTGTTCGGCGATGTGCTCTACAGCTATGAGGACGTGAAGTACGCCACCGGCTCCAACTACACCTGGTGGGGCACCGCCTCCGGCTACGGCCGTTTCTGGGATCAGACCAGCGGCCAGTGGATGAACCTGCAGCGCGCGTTCGCGCCGGAAGACATCGGCGCCAACGGCTACAAGGACATTCTCAATACCGACCGCAACAAGGCCTACCAGGTCACCCTCGGTGGCCGAGGCACGCTGGGCAATTGGGATTACAGCGCCAGCTTCACCCGCGGTGAGTACAAGCTGACCGAGCGCAACTTCGTGCGCTGGGCCGATCCGATCAACAACTACTTCGAAGAGCACGTGCTGGGCCCGCAGCTGGGCACGCGCAATGGCTATGCCGTGTTCTCGCCGAACTGGGACGCCTTCTACGCGCCGATCCCCGCCGGCGATTTCGCTACCTTCACCGGTTACACCGAAAGCCAGAGCCGCACCTGGCAGAACCTGGGCCGCTTCCAGATCACCAATGGCACGCTGTTCTCGCTGCCCGGCGGTGATGCTGGTTTCGCCGTGGTTGCTGAAGCCGGCAGCGAAGGCTGGGATTACACCCCGGACGAGCGCCTGATGGATGGCAGCGTATGGGGCACCACCGCAGTGGCCGGTGCCGGCCATCGCAGCAATTACGCGGTGACGTCCGAGCTGCGCCTGCCGCTGCTCGACTCGCTCACTGTGACCGGTTCGGGCCGTTATGACGCCTTCAAGATTGGCAGCAGCACGGTGGACAAGGCGACCTACAGCGTGGGCGTCGAGTTCCGCCCGATCGAAAGCCTGTTGTTCCGTGGCAAGTACGGCACCGCATTCCGTGCGCCGAGCCTGTCCGATGCTTTCCAGGGCCTGAGCGGTTACTACGCCAACGGCGCCACCGACTACTACCGCTGCGGTCAGCTGGGCTACGCCCCGACCGACACCACCGGCTGCGCGTATGACAGCGTCTCGGTGTTCGGCCAGCGTGCCGGCAACCCGGACCTGGAGCCGATCACCGCCGATGTGTGGAATGCCGGCGTGGTCTGGGCACCGCTGAACAACCTGTCCTTCTCGGTCGACTACTACAACTGGAAGATCAAGAACGAAGTCGACACCCTGAGCTCGGATCAGCTGCTGCTGGCCGAGTACTACTGCCGCAACGGCCAGGTCAACAACACCTCGGCCAGCTGCGACAACGTCAACGAGTGGATCACCCGTGATGCCTCCGGCGTTCTGGACGAGATCTACACGCCGAAGATGAACGTGGCCAGCCAGAACCTGCAGGCCATCACCGCCAGCGCCAAGTACGTGCAGGAGCTGGGTCGTTTCGGTGCGCTGCAGTTCTCCACCAACTACACCAACATGATCAAGCGCGAGCTGCAGCCGCAGCCGGGCGATGCGTATCTGGATCTGCTGCGCGATCCGTACAACATGTGGATCTACGATTCCTACGCCAAGGTGCGTGCGGATGGCTCGGTGGGTTGGGCGTTGGACAAGTGGACCACCACGCTGTACTTCAACTATGTTGGCAAAACCCCGAACTACCTGGCCTACGCCGGCAACGGCTATGACTACGTGCATTCCTCGGGCGCCAAGGCGGGCAAGTGGGGCTCTTACACCACCTACAACCTGAGCGTGAACTACCGTGCTGCCGAGAACATGACCTTCTCGGTGATGGTCAACAACGTGTTCAACAAAATGCCCGACAACCAGGCAAGCAACTACCCGGGCACCTCGGGTACGCCTTACAACAATTACTTCTACAACATCTACGGCCGCGCCGTGTATGTACAGGCCAAGTATGAGTTTGGCGCGAAGTAATCCGCTGAAGCGATGAGTTGCCAGCCCCGCCGAAAGGCGGGGCTTTTGCTTTGCCACTCCGCGGCCATCCCCGTCGCCAGGGTTGACCGGATCAGGCCTCTTGCCATCGGCCATGACCTTCGACACCCTTGCAGGCCGGGCCAGCGGCGTATCGTCTGGCCCACAGGCCCTTCCGGGCCATTCCTGCATGACTTTCCGGCCTGGAGGCCAATCACGTGATCGCTCGTACACCCAAACTGGTACTGCTGACCCTGGCCGTTTCGGCCGCGCTGGTCGGCTGCGGCAAGAACGAAACCCCCGCCCCGGACAGCGCCGCCTCCACCGCCGCGCCGGCGGCCCCCGCCGCCACCGAGTACAAGCTCGACGAGAGCAAGCTGCCGGCCTACAACGCCTTCCACCCGTCCGATCTGGACACCAGCATGGACGCCTGCGGTGCGTTCGGTGACTACGTCAACAGCAAGTGGCTGGCCGCCAATGAAATCCCGGCCGACCGCACCAGCTGGGGCGCCTTCACCATCCTGGACGAGCGCTCGGTCGCCGTGCAGCACCAGCTCGCCGAGCAGGTCGCGGCGGTCAAGAACCCCGTGGGCATCGAGAAGATCGTCGGCGACTTCTGGGCCACCGGCATGGACGAGGCCAAGATCAATGCCCAGGGCATCGAGCCGATCAAGGCCGACCTGACCGCCATCGACGGCCTGCAGGACAAGGACGCGATCGCCAACTACCTGCGCACCAGCGCGGCCAAGGGCGAGAACGTGCTGTTCGGCTTCGGTCCGGAAGCGGACTTCAAGAATTCCAGCATGAACCTGGCCTACGCCAGCCAGGGCGGCCTGGGCCTGCCGGATACCACCTATTACACCGACGCCAAGAACGCCGACAAGCTCAAGGCCTACCAGGCCCACGTGGCCAAGGTGCTGGAACTGGCCGGCGTGGCCACGGCCGATGCTGAAAAGCAGGCCGCCGATGTGGTCAAGTTCGAAACCCGCCTGGCCAAGGCCTCCAAGTCCAGCGTCGAGCTCTCGCGCGACGTCTCGCTGTTCTACAACCCGGTCACCGTGGCCGATGCGGACAAGCTGACCCCGAACTTCAGCTGGACCGAGTTCTTCAAGGCCCAGGGCATCGCCGCCCCGGAGAAGTTCTCGCTGGCCATGCCGAGCTTCCACCAGGAAGTGAGCAAGGCCCTGGGCGACACCGATCCGTCGGTGTGGCGCGCCTACCTGCGCTTCCACACCGTGGACAGCGCCTCGCCGTACCTGGCCGATGCCTTCGTCAATGAGAACTACAACTTCTACGGCAAGACCCTGAACGGTCAGAAGGAGCAGAAGCCGCGTTGGAAGCGCGTGCTGGGCACCATCGAAAACGATGCCGGTGATGCGTTCGGCCAGCTGTATGTCAAGGTCGCGTTCTCGCCGGAAGCCAAGGCCAAGATGGAAGAACTGGTCAAGAACCTGGCCGCCTCGCTCAAAGAGCGCATCCAGGGCCTGACCTGGATGAGCGACGAGACCAAGGCCAAGGCGATCGCCAAGTGGGAAACCTTCACCCCGAAGATCGGCTACCCGGACAAGTGGCGTGACTGGAGCGGCCTGAGCACCGGTCGCGACAGCTACCTGGGCAACGTGCGCGCGGCGAACGAATTCAATTACAAGTTCGCGCTGTCCAAGATCGGCCAGCCGGTGGACAAGACCGAGTGGGGCATGACCCCGCAGACGGTCAATGCCTACTACAACCCGCTGCAGAACGAGATCGTGTTCCCGGCCGCCATCCTGCAACCGCCGTTCTTCGATCCGAAGGCCGATGATGCGCTGAACTACGGCGGCATCGGTGCGGTGATCGGCCATGAAATGACCCACGGTTACGACGACCAGGGCAGCCGTTTCGGGCCGACCGGCAACTTCGAGAACTGGTGGACCGAGGCGGACACCAAGAACTTCAGCGGCCTGACCGGCAAGCTGATCAAGCAGTTCGACGGCTACAAGGTGGACGGCCAGCCGGTCAACGGCAAGCTGACCCTGGGCGAGAACATCGCCGACCTGGGTGGCCTGGCCACCGCCTACGACGCCCTGCAGAAGGCCTCGGCCGGCAAGGAAGACCCGAAGGTCGACGGCTTCACCCGCGACCAGCGCTTCTTCTTCAACTGGGCCACCGTGTGGCGCACCAAGTACACCCCGGAGAACATGAAGGTCCGTCTGGCGACCGACCCGCATGCCCCGGCGCAGTTCCGTGCGATGGGTGCCCCGTCCAACCTGCCGACCTTCGCCGCTGCGTTCCAGTGCAAGGCCGGTTCGCCGATGGTGCGCGCCGGCGACCAGCAGGTCGTGATCTGGTAAGCCATCACGCCGACGCGTGAGGTGATGCATGCAAAGGCCCGGAATCTTCCGGGCCTTTGCTTTTGGGGCGGCCGCTGCCCATCACGCTCTTTTCGCTTTGCTTGGTACACTCGCGCGATCCCAATTCCGCTGGATTCGCTTTACATGTCCAACCTCCGTCCGCTTGCCATCGCCCTGGGCATCAGCCTGGTCACCCTGGTCGCTGCTCCCGATGCGCACGCCGCGCCGAAGAAAAAGGCCGCCGCCCGTGCGCCGGCTGTCAGCGCGCAGTGCAGCGACTTCTACGAAACCACCAATGCCACCTGGTTGAAGGCCAACCCGGTGCCGCAGACCGGCGCCACCACCGCGCTCGGCCAGTTGGCCGACCGCACCCGCCAGCAGCAGCGCGAGCTGCTGGATGGCGCGATGACGGCGCCGCAGGGCAACGTGCAGAAGCTGCTGGGCGACTTCTGGGCCAGTGGCCTGGACGAGGCCGCGGTGGAAGCCGACGGGTCCAACCCGATCGCCCCGCTGCTGACCCGCATCAACGCGATCAAGAAGGCCAAGGACGTGCCGGCCTCGATCGCTGCGCTGCACCAGGTCGGTATCCCGGTCGCCTTCAACTTCGCGCCGGACGTGGACCTGAAGGCGCTGGACCGCCACATCGGCTACTTCATGCAGGGCGGCATGGGCCTGCCGGACCCGGCGTTCTACACCCGTACCGACGCCGACACCGTCGCGCTGATGGGTCGCTACCGCAACTACGTCAAGCAGGTTCTGGCGCTGACCGGCACCCCGGCCGACAAGCTCGATGCCGAGTCGCAGTCGGTGATCGCCCTGGAAACCGAACTGGCGCGCAATGCGCAGTCGCTGGCGGGCATCAACAACCCGTTCAACAACTACGCACCGATCTCCACCAAGGAGCTCAACAGCCGCTACCGCAACCTGCAGCTGGAGGCCTTCCTGAAGGCGCAGGGCGTCAACGACGACCTGGTCTCGCTGTCCGATCCGGCACTGTTCAAGCAGCTCGATGGCATGGTCACCCGCCTCAAGCCGGAACAGTGGAAGGTCTATCTGCGCTGGCGCGTGGGTGATGCGATGGCCCCGTACCTGTCCAAGGCCTACCGCGATGCCGAATTCGAATTCCGCGGCCGTGTGATCCGTGGCCAGACCCTGCCGCCGGCGCGCTGGGAGCAGGTGCTGGACGCGATCAACGTCGCTGCCGGCCCGATGGTGGGTCGCGAGTACGCGGCCAAGCACCTGTCGGCCGATGACCGTCGCAAGGCGGCGCTGGTGGTGGACAAGATCCGCGAAGTGCAGATCGATGCGGTCAAGCGCAGCGCCTGGATGAGCGATGAGGCCAAGACCGAAGCACAGGCCAAGCTGGCCGCGCTGAAGATCGAGATCGGCACTCCGCTGCGCGATCTGGACTACACCGTGCAGCCGATGGGCCGCGGCAGCTTCGGCGGCAACATGCTGATCGCCTCCACCTGGCGCCACCGCGAAGAAATGAAGCGCATCGGCAAGGGCAACGCCGACCGTCGTTGGGACGTGCTGCCGCAGCAGCCGGCACTGGCGTATGACATCGCGCAGAACCGCCTGATCGTCACTGCCGCCGTGCTGCAGAGTCCGGTGTTCAACGCCAAGGGCGATACCGCCGAGCTGTTTGGCAGCTACGGTGCGCTGGTCGCCCATGAGCTGACCCGTGCAATCGATGCCAAGGGCGCGCTGGTCGATGCCAAGGGCGAACTGCGCAGCTGGTGGACCCCGGCCGACAAGACCGCCTGGACCTTGTTCGGCAACCGCGTCGCCGCCCAGTACAGCGGCTACGACTACCCGGGCGTGAAGGGTGCCAAGGTCAACGGCGAACTCACCCGCGAAGAGAACCTGGCCGACCTGGCTGGCCTGGAACTGGCTTGGGAGGCTTACAAGGCCGTAGAACCGGCCGCCAAGCCGGCCGCGCAGCAGGGCTTCTTCCGCGGCTGGGCGAGCCTGTGGCCGCAGCAGCTGTCGCCGAACGTCGCCGCCCAGCGCCTGACCTCGGACATCCTGGCCCCGGGCCGCTGGCGCACCAACGGCCCGCTGTCCAACCTGCCGGCCTTCGGTGCCACCTTCACCTGCAAGCCCGGCCAGCCGATGCAGCGCGTGGACAACGACCAGATCAAGGTCTGGCGCTGAGCCCCGACCTGCACTGAGATGAAGCGTTTTACCAGAAAGGCGCCCTGCGGGGCGCCTTTTCTGTGTCCAAGCACCGCGTGATCAGGCAAAAAAGACCCCGGCAAGCGCCGGGGTCGAAGACAAGCCTTGGAGAGTAACGCGGTACGTTAGAAGTCGTAGGACGCCGTCAGGCGAACCGAACGCGGCGCGGTGAAATAGGTTCCGATGCCGTAGAGGTTGGAGACAGTGTCGGGGCCTTCCTGGTAGGTCACGTCGGATTGCAGCTGGCGACGCTGGTTCAGAACGTTGAACACATCCAGCCCGAAGCCAAGACGCTGCTCGGCAAATGCGGGGCGATACATCACGCCCAGGTCTACGCGGGTCGTCCACGGCTGGCGGCCGGCATCACCCGGACGCGAGGGACTGCCATTGCAGTAGTGGTACGACGAGCCGTAGGCGATGGGATCACTCTGGTCCGTGCCGTAGTATCCCAGGCAGCTCTTCGGTGCGCCCGACATCACGCGCAGCGTGGCCGACGCCGTCCACTCCGGCGTGATCTGGTAGGCACCATAGCCCTTCAACTGGTGACGTCGGTCGTTGGCCAGATAGCCGCCGGCGTATTCCATCAGGTAAGAGGAGTCCCAGTCCTGGGTCTTGGCAACATCGTCCTGCCCGATATCCGACTTGACCGGCCCCTCGGTGTTGCCAAAACTGCGCGACCAGGTGTAGTCGAGACGGCCATACCAGTTGTTGGTCATCGGGTGTTCGACGAACAGGTCGACGGCCACGTAATCACGCTTGGCTTTGTTGCTGCCCAGCCCCCAGTCCGCCGCGCTCATGCTCACCGGCACGTAACCGGAGCCGTCGGTTTTTTTGACCAGGAACGTGTTGGTCTTGCCCGGGTTGAAGATCACACAGCCAGGCACCTCCAGATTGCTGGAGTCCACCCCCATGGCATCGAGCTTGTCGTAGATGCGGTCCGAATCGCAGGTATCGTCGATCGCGGTCTGCAGGCGTCGGTAGGTGACCTTGGCGCCACTGTTCCACGATGCGCCGAGTGTCTTCTCGAAGCCAAGGATGAGCTCGTCCTGGTACTGCGATTTCAGATCGCTCGGCGCCACGCTGCGCGGATCCGGCGTCTGCCCATACTCGTTGTTGGCCGAGACCGGACCCGGCCCCAGTGCGCCAAGACCGGTCGGATTCCCATTGGCGTCGATACCTGTGTAGGTGAAGTACTCGCGGGTATAGGTCGACGCCGAGGCGCCGCGGACAGCCACGCTGTTGGGCAGCGCCAGATAGTAGCGGCCCAGATTGGCGAACACCTTCAGCGAGGAATCACCGAACACGTCCCATGCCGCGCCCACGCGGGGTGCCCACTGGTCGCCGCTTTCGACATACGCCACGGCCGCGCTGTTGTAGTTGGTGAACTTGTCATTGCGCACGCCGAGAGTCAGCAGCCAGTTCGGCGTCACCTGCCAGCGGTCCTCGAGGTAGTACGCCTTCTGCTTCAGCGACATGCTGGTCGTGGTGGAGTAGATGTACTTCTGCACGAAGTAACCCTCGCCACCGGGCGGGGTGATATCGAAGCCAGGCGACGGCGAGGAACCCGGAGCGATGCGCGAGTAGATCCAGGCGTAGCCAGGGCCGGTCATCGCCTCGCCTTCGTTGTTCCCCTGGAAGGTCATGTTGTCGATACCACCAGTGATCTCGTGATCACCGATGCGGTACTGCAGGTCCACGCGCAGGCCACGCGAAACGCTGCCCGCGTTGTCGGCCTTGTCATTGATCGCCGGCTGATCATTGCGTATCGGGGTACCACCGGTGATCGAGGGATCCTGGCTGTTGGCGCCGCTGATGAACGGGTTGCCCGAACTCAATGGGTTGGAGTCCAGGTTGTCCTGTTTGCTTCGCCCCCACAGTGCGCTGAGCGTCAGGTCGTCGGTGAGGTAGCTGGTGAACTTGAAGATGTCGTACGTGTCTTTCAGCTTCGTCGTGTTGGCAAACGTACCCGTGCGCTCACCCTCGCTGCGGGTCTCGTAATCGTAGTCCCGGTAATAGGCGTCGTAACGGTCCGTGTTCTGAAGACGCGTGTACTCCAGCGTATTGCTGTCATTGATGTTCCAGTCGATCTTGCCGTAGAACTTCGGTGTATCGATGGTGTAATGGCTGCGCGACTGCTGCGCTGACTCGATGGAAGCGGTGGACACACCGTCGGACGTGTCCTGCTCTGCCGCCAGATGAACGAACAGCCGGTCTTCGATGAGCGGGCCACTGACGTAGCCGCTGTAGGTGGTACGGGTCGCCTTGTCGCCACGACGCGAGCGGTACAGCGTCCCAGGCAACGAGGCATCCTGGAATTCATACCCTTCCTGCAGCGCACGATCCGGATACAGAATGTCGCGGGGCGATTCGGCCAGCGAATCCGGCTGCCAGGTGGTCTGCACGCCGAAATGCCATTCGTTGGTACCGCGCTTGCCGAGCTGGTTGATCACACCGCCGGTGGAGCGACCATAGCTGGCGCCATAGCCGCCGGTGAAGGTCTCCTGCTGATCGATCGAGCCATAAGGGAGGCTGACACCACCCAGGTTGTTCAGCGGATTGGTCGCGTTGAAGCCATTGAGGTAGTACGCGTTCTCGCTGACGCTGGAGCCGCCGAAGGAAAGCACCGAACGCGAGCCGTTGGCGAAGGCGCCGCTGCCCCCGACCACGCCCGGCGCCAGCAGCGCGATGGCCTCCGCGCTCCGGCCCAGCGGCAGTACATCCAGCTGCTCGGAGGTGATTACCGAACGGGACACCGTGTTGCTCACGTCGATCTTGGGCACGTTGGTCGCCGTCACGTTCACGGTGCCGAGATTGGTCGCTTCGCCCCCGGCGCTGCCCCCGCCTGCCCCGAACGACACTTCGGTACCAGCGCCGACGATCAGCTGCACGTTGTCGCGCTTCTCCACGACCTGGCCATCGCGCTGCAGGGTCACGGTGTAGCGACCCACCGGCAGCGAACCCAAGGTGTAACGGCCGTTGGCATCAACGGTGGCGGAGCGTCGCAGGCCGGTGTCACTCTGCACGACAACCGTGGTGCCTGCGGCGGACGGCACCGTACCGTAGACGGAGCCGGTGGTGCTCTGTGCGGCGGCCGCACCGATGAAGGAGGTCAGGAGAACGGCCAGTGCCGTGCGCTTCAGCCGGTTGGCCGGGATGCTGCGTGTCATGGAGTGTCCTTGAGTCGGGGTTGCATACAGAGATGTCAACGGCGTTGCGGCTGAATGACATTTTTCCGCAACTGAACCCGATCTTAATTTCACTATTTCGCGAGATGCAATCCAAACTGAATTACAGCTCAAGCCAATGAATTAAAAGGATTTTTCTACATAAACTGGATGTAAACAGGCCATTCGCGACCATTATATGAGGCATTTTGAGATAACAAGTCTCACTTATTTATCTTATTGTGGGACTTACCTCACATTTTCCATCGTTTGATTTCGGATCACGCCCGCCGATGACGAGCAGCATGAATGTCGCGGACGGCGCACACGACGATGCCACCTTGCGCCCGTCAGGGCGCAAGGCGAACAGCACGACTTCAACGCTTCACTTGATGCTGCGCAGATGATTGGGTCGCTTCGGCGGGCCCGGCGGGCGGCGGTTGTTGAACGGCGGTTGGCCGCGCCAGTAGCGGATCAGCAGCCAGCCGAACAGCATGCCGCCCAGATGCGCGAAGTGGGCCACGCCCGGCTGCCAGCCGGTGGCGCCCAGCATCAGCTCCATCGCACCGAACACGATCACGAAGGTGCGTGCCTTCATCGGGATTGGCGGGAACAGCAGCATCACCCGCTGGTTGGGGAAGAGCATGCCGTACGCGAGCAGCAGGCCGAACACGCCGCCGGATGCCCCCAGCACCGTGGCCGGATCGGCCAGCATCAGCCCGACCAGCAGCTGGCACAGACCGGCACCGGCGACACACACCAGGTAATAGATCAGAAAGCGCTTCTCACCCCAGGTCTGCTCCAGAGGTGCGCCGAACATGAAGAGCGCGAGCATGTTGAAGAACAGATGGCCGAAGCTGCCATGCAGGAAGCCATAGGTCAGCAGTTGCCAGGGCTGGAAGTTGCCGCCCGGCGAGAACGGATCGAAGCCGCCGCCCAACGGCTGCAGCATGAAAGGCTCGAAGGTGCCGTTGCCGAGCAGGAACGGCTGCTGCAGCAGGAACAGCACGGCGTTGGCGATCAACAACGCTTTGGTGACGGTAGGCAGTCGCGGAAACATGGGTGCATCCCTTGGAACTTCGCCCATCATAGCCGCAGCGCCCGGCCGCAATCTGCGCGGCGGCGCCCACGTTCAACCGGCAGGCAGCGTCAGTCCGGTCCCCACAGGGCGGCATCCAGATCGTTGGCGCCGGCTACCGGCATGCCCTTCACCCGCCCCCGCTCGATCACCACGCCCTCGGCGCGCAGCCGCTGGCTCTGTTCCTTCCATCCCGCCGAGCCTTCGGGCATCGCAATGCGCCCGTCCGAGCGCAGCACGCGGTGCCACGGCAGCTCAGGATCGTCATTCATGCCAAGCACGCGTGCGGTCAGCCGCGCCCTGCCCGGCAGCCCCGCCTTGGCGGCGACCTGGCCGTAGCCCATGACCTGCCCACGCGGAATCGCACGGATCACCGCCAGAATCCGTGCACGCGCCTGCGCCGCCGGGTCATCGCCCACGGCGGCCGCGTTCACGCGCGCACCCGGCTGACCAGCAGCACGCCGAGCAGGACCAGGGCCGTGCCGAGTATCTGCCACGGCCCCATGGGTTCGTCGAGCAGCCATAGACTCATCACGATGGTGGAGACCGGACCGAGCATACCCACCTGGGCGGCCAGCGACGAGCCGATCCGCTTGACCGCCAGCATGATCGCCATCACCGGCAGCACCGTGCAGACCGTGGCGTTGATCAGCGACAGCCAGTACACCGGCGTGGGCGCCTGGCCCAGCGCGGACATCGGGTGCAGCACCGCGAAGTGCAGCACGCACAGGACGCAGGCCACGCAGCTGGCATAGGCGGTCAGCCGGATCGCGCCGATCCGGGCCACCACCTGGCCACTGCCGAACAGATACAGCGCATAGCTCAGCGCACTGGCGAACACCAATGCACTGCCCAGCACGATGCGCCCGCCTTCCAGCTGCAGGTCATGGCCGAAGGCCAGCAGTACGCCCAGATAACTGAGCACCAGCGCCGCCACCTGCCAGCGACCGGGGCGCTTTTTCAGCAGGACCAAGCTGATCAGCAGCACCAGCGTCGGGTTCAAGTACAGAATCAGACGTTCCAGGGTGACGCTGATGTATTGCAGGCCCTGGAAGTCCAGCAGGCTGGACAGGTAGTAGCCGGTGAAGCCCAGCCACACCACGCGCCCCCGGTCGCCCCATGACAATGCCGGCGCGCGCCGCGCCGACCATACCGCAAGCACCGCGAACAGCGGGAACGCCATCAGCATCCGCAGCGCCAGCAGCGTGGTGGCATCCACCCCATGCCGATACGCGAGTTTGACGATGACCGCCTTGCCCGAGGCCGCGATCGCGCCAATCGCGGCCAGTGCGATGCCGCCGGCGGCGATGCGGCTGGAGGACGTGGGCAGCGAGGAGGCGGGAGAGGACATCCGGACGGCAGACAGCCGCGCAGGGCGGCTGGGCAGTAGGTGGGGCGGCCATTGTCGCATGCGTGGCGGCACTACCGGATCCCTGCTGCGGCTTCGGCAGCTGCACGCCGCCGATGCGCGTTCAGCGCATCAGTACGACTTCTTCTGCGGAGGTTGGATGGATCGCCACGGTGTCGTCGAACTGGGCCTTGGTCACGCCCATCTTCACTGCCAGTGCAAACCCCTGCAGGATTTCATCGGCAGACTCGCCCAGCAGGTGGACACCGACCACACGCTCCTCCTCGCCCACGCAGACCAGCTTGAACAGGCTGCGCTGGGTGCCATCGGCCAAGGCCTGCAGCATCGGGCGGAAGTTGCTGCGGTACACGCGGACGTCGCCGTACTTCGCGCAGGCCTCTTCTTCGCTCAAGCCCACCGCACCGAGCGCCGGGTGTGAAAACACCACGCTGGCCACGTTTTCATAGTCCATCTTCGCCTGCGGCTGGCCACCGAACAGGCGGTCCATCAGCTTGCGCGCCGCAGCGATCGCCACCGGGGTCAGGCCAACCTTGCCGGCAATGTCGCCCACTGCGTGCACGCTGGGTACCGCGGTGGTCTGCCACTGGTCGACCTCGACCTCGCCCTTGTCACCGATCACCACGCCGAGCGCTTCCAACCCCAGATCGGCACTGTTGCCGCGTCGCCCGGTGGCAAAGAACACTGCATCGAAATGACCGTCGGCCGGGCCATCATGACCGAACGCGACCACGGCATCGCCATCACGCTGCAGCTCGCGCAGGCGATAGCCAAAATGGACCTGCACACCCTGGTGCCGCAGATTCTCGGCGAGCTGTTCGGTGAGTTCTGCATCGAAGCGCTCCAGCAGCCGTTCACCGCGCACCAGCAGCGTCACGCGGCTGCCCAGCGCCTGCAGCAGCCCGGCCAGCTCCACCGCGATGTAACCACCGCCCACGATCGCGACCCGTTCGGGCGCGCCGCAGAGGTTGAAGAAGTCATCGGACACCAGTCCCAGTTCGGCGCCGGGAATCTCCGGCCGCTGCGGATACGCACCGGTCGCGAGCAGGATGTGCGCCGCACTGATGCGAACGCCATCACTGCACTCCACGGTGTGCGCATCCACCAGCCGGCCACGGCGCGGTACACGCACCACCTTGTTCTCATTGAGTCGCTTGAGATAGCTGGCATGGATGTTGGCGATATAGGCCTGCCGATGCACCACCAGTTCTTTCCAGTCCAGCGAAGGGCGCACCGGCACATCGAAGCCCATTGCGGCGGCCAGGCCGATCCGGCCGGAGAGATCGGCCGCCAGCCACATCGCCTTTTTCGGCACGCAGCCGACATTGACGCAGGTGCCGCCCAGTTCGCCCGGCTCCAGCATCGCCACGCGCTGGCCGTGCTGCGCCGCGCGGAAGGCCGCGGCGAGCCCGCCGGAGCCACCGCCCAGCACGATCAGGTCATAGTCGTATTGCGTCGTCATTGGTATCGCTCAACTCGGTAAGGGGCAGGATCGATCGCCGGCCTGCGGCCGTGGATCCGTCTGCCGTCCACTGGCCGGTGCCGACGCGCAGGCGCGTTCCGAGCATGCCATGGCCGGCCGCGATCCAGACGTGAGGGTGCCGCGTGCCGCCCACGGATTCAGGCCCGACGCAGCGGCGGCCACTGCAGATAGGTCATTGCACGCCACAACCATTCCAGTGGCCCGAAGCGGAAGTAGTGCAGCCATACATGGCTGATCGCCACCTGCAGCGCGAACAGCGACAGCGCAAACGGAATCTGCCACAGCCGCGGCAGTGTTTCGAACGCGCCAAGTCCGTATCCATAGAACACCCACGTGCAGACCAGCGACTGACCGATGTAATGGGTCAGCGCCATCCGCCCCACCGGTGCCAGCACCTGAAGGCGCGCGCGCCAGTGCACGATCCAGGCCAGGTAGCCCAGGCACATCAGCAGCCCGGCCAGCGCACTGACCGCGTACGCCATGCCGCTGCCCAGATCCAACGTGCCGGGCGCCTGGTAGGGGTGCCAGATCGCACTGCCCAGCATCAGCAGCAGGCCGACCGGCAACGCGATCCAGCGCAGCCGTGCATACAGCCGTGCGAACCGCTCAGGCTCAGCCAGCGCGCCACTGCGCGCGAACCAGCTGCCGATCAGGAACATGCCCAGCACTTCCGGGCCGATCACGAAGATGCCTGACAACATCGCGCCGAGATCCCGCACGCGCTGTCCGACCGCCTGTACCCAGCTGCCGTGCGCGTACGCTTGGCGCTGCAGTTCGATGGTCCGCTGGGCCTGCGCGATGGCCTCGCGCAGAGGTTCCTGCGCATGCTCCATGCTGGCCATCCAGCTCATCAACGCGCCCAGCAGCAGCACCAGGGCCGCCGCGCCCAGGTAACTGATCGCGCCCATCGCGGGCAGCCAGCTGCGCGGCGCCTCGCGACAGGCAAGCAACAGCATCGAGATCAAGGCGTAGATCACCAGGATGTCGCCGGACCACACCAGCAGCGCATGGCACAGACCGATCAGCAGCAGCGCGGCGCTGCGGCGCAGATAGAACGGCACGAATGCGCGGCCGGCCGATTCTGCGCGCTGCGCCATGACCGAGAACCCCGCGCCGAACAGCAGCGAGAACAGGGTGAAAAACTTCCCTTGAACCAGCACGTAGATGGCCGCGTCGGCCCAGTAATCCGCGCCCTGCCAGTGCGGATCGATGCCGGTGAAGGACAGGTCCAGCGGACCGCTGAAGGCCTCCATGTTCATCAGCAGGATGCCCAGCAGCGCAAACCCGCGCAGGATGTCGATGACGGCGATGCGCTCGTGGGCGCCTACCGGCTGCAAAGGAGAAGAAGCTGCGTTCACAGGCAATCCGCTGACCAGGTCCGCCATTATGCCGTGCGCGTGGAAGCCTGCCGCAGAAACGAAAACGGCCCGCCGAAGCGGGCCGTTGGATCAACGCGGGGTTGCAGCACTCAGTGCTGGTGGCCGCCATCGCCGTGCACGTGGCCGTGCTCGATCTCTTCCTTGCTGGCTTCGCGCACGTCGACGATCTCGACGTTGAAATGCAGGTCCTTGCCAGCCATCGGGTGGTTCAGATCGACATCGACCACGCTCATGCCGACCTTCTCGACGGTGACCGCGCGCGGGCCGAAGTTGGTCTGCAGCACGACCTGCTGGCCCGGAACCAGCTTGCTGGTGCCGAAGTGCTTCTTGGGCACGCGCTGGGTCAGGCCTTCGCGGCGCTCGCCGTAGGCGTCGGTCGCCTTGACGTCCACTTCGAAGGTGGCGCCGGCTTCCTTGTCCATCATGGCGTTTTCCAGGCCCGGGATGATGTTGCCGTGGCCGATCAGGATCGCCAGCGGATCACGGTCCCTGGAGCTCTCGATCGGCTCCTGGCCCTGCTCGGCGACGGTGTAATGGAAACGGACGACGCGGTCTTTTTCGATCTTCATGCGCAACTCTGGTCTGGAGACTGCCGAGGGCAGACGGGTGAGGCGGGTTGTGGCCTGCCGGATACGCCGCCATCATGACGGCCTTCTAAGGTCGCGCATTATCCGGACAACATGCACATGACGCCAGTTTCGCGCCTGACCCGCCTGCCCGGCCACCTGGCCCTGCTGGCGATCATCGCCCTGCTGAGTGCCTGTGGCGGCGGCAAGACCACCCGTCCGGCCCCGCCGCCCGCCTCCACCCAGGTCTGGCCCAGCGTGACCCCGAACGACCCGCAGGCGGCCAACGCGGTGCTGATGCGTGCGATCGGCCTGGTCGGCACGCCCTACCGCTACGGTGGCAACACACCCGAATCCGGTTTCGACTGCAGCGGCCTGGTCGCCTACGTGTACCGCGAGATGCTGGATCTGCGCCTGCCCCGCACCTCACGCGATCTGGCCGCCGTGCAGGGACCGAAGATCGAGCCCAAGCGCCTGGCGCCCGGCGACCTGGTGTTTTTCGGCAACAAGGGCAACGTCTTCCACGTGGGCATCTATGTGGGCGAAGGCCGCTTCGTGCACGCCCCCAGCACCGGCGGCACGGTCCGGCTGGACTCATTGGGCGGACCGTACTGGAAAGACCACTACACCGGGGCGAAACGCGTCCTTAACTAAGCTGAACAGGGGTAAGGGACAAATTTGTGATGCACATCACACAGTTGTAAACGAAAAATTAACGGAATTTGTACCTAATCACCGCGCTTACACGGCATCATCACCCATCGTTTTTATTCAGTGACCGCCGCGTGACGACAGACGACCTGAGTTGCAAAGGCCAGACCGCCGCCCTTCGGCGTCGCGCCCGACCCGCCTTCATCGCCGCAGCGCTCTGCCTGGCCAGCCTCCCGGCATGGGCCCAGTCGGTACCGACGACGGGCCCCGAGGTCGCTGCACCCCCCGTCACCGTCGCATCCGAGTCACCCGCGCCGGCCAAGCCCAAGGCTGATGCGCCGGCCCGCAGCAAGGCCGATGCCGCTGCCAGCGCCACCCTCGCCGCCCTGCTTCCGCACCTGGCGGCCAATGACACCATTCCCCTCATGGACCGCTCGGCGATGTTCGCCGGTGATCTGAGCCGCCTGCTCGCCAATTACGATGCCAGCACCGGCGCCATTACCGTGGCCGGCGACGCCGCCGAGAACGGCAAGGTCCAGTCCCTGCTGCGCCGTGCGATGACCCTGCTCGGCACCCCGTACCGCTGGGGCGGCACCTCGCCGGACAGCGGTTTCGACTGCAGTGGCCTGGTCGGCTATGTGTTCCGGACCGCGCTGGGCGTCGAGCTGCCGCGCGTGTCGCGCGAGATGGCCCATGACGGCGCCGCCGAGCTGATCAATGATCGCAACGCCCTGGCCGCTGGCGATCTGGTGTTCTTCGGCCGCAAGGGCCGGGTGGACCATGTCGGCATCTACGTCGGTGAAGGCCGCTTCCTGCATGCCCCGAGCACCGGCAAGGATGTCCGCGTGGACAGCCTGGTCAGCGGGTACTGGGGCGGCAAGTTCATGCAGGCCCGCCGCGTCGATCTCTGACGCGCCCTGCTGAACCCGCAGATCGAAGGCCGCTGCCCCGCAGCGGCCTTTTTCTTTGGGCCGCCCGGCGATGGCCGCTGCCCGGCCCAACCCGCGTTCCTTTCTCTGTCACCGCCGTTTTCCCGGCGGGAGACGCGCCCAGCGCACCCGCGCCGTGGCGGGGGAAGGACCCGGACGTGGGGCGGCACGTGCGCGGCAACCGATCAGGCAGCAGACACCGCCCGAGCTTCTCGTCGACAAGGTGACGCATGGCGGCTGTCCCCGATTTTCCTGCCCGGTGTGTGATCTGGTTTGGGCAACCTCTCGCGCTTGAGCGGGCGACACTGGCTGCGGCCGGCTGGCAGGTCCGAAGCGTGGCCCCGGAACAATGCGCGGGCATCGGCATGCGCGGCAGCGACCAGGTCGTGGGCCTGCTGGACCTGCGCACCGTGGTCCCGGCCAACCTGGCCCATCTGCAGCAGTTGCTGGTGGACCATCGTCATATGCGCCTGCTGGCCTTGCTGCCCGCTGCCCCACTTCGCCCCTCGCCGGTGCTCGATGCACTGCTCACCGCGTGCGTGGACACCTACACCGCCCCGATCGACCTGCCCCGCGTCGTCCAGCGGCTGCAGCAGCTCGCCGGCGCCGAACCCCTGCCCGCCACCCACGGCCCGCAGTCCCTGATCGGCGACAGCGCCGTCCTGCAGGTGACCCGCGCAGCGATCCGCAAGTACGCACCGGTGGATCTGCCGGTGCTGATCACCGGCGAAACCGGCACCGGCAAGGAACTGGCCGCCCAGGCCCTGCATGCACTGTCCGCGCGCCATGCGCGTCCCTTCCTGGCGGTGAACTGCGGCGCGATCCCGGCAGCGCTGGTCCAGTCCGAGCTGTTCGGTCATGAGCGCGGCGCCTTCACCGGTGCGGCCACCCGTCGCCTGGGCCTGTTCGAATCGGCCAGTGGCGGCACCGTCTTCCTGGACGAGATCGGCGATCTGCCGCTGGACGCGCAGACCAATCTACTGCGCGTACTGCAGGAAGGCACGGTGGAACGGGTCGGCAGCAACCGGCCGCTGGAGGTGGATGTGCGCGTGCTCGCCGCCACCCACGTGGATCTGGAGAAAGCGGTCGAGCAGGGTCACTTCCGTCGCGACCTCTTCTATCGCCTCAACGTACTGCGGCTGCCACTGCCGCCGCTGCGCGAGCGCGGCAGCGACATCGCGCTGCTGGCGCACCACTTCCTCGCCAGCTTCCGGCACCGCCATGTCACCCGTGCGCGCGGATTTACCGCCGATGCGGTCCAGGCACTGGAGCGGTTTGGCTGGCCGGGCAATGTGCGCGAGCTGCTCAACCGGGTGCAGCGCGCGGCGATCGTCAGCGATGCCGAGCTGATCACCGCGGCGGATCTGGAGCTGACCCAACCACTGCAGGCGACGGTCGATCGTGGCCTGCAGGGTGCAAAGCAGCTGGCCGAACGCGAGACGCTGCTGCATGCGCTGCGCCAGGCCGATTTCAACATCACCGCCTGCGCGCGCCACATGCAGGTCTCCCGGGTGACCGTCTATCGGCTCTGCCGCAAGCACCAACTGGCACTACCCGAACTGCGCTGACCCGCAGACCCGCAGACCATCGCACCGAACCCGTGCACTGCGCGACCCTACCGTCGGCTTACAAGCTGTACGGCACCTTGAAGGCCAAGGTGAAGTCCGGTGCGTCCGGCGTCAGGCCGATGCCCAGCAGGCTGACCAGCGTGGTCTTCTGGTTCAGGGCATAGGTGATGCCCAGGTTGAGCGTGGCGGCATTGGCATCGCTGCCGATCACCTTGAGCCACTGGCCGTTCTTGTAGCGCGTGGACGCGCGCGCGCTCAGCTTGTCGCTGAAGGAGATACTCAGGCTGGTGCGCTCGTTGAAGGCGAACGCCACGCCGGCACCGAAGTAGTACGAGCCGCCCAGCTTCACATCTCCCGGGTTGGTGGTGTCCGGGTTGGCGTCGATGTCATCGAAGCTGCGCGGGAAAGAATGGATGTAGCCGATGTTGGCGAACAGGATCGCAGGGTCGGCGGTCTTCACCGCCGACAGGCCGACGTTGGCCTGCCAGACGCCATTGCCGGTGGGCTGCTGTTCGGGCACCGCGAAACGGATGAAGTCATCGTCATCGCGTTCGAGCACCTTCCAGTCCAGCCCATACGGCGCACGCCCGGTCGGCGCGGTGGCGCCCACGGTCAGCACGGTTTCCGGCAGCCGCCCACGCTCGGCGAACAGCCGGTAGTTGGCGCTCACGCCAACGTCGCCGATGCCATTGCCGGTCGTTTCCTCCTGCGCGATGGCCGCGGCAGAACCGCCGGCACCGCCCTTCTGGAACACAGTCTTGCGGGCCAGATAGGGCACATCCAGGTTCAAGGTCAAGCGCGGGCTGACACCCCAGCGCGCGGCCAGGTTGTAGGTCAGCGTGTCCGACTCGACATTCTCGATGGCGATGTTGCCCAGGAAGATCGCGTCCAGCGCCAGGAAGCCGTTGAGGCTGAGCTGCTTGCGGTCATAGCGCGCGTAGGACAGGCTGTTTTCGATCGTGAAGCGGCGGCTGAACAGCGCGGCCTGCTGCTGTTTGACGTCATCCACGCTGCGCCGCGATTCCTGTTTGGCCTGCTGCGCTTCGGCCGCCGAACTGGCATAACCGTCGGCGCTGGGCGGCGCTACGGGCGTGCCAGCCGGCAAGGCCTGTTGAGGGGGAGCAGCACCGGCGACCGGCGCGGTCTTGCCGGTCAGTCTTGCCTGCATCGCCTGCACCTGCATGTCCAGCTCGCGCAGACGTCGCACTTCCTGCGCGTAGTTGGCCTTGAGGCTTTCCAGCTGCGCCATCAGTGCCCTGACATCGGCCTCGTCATTGGGCGCAGGCTGTTGCGCCTGTGCTTGGGCGGACGCAGCCGCCATGAGTGCCAGCGCCGCCAGCGCCAGCGGTGTTGCGCGGATCATCGTGTGCATTGCCTTGGCCCACTGTTGTGTTGACGCTCCCCCTGCCGGGCCGATGGATCACTGGCCCGGCCCCATGCCTACGCCGCGAACCAGCGTCATCGCCTGCGCCACGTTCTGATTGAGCGGAACGTTGTTGGCCAGCGACTGCCTCACCAGGTCGATCTGCAGCCGATTGGTGACCGACTGTCCATCACTGCCCAGCGCGATGCTCTGGCCGACGCTGCCGTTGCGGATCCATTGCTGGACCGCACCGACACCCTCGATCTGCAACTGCACCTTGGCCGTGTTGCCTTCCAGCTGGGCGAGCGCACTGACACCGCCCTGCTGCACGCTGGCCAGGTTCACGCTTTCGCCGGTGGGCGTGGGTGCCACGCCATCGCGCACGGTCAGCTGGGTGGCGTTGCTGGCGAGGTTGGCGTCGCCGGCCACCTGGATGCTCTGGCTGAGGCCGGCCACGTTCTGCAGGCCACTGGAGTCCACGCTGCGCCCCGGCGTCACCGGCAGCGGCGCATCGGCGGCGGTCACGCTCACGCTCGGGGCGAAGCTGATTTTCGGTGTGCTGGCGCCGTGGCTGAAATCCATGCCCAGCTTCAGCGCACTCTGTGCGGACTGCCCGCCGGCGGTCTGCCATTGCGAGACCATGGTGACGCCGAACCACGCCACGGTGTTGCCACCGACGGTGTAACGCCCCCGCATGAGATTCAATTCCGGATCGGGGATTTCGCTCAATCCCTTGCCGGGCCGGCTGTCGTCGGCATGTGCCGGCGCAATGCCCAACAGGGCAAGCAGCACGATGCCGGGCGTCCAGGTTGCGATGTTCATGGTGCCTCCTTAAAACAGATCGGCATGGGTGAATCCGAAATCGACCAGTTCCGCGTCGGTGATCGGTCCCTGCCTGGCATACAGCGAACGGGCACTCGGCCGTTCGCCGGGCTGCAGCAGTGCCGTGTTGCGATCGAAGTCACTCCCGATCACGACAAACACGGCGCGCGACGGCCACGCCTGAAGAAATTCGCTGACGGGAATGCTGCGGTTGCCCAGGATCGGGTCGGCCACATCCACCAGATCGCCACGGACCTGCTTGAGGACCACGAAGTGGCGGAAGCCCCGCACATCCATCAGCACCAGCCCGGGCACGCGCAGTGAGCGCAGGCGCTCTTCGTTGACGCGGTAGCCGCGTCCGCGCATGCCCATCGATTCGACGTAACGTTTGATGTCCAGCAGCGAGAAGCCGCGCTGGTGGACCAGTTGTGGATCCGAGACCCCCATCATCCCTTCGATCACGGTGCTCTCATCCGCCTCCAGGTGGTAGGCGTAACGCAGGATCGTGGCAAGGGCAGCTGCGCCACAGCTGTAATCGGTGTGTTGCCGTACCACGTTGCGGAAGCGCCGTTCCTGCATGCTTTCCACGCGCTGGGTGAGCACCGCCCCATTGGGCAGTACGCCACTGAAGCCGACATCGCCGGCGCGTACGCTGCCCATCGGCATCATCAGCATCGACAGTGTCCACACCAGCATCCACGTGCGCATACGACTGGACATGCAGTACTCCGGCTCAGGAAGGAGCCCCTGCCCCAAGGGGGAGAAGGGACAGGGGCTCCCGGGGAGCCCGGTCATTGGCGGATGACCGGGTTTGTTGCGCTCAACGCGTACTGCTTGCGAAAACGGACAGACTTACTGTTCCGGACCGCCGCCACCACCGCCGCCGGTGGAGGGCTGCGCAACCGCCAGGGCCAGACTGTTGGCCTGCAGGTTGCCGGTACCGGAGGCCACGTTCACCCCGATGTTGCCGGAGGCGCCGGAGAACGCACTGCCGGACAATGCCGCGGTGTTGGTGGCATCCACGTTCACCCAACGGGTGGTGGACACGGTGCCGCTCAGGCTCGCGTAGAGGTCGGCCACGCCCAGTTCAACGAACTGGCTGGTGCCGCGCTCTTCGGTGTCGAACGCAATGCCGCCCACGCCCGGACGATTCGGGTTGGCGGTGGCATTCTGGATATCGCTATCCATGTCGATATGACCGGTTTCGCTGCCGCTCGGGTGATCCAGCGCGCCACTCCAGGTATCCAGGTAGTAGTTGTCCTTCTGGTAGGCACTCCCCGAACCGCTGTAACGGCCCGCACCCACGGCCAACGTGCCGCCGGCGACGCGGCCACTCAGGCTCACGTCCACGGTGTCGGTCATCGACTGCAGGTAGCCGGCGTTGCTGACGGTGTTGCCGGAGGACACCTGGTTGGAGCTGATGCTCGAGGTCGCATAGGCGCTGGTGGCGACCGAGGCGGCGAGCGCGTTCTTCTGCTCGTTGTTGTTGCCCGAGGCGACGTTGGCGCCGATGTTGCCGGACGCACCGCTGAAGGCATTGCCACCCAGGCCCGCGGCGTTGGTCACGCCCGAGTTGAGGGTGGTGTTGCCACCGCCGTACTGGTTGACGAAGACTTCCGCATCGGCCATGCCGAAGCTGAAGGACGCATCGGCCGCGGACAGCGACGCGGCGTTGTCCTGCGCGTTGTTGTCACCGGCGGCGACGTTGAAGCCCAGGTTGCCGGAGGCATCGGCACCGACGTCGTCGGCGATCGAGGCGCTGTTGGTCACCAAGGTGTTGCCGGCCAGATTGTTGGTGACGGACTGGCGGTTGTCGATGACGGCGATAGCGGCCGAATCGATGTCGATCGAACCGGTGATTTCCGGATCACCCGAGAAGCTGATGTCCGAGCTCAGGCGCAGGTCTTTTTCGATGTTCACGTCAACGCCATGATTGTTCTTTTCCTGGCGTTCGTCGGCCTGGATGTTGCTGGTCTTGTTGACGTTCTCGGTGACGTTGCGGTTGCTGGTCACGTTGCGGTTGCTGGTGACGTTGGTGTTGCTCGTCACGTTGTCGTTGATGGTGGTGTTGGTGGTGCTGTTGTTGTTGCGGGTGTTGTTCCAGGTCCGGTTCCAGGTGCGCGAATCGGTATCGGTGTTGGTGGTGGTATTGGTTTCGGTGTTGGTATCGGTATTGGTGTTGGTGCGCGTTTCAGCCACGTTGTGCAGGTGGTTGATGTTGGCGCTCTGGTTCTGGTTGTCGCGGTCATTGCCCCAGCCATTGGCGCCGGCGGAGGCGGATGCAGCGGCAACGGCGATGGCCAGTACGGTCCGTTTCATGTTGGTGTTCATGGTGCCCTCTCTCTCATCACAGACAATCGGGTGGATGTGACTACTCACGGGGTGGACTGCACCGAAATGCTCAGTTGGTTTGCGGTGGCGTTGCCGGATCCCGCGATCTGATTGAGTTGCAGGACGCCGTCGAATCCCTGCAGCGCGGAGGCTTCGACCGCCACCCTGCGAGTTCCGGCCGACCGACCGCTGTTGACGGCCCCCTGCCCCCCTGCTGACGCGAGTGCGCCCGACGCGGCCAAAGCCTCGTCGTTCGTTTCGCGTATGCCCTGTTGCGCCAGCGTGGCGGTCACGACGTTGAGCGTCGCGTTGCCGTTGCCGCTGGCCTGGTTGATCGATGCGACGCCTCGCGCGCCGTTCAGTGCCTGGCCGCCAAGCGTGGCGCTGGCGTCCATGGCGGTATCGCTGAGGCTGAGGTTGTTGGACTGCTGCTGGCGCGCATCCACATTGATGTGGGCGTTGCGGCCGTTGGCGATGCCCATCAGGTTGGCCTGCTGGTTGAGATCACCGGCAGCCATGTTGACGGTGATGGCGCCATCGGTGCCGGCCAGGGTGCGGCCGTCGATGCGGCTTTGATTGAGGTAGGAGAGCATCGCCGCATAGTCGTTGCTCTGCTGGGCGTGCGCGCCCAGTGGTGCGAGCAGCAGGCTGGTGAGCACCATGTTGCGCAGGGCGATGTTCATTTGCCGGGCCCACCTGCAGGCTGCCCGAGCGGGAACTGCGCGAGTGCGCCGCGCACCTGGTCGCCGATGCCGCGGGTGGCGTTGCCGACCGCGCCCATGGGGCCCCCGATGGTGTTGCTGAGCTGCCCGCTGGAGAGCATGCCGCTGTCGGTGACCTTGCCGAGGGTGCCGTTGACGGTATGGCCGGTGACACGCTCGATGGTGGTGGCACTGCGCGGGATGCCGGCACCGGTGTTGGAACCGAGCGAGGCGTAGTCGTCGTCGCTGAGTTCATCCATGCCGGTCGAGGTGCCGAGTGCCTGGCCGACTTCGCGCTTTGGCGACGGATCGGCGATCAGCGCCATGCCGGGCGGTGCCGGGCGGTAGGCAGGCCGCGCGGAGACATCGCGCAGCAGCACCATTTCGCCGGGCTGCGCCTTGACGCCCTGGCGTGCGCCGGAGGCGTTGGCGGCCACCGGCACGATGAGTGCAACGGCGAGCAGCCAGAGTGGGGTGTGTCGTGTGCGGTGTGCGGCAACGCTGTCCATGGCGACCTCCGATTACATGCGGAGGGGTGGAGCAGCATTCGTGCCAAGTTCCGGATGCCCGTGTTTGCTGGGCTTTCGTGCGGTTGGGGTTAATCGCACGCAACATTGCTGTTACAGCGGCGTTAGCGCTTTGGTGGATGAATAGGTCGGGCGGTGGATGGGGTTGCGCTGAGAGGCAGGCGTGGTGCGGGTGTATCAAAGGTGTTACACCGAGTGATACACGCGGTTACGGTGCGGGTTCAGGATGGTTTGCTGACGAGCGTATCGCTTCACTATTTGCTGGCGGAGGCGGCGGGTGCGCCGAGCGATGGGCCAGGCCACTGGCGCCTCACGGCAAGCACCGGTTTGCAGTACACCTACCACCGCGCACGAGCCCCGAAGCGGCCGGCAGGCTCCTGGGCAAAATCAAGGAGGAGGCCGTCGCCGCCAGGCGGCGGCCGGGGGACATTTGCCGAGGGGCCTGCCGGTCGCTTCGGGGCGTAACGCTCGCGACGACCCCAAGCGGAAAAAAAAGACCGGCTTTCGCCGGTCTCTTTGTTCTGATCTGGTGCCTGCATCAGGACGTTCGTTCTTCGCCTTCATCCACACCGAGGTTGGTGGATGGGTTGTCGTAGACCGCGCGGTCGAGCAGGCCGGTTTCCTTGGCGACGATGACCGGGACCAGCATCTGGCCGGTGACGTTGGTCATGGTGCGCATCATGTCCAGGATGCGGTCGATGGCGTAGAGGTAGCCGATGGTTTCCAGCGGAAGGTTGGCGGCGCTGAGGACGACGGTGGCCATGACCACGGCGGTGCCGGGAACGCCGGCGGTGCCGAAGCTGCCCAGGACCGAGGCGATCAGGACGACGATGTACTGCTCGGGGCTGAGCGGGACGCCGGTGTACTGGGCAATGAAGACCGCGCACAAGGCGGGATAGATCGCGCCGCAGCCGTCCATCTTGATGCTGGCGCCTAGGGGGACAGCGAAGGAGGCGTAGTCCTTGTTGACGCCGAGGTTGTGGGTGATCGAGCGCATCGCGGCGGGCATGGCGGCGAAGCTGGAGGAGCTGACGAAGGCGACCTGCATGCCGGGGGCGGCGCCGCGGAAGAACTTGAGCGGGTTCAGGCCGTGCATGAGCAGCAGGCTGCCGTAGACCACGACGATGTGCACGGCGCAGGCGATGTACAGGGCAAGCACGAAGTTGCCGAGCGGCAGCAGCTTTTCAAAGCCGTAGCTGCCGACCAGGCCGGCGATCAGGCCGAAGGTGCCCAGCGGGGTGATCTCCAGCACGAAGCGGGTTACCTGGATCATGATCTCGCTCATCTGACCGGTCAGCTTGCGTGCTTCGCTGACCTTGTCGCCGAGCTTGACCATGGCAAAACCGAGCAGGCCGGCGAAGAAGATCACCGGCAGGATCGAGCCGCGCCCGGCGGCCAGGACGGTTTCACCGGCGCTGTTGATGCGGGTACCGATGCCGGTCAGCGCGTAGAACACGTTGGAGGGCACGACATCCATCAGCACCTTGATCACGCTGGGTACTTCGCGGGGGGTGTAGCTGTGGTCCATGCTCAGGCTGAGCGCGCCGCTGCCGGGCTGCATGACGGTGCCGACGGCAAGGCCCACGCAGACCGCCAGGGCGGCGGTGATGATGAACCACAGGAAGGTGCGCCCGCCCAGGGCGGCGACGGACTTCTGCCCGTGCAGCGAGGAGATGGCGTTGATCACGGCGAAGAACACCAGCGGCACCGCGATCATTTTGATCAGGGTGACGTAGAGATCGCCGAGCGGGCCGAACCAGGTTTCAGCGGCGGGCCCGAGCAGCCAGCCGGCCAGGGCACCCAGCACGAAGCCGCCCAGGACCCGTTGCCAGAAGGGGATCCGCAGCCAGGCAGAGACCAGCTTCATGCGCTTTCCAGAGATGATTTGACAGCTAGGCACCTTAGCCCAAGCGGAGCGTCGGAACGAGGCGTACACGGAAAATCAGCGTGTCATCGGCGTGCCTTGCAGCGTTCTGCATAATGAACGCCCGTTTCACATGTGAGATTTGCCCGTCCATGTCCCGTTTCACGCCTCTGGTGGCCGCCGTCACCACCCTGCTGCTCGGCGCCTGCGCCAGTACCGCTCCCTCCTCCAGCGCTGCTGCCGGCGCGGTCCAGGTCGATGTGCCGGCCATTGCCCACCCCGCCGGGGAAACCCCGCAGTGGTGGTACCGCAGCGGCGCGGCGCGTGCAGCCAGCACCGGGGCGATGGACGGCAAGGCCAAGAACGTCATCCTGTTCCTGGGCGATGGCATGAGCCTGACCACGGTGGCGGCGGCGCGCATCTTTGAAGGTCAGCGCAATGGCCGCCCGGGCGAGGAAAACCTGTTGTCCTGGGAGCGCTTCCCGGCCACGGCGTTCAGCAAGACCTACAACACCGATTCGCAGACGCCGGATTCGGCCGGCACGATGACGGCGATCACCACCGGCGTGAAGACCCACATGGGCGCGATCGGTGTCAGCGCGGGCACCCGCAATGACTGCGCCGACAGCCTGAACAAGGGGCTGCTGACCTGGCTGCAGCTGGCCGACAGCGCCGGCATGGCCACCGGCGTGGTCTCCACCGCACGCCTGACCCATGCCACCCCGGCGGCCACCTACGCGCACTCCCCGGAGCGCAACTGGGAAAATGATACCGACGTGCCCGAAGAGGCCAAGGCCGCAGGTTGCCGCGATATTGCCCAGCAGCTGCTGTCGACCTCGCGCTTCGGGCGCGGCCCGCTGGTCGCCCTGGGCGGCGGCCGCGGTGAGTTCACCACGGTGGAAGAACGCGACCCGGAATATGACGACAAGGTCGGCCAGCGCCTGGACGGGCGCAGCCTGGTGACCGAGTGGCAGCAGGCCCACCCGCAGGGTGCCTACGTGTGGAATGCCAAGCAGTTGCAGGCAGCCGCGAAGGCACCGGCGATCCTGGGCCTGTTCGAGCCGGACCACATGCGTTATGAAGCCGAGCGCAAGGACGATCCGGCCGGTGAGCCGAGCCTGGCCGAGCTGACCCAGGCGGCGATCGCCAACCTGTCGCGTCACCAGGAAGGCTATGTGCTGATGGTGGAAGGCGCGCGCATCGATCACGCCAACCACAGCGGCAACGCCTATCGGGCACTGACCGATACGGTGGCGATGTCCGATGCGGTGCGCGCGGCTGTCGAGGCGACCTCCGACCAGGACACGCTGATCATCGTCACCGCCGATCATTCGCACACGCTGAACTTCGTCGGTTACCCGGCACGTGGCAATCCGATCCTGGGCAAGGTCAAGGACAAGGGCGGCGAAGACGGTGCGGGCAAGCTGGAACTGGCGCGCGATGGCCTGGGCCTGCCCTACACCACGCTGACCTACGCCAACGGCCCGGGCTACACCGGTGCCACCAACCAGCAGCCGGGCGGCCCGAAGCGGTACCCGCACAACCCGAGCAGCTTCGACCCGACCACCGGCCGGCCCGACCTGACCGCGGTGGATACCGAGCATCCCGATTACATGCAGGAAGCGCTGGTGCCGGCCAAGAGCGAATCGCATGGCGGCGAAGACGTCGGCATCTGGGCGCGTGGCCCGGGCAGCAAGGCCGTGCGCGGCACGATGGAGCAGAACACGATCTACCACATGATCGTGCAGGCCACCCCGCGCCTGCGTCAGCGCCTGTGCGAGGCAGGCACCTGCGACGCCAAGGGCGTGCCGGTCGAACTGCCCAAGCCGACCGCGTTCGAGCGCCAGGCCGGCGACAGCCAATAATGCGTCTGCCGACCTGCAACACGACGAACAGGGGCCGCTACGTGCGGCTCCTGCTGCTGGCAGCCGGCCTGTTGGCCTCCGCCACGGCGTGGGGCACCGGCAGCGCGTGCACCGTGCTTACCGAGGAAGAGGGCCTGCAACCGCTGGCCGGTTGCCAGTGGCGCGATGGGCGTCTGATGCTGGATGCCACGGCGCTGGCGGCGTTGCCCTACGATCAGGACGGGTTGGCCGCCGTTTATGCCGGCGGCGGATTCCACTATGTCCGTTCCGACGGTCGGCAGCTGCCGGTGATCACCTTCGACAACGGCCCGGACTACGTGGTGGAGGGGCTGGTGCGCGGCCGTGTCGGGCAACGCATCGGCTATTTCGATACGCAACTGCGCCAGGCGTTCCCGGCCACGTTCGATTTCGGCTGGGCCTTCGAAGACGGCGTTGCCCGCGTCTGCGAGGGCTGCCGCCCGGGTACGCCGGACGATCATGGCCACATCGCGATGGTCGGCGGCACCTGGTATCGCATTGATCGGCAGGGGCGCCCGGCGATGGATGCCGACACGCCGTGATCCCCGCGCGTGGCATCCTCGCCACGCAGCACCGATACTGCCGGCCTGCCTGAGATCGCCCTGCCCATGACGTCCCTGCTGCCGCCACCGCCCTCTGTCGTCCACCCCGTGCTGGTGGGCTTCAGCGGCGGGCTCGATTCCACCGTCCTGCTGCATTGGCTGGCCACCTCGGCGGCCCAGCGCACCGCCGGCCTGCGCGCCGTGCACATCCATCACGGTCTGCAGGAGCAGGCCGATGCGTGGACCGTGCACTGCACGCAGGTCTGCGCACGCTGGAACATTCCACTGCGGGTGATCCGCGTACAGGTGCCCCGTCACCAGGGTCAAGGGCTGGAAGCTGCCGCGCGGCATGCCCGACGCGACGCATTCGCTTCACAGCTGTTGCCTGGCGAGCGGCTGGCACTGGCCCATCATCGCGATGACCAGGCCGAGACCTTCCTGCTGCGGGCGCTGCGCGGCTCCGGCGTGGATGGGCTGGCCTCCATGCAGGTCACCAGCGCGTTCGGCGCCGGCACCGTGTGGCGGCCATTGTTGGAGGTTCCGCGCAGCAGCCTGCGTGCGCATGCCCAGGCCGAAGGCTTGGAATGGATCGAAGACCCCAGCAACGCGAGCGATGACGCCGACCGTAATTTCCTGCGCCTGCACGTGCTGCCGCAACTGCGTCAGCGCTGGCCTCAGGCCGATGCCGCATTCGCACGCAGTGCAGCATTGTCCGCGCAGTCCCAGCACCTGCTCGACAGTGCCGACCGCGATGCGCTGGAACGCTGCAGTGTCGGCCCCGGCGTGATCGACTGCGCGCGTCTGATGCGCCAACCGGTCGAGCGGCGCGCGCGGTTGCTGCGGCACTGGGTGCGTGGCAGTGGCCTGCCGCCGCTTCCCGCCGCTGGCGTGGAAGCGGTTGAACGTGAGCTGCTCCCGGCCGCGCACCACGCCGACGCGCAGTTTGCCTGGCAGGGTGCCCGCATCCGCCGCTGGCGCGGGCAGCTGCACCTGCTCTCGGCCAGTCTGGCGCTGCCGGCCGACTGGAGCGTGCACTGGGATGGCCGTGCGCCGCTGGCGCTGCCCGATGGCGGCGAACTGCGCCTGGCTGGCACCACCGACGGTTTCGATACGCCCGTGCAGATCCGTGCGCGGCGCGGGGGCGAGCGCATCCAGCTGCCGGGGCGCACGCATTCCCACGCACTGAAGGATCTGCTGCAGCAGCAGGGCCTGCCGCCGTGGCAACGCCGCCAGCTGCCGCTGCTGTTCGATGAAGACACGCTGCTGGCCGCGGGCGACCGCGTCATCGGCGCGGCCCTGCAGCCGTGGCTGCTGGCCCATCATGCGCACTTGCAGTGGACCCCGGGCGCGGCGTGAATTGACCCCGCCGGGCCAGCGGCCCACACTTGTCGCATGGCAAAAAAGTCCCCCAATGAAACCTCCCCCGTCGCCCACTTCGAGCAGTCGCTGGAAGAACTGGAGCAACTGGTGGAGAAGATGGAAACCGGCGAAATGAGCCTGGAACAATCGCTCAGCGCCTACGAACGTGGCGTCGGTCTGTACCGCCAGTGCCAGCAGGCGCTGGAACAGGCCGAACTGCGCGTGCGCCTGCTCAGCGATCCGGCCCAGCCCGAGACCGCCGAACCCTTCGACCCGCCCCAGCCATGACGGTTGAGGCCACGTTCGCGCGGTGGCGCGACCGGATCGAACACCAGCTCGACACCAGCCTGCCCTCTCCATCCGACGCCCCGCGTGGTCTGCATCAGGCGATGCGCTATGCGGTGCTCGGGGGCGGCAAGCGGATGCGCCCGCTCCTGGTGTATGCCAGCGGCCGGATCTTCACCGCTGACGAAAGCGCGCTGGATGCGCCTGCGATGGCGGTAGAACTGATCCATGCGTATTCGCTGGTGCACGACGATCTGCCGGCGATGGACGATGACGGCCTGCGTCGCGGCCGCCCGACCACCCATATCGCTTTCGATGAAGCCACCGCGATTCTCGCCGGGGATGCCCTGCAGACGCGTGCGTTCGGCCTGCTGGCCGATGCGGCGCTGCCGGCGCAGCTGCGCGTGGATTGCCTGCAGACCCTGGCGCACGCCTCCGGCGCGGCCGGCATGTGCGGCGGCCAGGCATTGGATATCGACGCCACTGGCCATCAGCAGCCGTTGCAGGACCTGGAACGCATGCATGCGCTCAAGACCGGCGCGCTGATCCGCGCTGCGGTGCGCATGGGTGCGCTGTGTGGGCAGGCGCCGGCCACCGATCTGGCGACGCTGGATACGGTTGCCGCGTCGCTGGGCCTGGCCTTTCAGGTGCGCGATGACATCCTCGATGTCGAGGCCAGTTCCGAGCAGCTCGGCAAAACCGCCGGCAAGGACGAGGCGCAGGCCAAGTCGACCTTCCCGGCGCTGCTGGGCATGGACGGCGCCAAGGCGCATCTGCGCACGTTGAGCGAGCAGCTGTTCGACGGTCTGGCCGGGTATGGCGAGACGGCCGATGCCCTGCGTGCGCTGGCCAAGCTGGCCGTTGAGCGGGATCACTGAGCGATAGTGCAGTCAGCCACGCATGGCGTGGCTCTACAGCGCCAGGACACAAAAAAACGCCCGGGAATCCCGGGCGTTCTGCGTTCCAGCACTGCGGATCGATTACTTGATCAGGCGCAGGGCGAACGGGTAACGGTAGGCTTCGCCATTGTTGGCCTTGACCGCTGCAATGATGCAGAAGATCACGTTGAGCAGGCCGACGATCGGGGCCAGCAGGCCGCCGATGATGACGATGGTCAGCACGATGCAGATCAGCATCGCGATGGTGATGGTGATCTGGAAGTTCAGCGCTTCCTTGGCCTGGTCGGTGACGAAGCTCTTGCTGCTGTCGTCCTTGTTGATCAGCCAGATGATCAGCGGGCCGAGGAACCAGGTGAAGATACCCAGCAGGTGGGCCACCAGGGCCATGGTGCGCTGTTCGGCCGGGGCCGGTGCGCTCACCGGCGGCGGGGGGGTGGTGACGTTGTCGAAATCGCTCACGTGAAACTCCTTGTTCGAGGTAATGGGTATTGCACGCGGCAGGCTCCCCGCCTGCCAGGGCAGCCCCCATAGAATACGTCAATCGTTACCGGCTACGGTCATTCGTCCTACAAGGATCGAACCGGTATGCACATGCGAGCGCGTATCGATGTCCGTGCCCACCGCTTCGATGCTGGCGAACATGTCCTTGAGGTTGCCGGCGATGGTGATGCCATCGACCGGGTAGGTGATCTCGCCGTTCTCCACGCGGAAGCCGCCAGCGCCGCGCGAGTAGTCACCGGTGACACTGTTGACGCCCTGCCCCATCAGTTCGGTGACCAGCAGTCCATCACCCATCTGCCGGGCAATGGAGACCAGATCGCCCGCGTTGGCAGTGACCTTGAGGTTGTGCACGCCACCGGCGTTGGCGGTGGTCGGCAGGCCGAGCTTGCGCGCCGAGTAACTGCCCAAAATGTAACGCTCCAGCACGCCATCGCGGATCAGCGCCGAATTGCGCGTGGCCACGCCATCGCCATCGAAGGCGGCCGAACGCAGCCCGCGGCGCAGCAGCGGCAGCTCTTCGATGCCGAACCAGTCCGGGAACAGACGCGTGCCGACACTGTCGAGCAGGAAGCTGGCGCGACGGTACAGCGCGCCGCCGGAGACCGCGCCGAGCAGATGGCCGATCAGCGAGCGGGCCACCTCCGGCGAATACAGCACCGGCATCTGCGCCGTGGTCATCGAGCGCGGGTCCAAGCGGGCGACGGTGCGCTCGGCGGCACGGCGGCCGATCGAGGCGGCATCGTCCAGATCCTCGCGGGCCAGCGCGCTGCTGTACCAGCCGTCGCGCTGCATGCCATCGCCCTGCCCGGCGATCAGCGCACAGCCGATCGAGTGGTGGCTGCTGCGCTCGCGGCCGATGAAGCCATGCGAGTTGGCATACACCGACAGGCTCTGCGCGGTCGCGGCCGAGGCACCGTCGGAATTGCTGATGCGCGAGTCGGCTTCACGACCGGCCGCTTCGCAGGCCAGGGCCAGATCCAGCGCCGCATCGGCGCTGAGTTCCCAGGGGTGCCAGCCGTCCAGATCCGGAAACTCACGGGCCATCAGGGCCGCCTCGGCCAGTCCGGCGGCCTCGTCGTCCTCGGTGTGGCGGGCGATCGCGCAGGCCTGGGCCACGGTCGACTCCAGGCTGCTCTCGCGCAGGTCGGCGGTGCTGGCGCTGCCCTTGCGCTGGCCGAAGTAGACGGTCACGGCAATGCCGCGGTCACGGGTGGACTCGACCGTTTCGACCTCGCCCAGGCGCACGTTCACATCCAGGCCGCGCTCATCGCTGCAGCTGACCTCGGCCTGGGTGGCACCCAGGGCTTTGGCGCGCTCCAGCAGACGCTGGGAGATGTCGGCCAGCTGCTCCAGGCGCTGCAGGCTGTCGTCGGCCGGGGAGACTTCAGGGGAGATCACGTTCAATGCTTTATCCTGTACAGGTGAGTGCCCGGCGCGACGCCGGCACAGTTTACGGATGTGGAAATAAGACGATGCGCGGACGCGACGAAGAAACCGGTGAATTCCTTGATATCAGCCGCAGCCAGAACCGTCGGGCTGCGCTGGACGTGCTGGCCCTGGGCGAGAAGCTGGTCTCGCTGACCCCGGCCCAGCTGGCGCGCCTGCCGGTGCCCGAAGACCTGCTGCCGCACATCGCCGAGGCCAAGCGCATCACCGCGCATATCGCCCACAAGCGCCAGCTGGCGTTCCTGGCCAAGCACATGCGCCGCGAAGACGACGCCGTGCTGGATGCGATCCGCAACGCGCTGGATGCCAACAGCGAGACCTCGCGCCGTGAAGTGGCGACGATGCACCGCGTGGAAGACTGGCGCGAGCGCCTGCTCAAGGACGGCGACAAGGCGCTGGGCGCCCTGCTGGACGAGTATCCGCATGCCGACCGCCAGGAACTGCGCACGCTGGTGCGCAATGCCCAGGCCGAGAAGGCCAAGAACAAGCCGCCGCGCGCCTACCGCGAGATCTTCCAGGTGCTGCGCACCCTGCTGCTGCCGGCCGCGCTCGGCCTGGAAGGCGTGAACGCCGCGTCCGACGACGCGCTGGATGAGGCGGTCGACACGGACAGCGACAGCGACGAGAACGCCGAGGACTGAGTTCCGGCGCTCACGCGGCGGCGCCAGCATCCCGCTGGCGGCCGCGTGATCAGGCAGCGCAGGCGAATGCATCCCGGCTCAGGCCTGGGTGCCGCCCACGGTAATGCCATCGATCAGCAGCGACGGCTGGCCCACGCCGACCGGCACACTCTGGCCATCCTTGCCGCAGATGCCCACGCCCTCGTCCAGGGCCAGGTCGTTGCCGATCATGCGCACTTTCTGCATGGTTTCCGGACCGTTGCCGATCAGGGTGGCGCCCTTCACCGGTGCCGTGATTTTTCCGTCTTCGATCAGGTAGGCCTCGGTGGCCGAGAACACGTACTTGCCGCTGGTGATGTCGACCTGGCCGCCACCGAAGTTGACGGCGTACAGGCCACGCTTGACCGAGCGGATCATCTCTTCTGGATCGTGCTGGCCGGCGCGCATGTAGGTGTTGGTCATGCGCGGCATGGTCATGTGCGCGAACGACTCGCGGCGGCCGTTGCCGGTCGGGGCCACGCCCATCAGGCGCGCGTTGAGCGAATCCTGCATGTAGCCGACCAAGATGCCGTCCTCGATCAGCGTGGTGCACTGGGTCGGGTGGCCCTCGTCATCGATGTTCAGCGAGCCGCGGCGTCCGTCCAGGGTGCCGTCATCGACGATGGTCACGCCCGGTGCGGCAACGCGCTCGCCGATGCGGCCAGCGTAAACGCTGGTGCCCTTGCGGTTGAAGTCGCCTTCCAGGCCGTGACCGACCGCTTCGTGCAGCAGCACGCCGGGCCAGCCCGGGCCGAGCACCACGGTCATCACCCCGGCCGGGGCCGGGATCGCCTCCAGGTTCACCAGCGCCTGGCGCAGGGCCTCGCGGGCAAAACCTTCCGGGCGTCCATCGGCGAACAGCTCTTCATAGCTGTAACGGCCGCCGCCACCGGAGTAGCCGGACTCACGACGCCCGTGCTGCTCGACGATCACCTGCACGTTCAAGCGCACCAGCGGGCGGATATCCGCGGCGAGCACGCCATCGCTGCGCGCGATCAGGACCGTATCCACACCGCCGGACAAGCTGACCATCACCTGCTGCACGCGCGGGTCGGCGGCGCGCAGGTAGCGGTCCAGCCGCTTGAGCATCTCGACCTTGGCCTCGTTGCCCATGCCGTCGATGGGGTCCAGCGCCGGGTAGAGCGCGCGGCCACTGCCACGCACCAGCGAGCGGGCCGACTGCGCCCCACCTTCGCGGGAGATCGCGCGGGCCGAGCTGGCCGCGGCCAGCAACGCGTCGCTGTGAATGTCATCAGAGTAGGCGAAGCCGGTCTTCTCACCGGCGATGGCGCGCACGCCCACACCCTGTTCGATCGAATGCGCACCGTCCTTGACGATGCCGTCCTCCACGCTCCAGCTCTCGCGGCGCGCGTGCTGGAAATACAGATCACCAAAATCGATGCCCGGGCCCAACAGGGTGCCGAAGGTACGTTCCAGACCGTTCGCATCCAGCCCGGCGGGCAGCAGCAGACGGTCGGTGGCCAGCGAAAGTGCGTTGTTGTTCATGCTCTTTGATCTGTGGGCGCCGGGCGCAATCGCAACCCGGGCGCAGGAAAGGGATCAGCGCGCCGGCGGTGCGGCCGGGGCCGGCCTGGGCGCTGCGTCACGGTCGATCACGTCGACCTTGGGTTCGGCCCAAGGGCCGGTCACGCGGTAAGTCTTGGCGCCGATCTCCCCCAGCGGCTTGGACAGCACTGCATTGGCAGCCGCGCCGACCGCCGCTCCCACCGGGCCGCCGGCGACCGCGCCGACCACGGTCAGCAGGTTGCCCGCGCGCGGGTTGACGTCGATGGTCTGGTCGAACCGCTGATGGCGCAGATCGGTCTGGCCACGGATGGTGATGTTCGCCGCCGGGCCTTCAATGAGCACCTTGTCGGTGGTGGCCATGCCGTTGCCGAACGCCACGCTGCCCTCCACCTGGTTGAAGGCGAAGCCCTTGGAGAAGAAATCGCGGAAATCGAACATCAACCGACGCGGCAGCTGGGTCACGCTGAGCAGCCCGAGCACGCGGCCGGCACCGGGCTCAAGCTCCAGCAGCTGGCCGTTGCGGGCCTGCACATCGAGCTGACCCTGCAGGGCACCGAGCTGGAAATCGGACGGCCCACCCTGCCAACCGGCCGACATCGTCAGCTGGCCCTGGCCGCCACGCAGCTGGCCGCCGTAATCGAGGTTCTGCATCAGCCCGCCCAGGTCCTCGCTCTTGACCTGCACGTTGAACTGGCTGCGCGCCGCTTCCCCCATGCCCATCCAGCGGCCATTGACGTCGATCGCCTGCTTGGGGGCGCGGAACTGCAGCTGATCCACACTCAGGCCGTTGGCCATCGGCCGCGTGCGCAATACCGCCTGGCCGAGCTTGGCCTTGCCGAACTGCAGGTCGTCGATATCCAGCGACAGCGGCGGGATCTTGGCCGGATTGGTGTCATTGGCACTGGCCTGGACCCGCGCCGGCAGGGCCACGTCCGGCGGCAGCAGGATCGGCGCGCCATCGCTGGGCGGCTTCACCGGCGTCGGCAGCGATTGCCAGTGCACGCGGCTGAGCTTGCCGACGATGGTGCCGCCATCGGCATTGGGCACGCTCAGGCTGCCCGCCAACGAGGGGCCATCCATGCGTACGTCCACGCTGTTGCCGGTCGGCCGCAGCTGCAGCCGGGTCTGCGGGAACATGCCGCCGGCCAGCAGCAACTGGCCGACCTGCACGTCCACGTGCCGCAGCGGCATCGGGTCCTTGCCGTCGCCGCCCTGCGGCGAGCGGGCCAGCGCGATCCACTCCAGCGCATCCAGCGAGCCGCTGCGGCCGTTCACCACCAGCCCGCTGGCCGGCGGATCGCGATCCACATGGTCGCTGCCGAGGGTGACCTGCACGCCGGTCTGGTTGTCATGCGTACGCGCGGCCAAGGCCAGGCGCTGGCCGAAGGCGACATCGACGCGACCGCTGCCCATCGGGAGCTGCGCCGTCACATCCGTCGCCAACGGTGTCGCCGCCGGCTTGTCCAGCGGCGCAGGAAGTTCCAGCGTGGTGCCGACCAGATCCGAATGCAGCTTGAGCACCGTGGGCGGCTCGACCTTGCTGCCGGCGGCCACCTTGGGCAGGGTCACCCCGATGGTCCAGCGCGAGGTGCCCTGGATGTAAGGCTTGAGCCAGTTCAGTTCCGGCGCGCGGTCCAGCAACGCGCCCGCTTCCAGCGAAGCGCTCAGCTCGGATTCGAACGCCTGTTGCGGATCGCGCACGAACTCGCCGGCCCGCAGGCTGAGCAGCCCGTCCTGGCCCTGGTGGCGCACCGCGAGGTTCTCCGCATCGAAGCCGCCATGGCCATACCGGGCCTTGCCGCGCATGTTCTCGAAGACCAGGTCGAAGCGCTTCTCGGTGAGGGTGGCGCCATTGAGATCGACCGTGCCCTGCAGGTGACCGCCGCCCTCGTCGTGATGCAGCGGCTGCAGCAGATCGAAGGTGACCGCGGCGGGCCCTTTCGCGGTGAGGTTGTTCAGGGTCTCACCGTAGGTGGCCTGCAACGGGCTCTGCTTGAGCATGGCCAGCAGGGCGCCGGCATCGCTGCGGCTGGTCGCCTTGACGTACAGCGCCGTCACGCCGAAATCCGGAATGCCGGCGTCGAAGTGGTCCACCGCGACGCCCGCGAGATCGCCTTTACCGTGCAGCTCGAAGCCCGGCCCGATGAACGCGATGTCCGCATCCACCTTGTCCATCGTCGGCCAGTCGTGCTGGAAGCGGATGCTGCCGGTATCGATGTGCCCGGTCGCTTCGAAGCGGCCATTGTTCTTGTCGAAGGGCCAGTCCTCCAGATCTCCGGTGACCAGGCCCACGCCGTCGCGCACCTGGCCGGACACCAGTGCGGCATCCAGCCAGTCGGTGGCGGCCTTGCTCATCTTGGAATGGATCCAGAAACGCTTGGCGGCGGTCATCGGTACATCGTCGATCTTTGCCGCCAGCTCCAGCCACGGGCGGGTGCCGTTGTTCTGGAACCAGATGCCACCGCGCACATCGGCGGCGTAATCGGTGCCCTGCACGCGCAGCGCCGGGGTGCCGATCCGCCAGCCGCCGGCCTCGTCGCGCCACCCGACCAGCTGCCCCGCCAGGCGCACATCGTGGCGCTCGCCGAATCCGCTGGGCCAATCGAAGTGCATCACCCGCTGCGGCTGCAGATCCAGGGTGAAGCCATCGGCATCGCCGGTGAATCGGCCGCCCACGCCGCTGAGCCCTGGCGAATGCCCGACCGCCGCGAAGCGGATGTCTTCCAGATCGCCGTCGATGGACAGCGGACCGCCCTGCTCGCCGGCCACGCGCACGCGCGTCATCCGCACCTTCGGCGCGGCGTCATGCAGCCACTCACGCAGGCCCGGATCGATCCGGTCGGTCAGTGCCAGCCCGCGCAGCAGCGCGGTGGCATCGATGTTGTCGCCGGCCAGCGCGAAGTGCTGGCCGCCCGCCAGCAGCAGGCCATCCAACTGCTGGGTGCTGCCTTCCAGACCGATCCGCAGCCGCGGCGCATCGGCGCGCCAGCCGCCCTTTACCCAGCGCCAGCGCGCACGCAGTTCCAGCGTATCCAGCGCAAGCTGCGGATGTGTGCCGTCGGCAAGCTTCACCCCGCGCACCTGGACGTTCTGCAGGTCCGCATCGGTGGTGACCATCACCACGCGGTGATCGCGCAGGTCCACCCACGCATTGAATTCACCCGTGCCCTGCTGCAGGCCGATGCCGCCAACCTGCAGCAGCGAGGACCATGACCGGAAATCGGCCGGGTCGGCCGACAGCCACGCCTGCCCGTCACCCCGCTTGCGCTCGAACTCCAGCACCGCCGTCAGCGGCTGTGCGGCCGGGTCGGCCCAGGCGCGCGCGCCGACGCGCAGGCGCTGGCCGTTGACGCGCAGGCGCAGGTCGATCCGCGGCAGTTCGGCCTGCACACCCAGCGACGGTGCATCGACGCGCAAACGCCCGCCGATCACCTGCAGTTCGCCCAGCCGACGCAGGGTTTCCAGCGGGTCGCCCGCACTGGACTGCGGCAGGCCCTGAACAGACCAGCGACCGTCGTCGGCCCGCTGCAGTACCAACGCCACACCACGCAGCCTCAGCTCGGTCAGCGAGTGGCCCGGCAGCAGGCCGGCATACATCGAGACCAGTACCTCGGCCTCGCCGATGCGCAGGCCCTGTCCTTCACCGATGTGCAGCCCCTTGAGCTGCAACAGCGGCCCCCGTCGGGTCCAGGCAGTATCCAGCGCGTCGAAGCGCACCGGCTGGCCCGCGCGCGCGCTCAGCCACGCCGCCACCTTCTCCGGGTGACGCTCGGCCAAGGGCAACAGCTGGCTGGCGGTGCCGACCAACAGGGCCACGCCCACGAGCACGATCGCCACCGCATACACAGCATGGCGGCGGATCCGGCGCAGGCGCAGGCGCAGCGGTGTGCTCATCGGAACGTGGGAACGCCGGACCGGCCGTGATCAGAGCAGCACGACATCAAACTGCTCCTGCAGGTACTGCTCGTCAGCCTGGAAGCGGATGCTCTTGCCGAGGAACTCCTCCAGTTCGGCCACGGCCGAGGATTCCTCGTCGGTGATGCGTGCGACCACCTTGGAGGACGCGATCACCAGCAGGCGCGCCGCATCGAACTGACGCACGGCCCGGGTGATCTCACGGAAGATTTCGTAGGTCACCGTTTCGGCTGTCTTGATCGAGCCACGGCCACTGCACTCCGGGCACGGCTCGGACAGCTGGCGCTCCAGGCTTTCCACCGTGCGTTTGCGGGTCATCTCGACCAGGCCCAGCGGCGAGAAGTCGTAGACGGTGGTCTTGGCATGGTCGCGGGCCAACGCCTTCTCCAGCGTGCGCAGCACCTGGCGGCGATGCTCGGCATCGTCCATGTCGATGAAGTCGATGATGATGATGCCGCCCAGGTTGCGCAGCCGCAGCTGGCGCGCCACCGCCTGCGCAGCCTCCAGATTGGTGCGGAACACCGTCTCTTCGAGATTGCGCTGGCCCAGGAAGGAACCGGTGTTCACATCGATCGTGGTCATCGCCTCGGTCTGGTCGATCACCAGATATCCACCGGACTTCAGCGGTACCTGCTTGTCCAGCGCGCGGCCGATCTCATCCTCGACCCCGAACATGTCGAAGATCGGGCGATCACCGCTGTACAGCTCGATCTTCTCGGCCAGCACCGGCATGTACTTGGCCACGAAGGCCTGCAACTGCGTGAAGGTCTCCTTGGAATCGACCTTGACCTTGTCCACGTCCTTGCGGATCAGGTCACGCACCGAGCGCAGCGGCAGGCTCAGGTCTTCGTAGATCACGCTGCACGGGGCAGCATCGCGGCCACGACGCTCGACCACGTTCCAGACCCGCGACAGATACGCGACATCCTCGGCGATCGCCTCGGCCGGCTGGCCTTCGGCATTGGTGCGCACGATGTAGCCGTAGCCGCCGTGCTGGGCCGACAGCTCGGTCACCAGCGTTTTCAGGCGGGCGCGCTCGGCCTCGTCCTCGATCCGGGCCGACACGCCCACCACCTTGGACTGCGGCAGCAGCACCATGTAGCGTGAGGGAATGCTGATCTGGGTGGTCAGGCGGGCGCCCTTGGTGCCGATCGGGTCCTTGACCACCTGCACCACGATGTCCTGGCCGTCACGCAACAGCTCCACGATCGGCACCGAGGACGGCGGCGGCAGGGTGGTGCCTTCGGTATCGGCGCTGGCCACCGGGGCCGGGCGGATGACATCGTTGGCGTGCAGGAACGCGGCGCGCTCCAGCCCGACCTCGACGAAGGCCGCCTGCATGCCCGGCATCACCCGCTGCACCTTGCCCTTGTAGATGTTGCCGACCACGCCACGGCGCCAGCCGCGTTCGATATGCAGTTCCTGCAGCATGCCGTTCTCGATGACGGCGACGCGGGTTTCCCGCGGGGTGACATTGACCAGGATTTCCTCAGACATGGGCGACTCCCTTCAGTTCAAACGCCTGCAGCAACTGCTCGGTCTGTTGCAGGGGCAAACCCATCACACCCGAATAGCTTCCCGCCAGATGGCGGATATATCGTTCAGCGCCGCCCTGGATCGCGTAGGCGCCGGCTTTGTCCATCGGCTCGCCGCTGGCCACATAGGCCGCGATCCGGTCCTCATCGATTGCCGCGAACGTCACCTCCGAGACCACCAGCACGCCCTGCTCCCGGCCCGCAGCGACCAGCGCCACGGCGGTCATCACCTGGTGGGTGCGCCCGGCCAGGGTGCGCAGCATCGCGCAGGCATCGGCGGCGTCCACCGGCTTGCCGAACACGCGGCCATCGAGGACCACTTCGGTATCCGAGCCCAGTACGACCGCCTCCGGATCCTCGGCGACCAGAGCCAGCCCCGCGCGCGCTTTGTCGGCGGCCACCCGCTGGACGTAATCGGCAGCGGACTCGTGGGGGGCACGGACTTCAGGAACGTCAAGGTCGAGCGCCCGGAATGGCCGGTCCAGGCGCGCAAGCAGTTCGTTTCGTCGGGGGGATCGAGAGGCGAGATAAAGCATCGAGGAAGCATAACCTGTGCCTACTGTCTGAATCGCGAGCAACACGCTCGAATCGTGATCAACCCCGCCAAACCTCACGACGCGTTCATCGCCCCGACACCAACCTCAACGCCTTCACAAGGAGATGTACATGCGCCGCCCGTCCCTGTCCCCGTTGCTGCTCGCCCTGTCCCTTGCCCTGGGAGCTTCGATGACCGCCCACGCCCAGTCCCAGCCCACCATCGCTGTGCCGGCCGACGGCACCCTTCTCAATGTTTCGGCCAATGCCGAAGCCAAGCGCGTGCCGGACGTGGCCACGCTGTCGGCCGGTGTTGTGACCCAGGCCGTGGATGGCAACAGCGCCATGCGTGAGAACGCCACGCAGATGACCAAGGTGCTCGCCGCGATCAAGGCGGCCGGCATCGCCGAGCGGGATGTGCAGACCAGCGGCGTCAATCTGAGCCCGCAGTATCGCTACGCCGACAATGAAGCGCCGAAGATCACCGGCTACCAGGCCAGCAACACGGTCAGCCTGAAGGTGCGTGACATCGCCAAGCTCGGCAAAGTGCTCGATGCACTGGCCGCGCAGGGCGCCAACCAGATCAACGGCCCGCAGTTCGAGATCGACCAGCCCGAGCCGGTGTATGACGAGGCTCGCCTGGCCGCGCTGAAGAAAGCCCAGTCGCGTGCCGAGACCTACGCCAAGGCACTGGGTCTGCGCGTGCGCCGGATCGTGAGCATCTCCGAGGGCAGCGGCGGCAACGTGCGCCCGATGATGATGATGCGCGCGGCCGCCGCGCCGATGTCGGCCGACGAGTCCACCCCGGTATCGCCGGGCGAATCGACCGTCTCGGTCAACCTGGACGTGGTGTTCGATCTGGGCCGCTGATCCGCGCCCCGGTCAGTCCTCCATGACGGCGCCGAAGGGCGCCGTCATGCTGTGCACGGCCTGATTCTGACTGCCAGCAAAACCTCCCCCCTGCCCCTGACTTCCGGCCCGCGCCGGGCTCGCGTATTGCTGTCAGTGCGCGGCCCCCGCCTGACCCCATGCGCCGCGCAGGCACGTTGATGTTCCCGCACATCTGGCAAGGAGAGTGGAGCATGGTCCGTACCCCGTCCCCGGTTGTCCCGCTGCAGATCGACGCCTCCCGCGTGCTCGGGTGGAGCACCGCCATCGCGGTCCACGCGCTGGCCTTGATGCTGTTGTTGATTCCTGCCACCCAGCCGCTCATCAAGGCCCCGCGCGAACGCCTTCAGGTGACCTGGGTGCTTCCGCCACCTCCGCCGATGGATCTGACCCCTCGCCATCCGGACCCGGTGCCGCCTCGGACCGTTCGGGTGAACACGCATCGCGCGCCAACCCCCTTGCCGACCCCCACGGCCACCCTTGATAACGCGCTGGCCACGGCCCCGCTTCCCGCCAGCGACGCGACCGCACCGTCACTGGAAGCGGCCCCCGCCGCGGATGCACCGGGCGGGGGTGCTCAGCTCCAGTACCGCAGCGCACCCCCACCGCCGTATCCGGTTGCAGCGATCCGCCTCGGCCAGCAGGGCACGGTCCTGCTGCGCATCCGGGTCGATGCCGAGGGCAACCCGGTGGCGGTAAGCATCGAGAAGAGCAGCGGCTCGCGCGTGCTTGACCAGGCGGCCCGCCAGCAGGTTCTGCGCCACTGGCGTTTCGTGCCGGCCATCGTCGATGGTCAGGCCATCGCCGCCGATGGCCTGGTGCCCATCGATTTTACGTTGCCGCGCTGAGTGATCCGGGAGCCCCACGACGGGGCTCCCCATTCACAAAATGAGACGCACTGCATCTTTCCCCAATTAAGCATTTTTTCACTCCTGCGTCACAGGACGTAAACCTAGATTGACGCCGTTGCCACCGTCCTGGTGTCGACTTATTGACATCTAGGTTTTCCCAGTCAGGAGAGATGCTGTGAAACACCCGATCCAACGCCGCGACGACAGCCGCCGCACCAGCCTGGCCACCTCCATTTCCACGATCCTGACCGGCGGCGCCCTGCTGCTGGTGGGTGCCATGGCGTCGTCCTCCGCGTTCGCGCAGGAGCAGGCGACCAACCTTGACCGGATCACCGTCACCGGATCGAACATCCCCCGCACCAACACCGAAACGCCCTCCCCCGTCCAGGTGGTCACCCGCCAGGAGATCGACCGTACCGGCAAGACCACCGTCGCCGAGTACCTGCAGACCCTGACCGCGGACGGCTCGGGCTCCATTCCCAAGACCTTCGGCAACGGCTTTGCCGGCGGTGGCGCTGGCATCTCGCTGCGCGGCCTGGGCGCCGGCTCCACGCTGGTGCTGTTGAACGGCCGCCGCATGGCGACCTACGGCCTGGCCGATGACGGCCAGAAGGTGTTCACCGATCTGAGCACCATTCCGCTGGATGCGGTCGAGCGCATTGAAGTCCTCAAGGACGGCGCTTCTGCGATCTACGGTTCGGACGCGATCGCCGGCGTGGTCAACATCATCCTGCGCAGCGACTTCAACGGCGCCATTCTGCGCGCCTCCTACGGCCTGTCCGGCGACAGCGACGGCGATGCCAAGAAGGCCACCCTGACCGCCGGCACCGGCGATCTGGCCACCGATGGCTGGAATGCGTTCTTCAGCCTGGACGTGGGCAAGACCGACGCGATCAAGATCAGCGACCGCAAGGATCGCAAGTGGATCGGCACCGGTGACATCCGTCGCTATGGCTACGGCAACAACGCGCAGTTCCTGGGTGGCGCGTTCCTCAATGGTGGCACGAGCGGTGGCGTGGGCCCCAACGGCTCGGTGTTCGACGACCGCGCCGTGACCGATGACAATCCCGCCTTCCTCGTTGCGCTGCCGGGGTGTGCTGGCCTGACCACCATCCCCGGACAGAACGATATCACCGCGCAGCAACAGGGCTGCCTCTGGGATCCCGCCCAGCTGTACCGTGACCTGACCCCGGAAGAGAAGTACGTCAACGTGTTCGGCCGCGCCAGCTTCGCCTTCGGCGAGGGCGGTGAAATCTATACCGAGATCGGCTACTCGAAGAAGGAAACCACCTTCAGCAACACGCCCTCCGGCGTGTCCGGTGGCTGGGGCTATCCCGAGGGTCCAGTCAACGCCAACAGCGGCCCCGGGGCCACTGTCCTCAGCCCGACCCATCCGGACAATCCCATCCCGGGCCAGGCCTCTCGCCTGCGCTACTCGGCCTGGGACGTGGGTCCGCGCGTGACCGAGAACACCAACGAGTTCAATCGCTTCCTGGTCGGGGTCAAGGGCAATTGGGGCGAGTGGAGCTACGACACCGCCTACCTGCATTCGGGCACCGACCTGGTCAATAAGCGCACCGGTTTCCTGAATTACGACGCGGTCCGTTGCGTGCTCGGCAACCCGGCCTGCCCGGCAGGTGTGTGGCGCATCGGCGACAACGCAGGCCTGAACTCGCAGGCGCTGTATGACTACATCTCGCCGGACATCAGTGCCCGCGCCAAGTCCAGCCTGGACATGTTCGACTTCACCGTCTCGCGCAGTCTGGCCGACCTGAAGGGCGGCCCGCTGGGCCTGGCACTGGGTACCGAATGGCGCAAGACCAGCAACAGCCTGACCCCGCAGACGTTCACCGACCAGGGCCAGATCATCGGCCTGGGCTACTCGGCCTACGACGGCACCCAGAATGTATATGCCGGGTATGTCGAACTGTCCGCCCCGGTGCTGGAACAGTTGGAGCTGTCCGGCGCGGTCCGCTACGACAAGTATGAAAGTGGTGAAGGCAAGGCAACGCCGAAGCTCGGTGTGAAGTGGACGCCGGCCGATTGGATCGCGGTCCGCGGCAGCTATGCCGAAGGCTTCCGTGCACCGAACCCGGCCGAAAACGGTGACGGTGGCCTGGCCGCCTTCTCCAATGCCCGCGACGCCCTTCGCTGCGACCTTCAGCCGAACGGGACCAACTGCAGTTCGCGACCGGTGGCGATCATCACCCGCCCCAATCCCGACCTGAAGCCGGAAGAATCCAAGAGTTACTCGTTCGGCGTGGTGCTGCAGCCCACCTCCAGCACCTCGATGACCGTCGATGCGTGGCAGATCAAACGCACCAATGAAATCGCGCAGGGCTCCACCGCCGACGCGATCGCAGCGGGCAACGTGCTGCGTGACAGCGATCTGATCAATGGCATTCCCGGTACCGGCACCATCCTGGCGGTCAACACCGCGTACATCAATGCCGCGTCGACCCGCGTGCGCGGTATCGATACCGACATCCGCCAGACCTTTGACATCGGTCCGGGCCAGCTGGAGATGGACCTGCAGTGGAGCCACGTGCTCAAGTTCGAGCGTACCGATTCGGATGTGACCGTCGACTATGCCGGCACGCATGGCAACTGCGACGTGACCAACTGCATCGGCACGCCGAAGGACCGCATCAACTTCGGCACCACTTGGAAGCAGGGCCCGTGGAGCGTGAGCGGCGTGGCCAACTACATCTCCAAGATGGAGAACACCGACTTCCGCGGTCCGGACGGCTCGTACCAGTTCTCCTATGCCGACGGCACGGACGTCACCAAGATCTCTTCGTTCACTACCTTCGACCTGTCCGGTCGCTGGAACATCACCGAGGCCTTCGAGTTGAACGCATCGGTGCAGAACCTGTTCGACCGCATCGCTCCGCTGGATCCGACCACCTACGGTGGCGTGAACTACAACCCGCTGCACTTCAGCGGCGCGATCGGCCGCTACTTCACCGTCGGTGCCAAGTACACCTTCGAATGAGGTAGCCGCACTTGGGGAACAAGGAGCCCGGGCAGTGCCCGGGCTTTTTGTTGGCTGGCAATTCCTGGCATGTCACAGACAAAAAAAAGCCCCGCATCGCTGCGAGGCTTTTTCTCAGATCTTGGCGCCCGAAGTTGGACTCGAACCAACGACCCCCTGATTAACAGTCAAGTGCTCTAACCGGCTGAGCTATTCGGGCGGGGTGCGCATTGTAGCCCGTTTTTCGCGAGATGTAACCCGTCTGGCGACAACTATTTCACGCGCGATGATACGGATGGTTGGCCAGCATCGCCGCGGCGCGGTACAGCTGCTCGGCCACCACCAGACGCACCAGCATGTGCGGCAGCGTCAGCGGGCCGATCGACCATTTCTCGTCCGCCATGGCCGACACTTCCGCCGAATGGCCTTCCGGCCCGCCGATCAGGAAGGCCAGATCCCTGCCCTGCCCGCGCCAATGTTCCAGACGCTGCGCCAGCTGCTCGGAGCTGAGCTGGCGCCCCGGCACATCGAGTGCGACCACGTAGGCATTCTTCGGCAGCGCAGCGATCACCCGCTTGCCCTCGTCATCGGTCGCGCGGCGCGCATCGCGGCCCTTGCCGCGCAGGCCGGGCTCGATCTCGACCAGCTCGAACGGCAGCCAGTGCGAGAGCCGCTTCTGGTACTCGGCAAATCCCTGCGCCACCCAGGACGGTGCGCGTTCGCCGGTGGCGATCAACTTGGCTTTCATCTCCATCCTCCGCGGACACCCTGCGTGGCGCCGCAAAAGACAACGGCGCCATCGGCGCCGTTGTCGTGACCGTACGTGCGGGAATTACCGCGCGTCGTAGTCGTCGTCCGTATCGTCGAGCAGTTCGATCGGCGGCTGGTCACCCACGGTCCACAGGCGCTCGAGCGCGTAGAATTCACGCACGCGCGGCAGCATCACGTGGACGATCACGTCGCCCAGGTCGACCAGCACCCATTCGGCTTCGCGTTCGCCTTCCACACCCAGCGGCATCACACCCAGCTTCTTGGCGAACTTCACCACTTCGTCGGCGATCGACTTCACGTGACGGCTGGAGGTGCCCGACGCGATCACCATGTAATCGGCAACGCTGGAGCGGCCGATGACGTCGATCTCAACGAGATCCTTGGCCTTCAGTTCTTCGGTCGCCCCGCGCACGCACTCGAGCAGCTGCAGAACGGAGGGCGCCGGATTCGGCAGTTGGACCTTGATGGTCTGGGGCTGGGCTTGGTTGCTCAAAGCGGGTCAACTCGATAAATGTGGGATCGATTATACGGGGCGGCGCGCCCGCGCGTATTCACCACGGTGTCGCCCCGTACAGGCGGTGATCCAGGATGTAGCCCGCCACTGGCCCGGGCAGCAGCGACTGCCAGGGGCCGCCCGCCGCGATCTGTGCGCGCACGGCGGTCGCCGATTCCTCGCGCAGCGGGGCCTGCAGGCGCAGCAGGCGGCCGGCCGGCGCGTTGAACAGCTCGCGCTCATGACTGGCCCAGCGCCCTTCCAGGGCTTGCGCCAGCACCGGGTCAAGGGTGTCGGCCAGGGGACTGCCCGGGCGGTCGGCGACGATGAAATGCGCCAGATCGAACAACGACGCCCACTGATGCCAACTGGGCAGGGCCAGCAGGCTGTCCGCTCCGATCAGCCAGGCGATCGGCTGGCGCGGGCCCAGCTCGGCACGCAGCTCGCGCAGGGTATCGACGGTATAGGACGGCACGCCCGGGGTGCGCTCGGCCCGGTCCAGCTCGCGGCGGTCCAGCAGCAGGCCGGGCTCGTCACCGATCGCAAGGGCGAGCATCGCCAAGCGCTGCGCGGCATCGGCGCCGGGGGCGGCACGGTGCGGAGGATCGGCGGCCGGCAGCAGGCGCACTGCGACCTGCAGCTGGTCGCGCGCAGCCAGAGCAATGGCCAGATGGCCCAGATGGACGGGATCGAAGGTCCCGCCGTAATAGATGCGCAGCCCCATGGGCTCAGGCCCGGGCGAGCAGGCGCACGGCGCGGGCTTCGGAGACGGCGATCAGCAGCCGTTCCAGCGCCAGCCAGGCATCGCCATCGGCGCGCCCCTTGGCGATGCGGTCCACCAGCCCCGCTTCGGCCACGAAACGCTCCCAGCGCTTGACCTCGGGGTGACGCTGCAGCGCGCGCTTGAACGGTGCCTGCCGCGACTCCCAGATGCCGCGGCTTTTCATTTCCGCGGCCAGGTTGCCGCCGCGCGCCTGTACCCGCGCCAGACCGGCCGTGGACAGCAGCTCGCGGATCACGATCGGGGTGAGCGCGGCCACCGCTTCACCCTCGGCACGCAGGCCGGCGACCATCCGCAGGACGGCGGCGGGCTGGCCGGAGAAGGTCGCTTCAACCAGGCGGAACACGTCATAGCGGGCGGCATCGGCCACCAGCGACTCCATCGTGTCCACGTCCAGCGTCTGGCCATCGGCCAGCAGGGCCAGCTTGTCGATTTCCTGCGCGGCGGCGAGCAGATTGCCCTCCACCCGCTCGGCCAGGCGCTGCACGGCCTGGGGATCGGCGCGCAGGCCCTTGCCACGCAGGCGGCGCTCGATCCATTCGGTGAGCTCATGCGGCTTGATCGCCCAGGCCACCGAGATCACCCCGGCGCGGCCGACCGCATCGGCCCACTTGGTCTGGTGGGCCTTGCTCCATTCGTTGCAGGTGATCAGCAGGATCACGTCCGGCGCCGGATTGGCACAGAACTGGCTGATCACCTCGGCCCCTTCCTTGCCCGGCTTGCCGCTGGGCAGGCGCAGCTCCATCAGGCGTCGGGCACTGAACAGGCTGGGCGCGTTGAAGCTAGCGTCGAGCTGGTTCCAGTCGAAGTCACGGCCATCGGCATCGAAGACTTCGCGCTCGTTGACGCCATCGGCACGCGCCCGCGCACGCACCGCATCGGCGGCTTCGAGCACACGCAGGGTCTCAGGGCCGGCGATCAGGTAGACCGGGGCCAACGGCTGGCTCGCCGGTTGGCTGGCGAGCTGTTCGGGACGCAGTTCCATCCGGGCAGGCCGATCCGCAGGCGGACCGGGCTCAGCGCCCCTGCGGGACGACGGCGGGGACCGCCGGCGTCGGGGTCGTCGAGGTCGGGCTTGCCGGAGTTGCGGCCGGGATCTCAACCGGCGTTTCCACCGGCGTCGTACCCGGCTTGGCCGGCGCACGGCCGTGCTCCAGCTCGGCACGGACAACGCTGTCGATGCGGCGCATGATCGAGGCGGACATCTCGCGACGCAGTTCGTCGGCGAGGATTTCGCGCTCGGTGGTCGTACCGGTGGCGTCGGTCGGCGGCGACACGTAATCGCGCGAGAGTTCGATCACCTGCTGCGGCACCAGCTCGCTGCCATCTTCGCGACGGAAGATGAAGATCACCGCGTAGCGCAGGCTGTATTCCTGGGCACGGCCCTGGGCATCGATCGCGATGGGCAGGTCGCCCCAACGCTCGGACACCACCTGCAGCTGCGAGGCCGGACCGGTGCTGTCCGGATCGGCCAGCTGTGCCCCCGAGGACTGCAGACCACGACGCAGCAGCTTCACCAGCTCGCTGTAGGGCGCAGTGGACACTACCTGGACTGCGGCGGTGTCGGCCGGCAGCATCAGCTTGTTGCGCAGATGGAAACCGCACCCGGCAAGGGTCGCGGTCAGGACAAGGGCAAGCAGGAATCGGGTCATGGACACAGTCTGTAGGAGCCGGGCGGTCGCGGCAACAAGCAGTGATCGTGCCGGATGCCGCGTGAACAGGACTTGATACCGGACCGGGTGCACAGGCACCCGGTAGGCACGACAGGATCAGCCCTGCGGGGCCGCCACGATGTTCACGATCTTGCCGGGCACGATGATGATCTTGCGCACCACCAGCCCTTCCAGGAACTTGGCCGCGTTCGGCTCGGCCAGACCCAGCGCTTCGATCTGATCCCGCGGGGCATCGGCCGCGACATCGATGGTCCCACGCAGCTTGCCGTTGACCTGGACGGCCAGCGTCACTGCATCGCGCACCAGCGCGGCCGGATCGGCTTCCGGGAACGCCTGGTCTTCCAGCAGTTCCTCGCCGTGGCCCAGCACCTGCCACAGCGCATGGCTGGCGTGCGGGGTGATCGGGTTGAGCAGCAGCACGGTGGCACGCAGCGCTTCCTGGCGCACCGCACGGCCCTGCTCGCTGACGTCATCGAACTTGGCCAGCGCGTTCATCAGTTCCATCACCGCCGCGATGGCGGTGTTGAAGCTGTGGCGGCGGCCGTAGTCGTCGCCGACCTTGCCGATGGTTTCGTGGGTCTTGCGGCGCAGCGCCTTCTGCTCGGCGCTGAGCGCGGCCACGTCCAGGGCCGGGGCGGCACCGTCGGCGGCATGCTTCTGCACCTGCGCCCACAAGCGACGCAGGAAGCGCGCCATGCCGTCCACGCCGGCTTCGTTCCACTCCAGCGACTGCTCCGGCGGCGCGGCGAACATCGAGAACAGGCGCACGGTATCGGCGCCGTACTTGCTCACCATCACCTGCGGGTCCACGCCGTTGTTCTTGGACTTGGACATCTTCTCGGTGCCACCGATCACCACCGGCTGGCCGTCGGCGATCAGGGTCGCTCCGACGATGCGGCCGCGCTCGTCACGCTGCACATCGACATCGGCCGGGTTGATCCAGTCCTTGGAGCCGTCCGGATTCGGGCGGTAGTAGGTCTCGGCGATCACCATGCCCTGGCACAGCAGGTTCTGCGCCGGCTCGTTGCTGTCCACCATGCGTGCATCACGCAGCAGCTTGTGGAAGAAACGGAAGTACATCAGGTGCAGGATCGCGTGCTCGATGCCGCCGATGTACTGATCGACCGGCAGCCAGTAGTTGCCGCGCTTGTCGACCGCATCACGGGCACCGGGCGAGGTGTAGCGCGCGTAGTACCAGCTCGACTCCATGAAGGTATCGAAGGTGTCGGTCTCGCGCTCGGCTGCGCCGCCGCAGTCCGGGCAGGTGGTCTTGCGCCATTCCGGATCGGCCTTGATCGGCGAACCGGTGCCGACAAAGTTGACGTTCTCCGGCAGGATCACCGGCAGCTGCTCTTCCGGCACCGGCAAAGCGCCGCACTTGGGGCAGTAGATCACCGGGATCGGGCAGCCCCAGTAGCGCTGGCGGCTCACGCCCCAGTCGCGCAGACGGTAGTTCACACGGCGCTGGCCCTGGGCCTTGCGCTCGAAGCGCTCGGCCAGCGCCTCGAAGGCGCCCTGGAAATCCAGCCCGTCGAACTCTTCGGAGTTGACCAGCTCGGTCTCGCGGGTCTTGTCGCCGTACCAGTCCTGCCAGCGGGTGGGGTCGTAGGCGCTCTCTTCCTTGCGCAGCGACTTCAACGCGATGACCTGGCGGATCGGCAGGCCGTACTTGTTGGCGAATTCATTGTCGCGCTGATCGTGGCCCGGGACCGCCATCACCGCACCGGTGCCGTAGCCCATCAGCACGAAATTGGCGACCCATACCGGCACCTGGGCGCCGGTGACCGGATGGATGGCGCGCAGGCCGGTATCCATGCCGCGCTTTTCCTGGGTTTCCAGCTCGGCCTCGGAGACGCCGCCCTGCTTCATCTCGGCCAGCAGCGCGGCCAGCGCCGGGTTGGACTTGGCCGCGTGCTGGGCCAGCGGGTGTTCGCCGGCGATCGACACAAAGGTCACGCCCATCACGGTGTCCGGACGGGTGGTGAACACGCGCAGCGGATCCAGCGTGCTGCCGTCGGCATCACGCACGTCGAACTGGATCTCCAGCCCTTCCGAGCGGCCGATCCAGTTGCGCTGCATGGTCTTGACCGAATCGGGCCAGCCCGGCAGTTCGTCCAGGCCATCCAGCAGTTCCTGGGCGTAATCGGTGATGCGCAGGAACCACTGCGGGATCTCGCGTTTTTCCACCAGCGCGCCGGAACGCCAGCCGCGCCCGTCGATGACCTGTTCGTTGGCCAGCACGGTCTGATCGATCGGGTCCCAGTTCACCACCGCGTTGCGGCGGTAGGCCAGGCCCTTGCGCATCAGGCGGGTGAACATGCGCTGCTCGTGCACGTAGTACTCGGG
>Ga0157371_10000155_pt1 | contig 100230 bp, 85 predicted proteins | sample C45metaG_FD_113462 | JGI IMG/M metagenome (GOLD analysis project Ga0157371, IMG submission 113462) | Corn rhizosphere microbial communities from Kellogg Biological Station, Michigan, USA - C4-5 metaG | ecosystem: Host-associated > Plants > Roots > Rhizosphere > Soil | place: USA: Michigan...
ACATGCCAAAAGGTAACGGCGATTCATCACTTTGTATCTTCGGCCGTAAAATTACCCCTAACCAGCACGCCCTGTGCGATCAGTTTGTGTTGCTGGACAATTTTTATGTTGACGCCGAGGTTAGTGCCGACGGTCACCCCTGGAGCATGGGCGCTTATGCTACCGATATCATTGAGAAAACATGGCCAACTAGCTATAGCAAACGCGGACCGGCTTACAGTGGCCCCGCGGCGGGCACAAGCGACGGTTATATTTGGGATGCCGCTAAACGAGCCGGTGTCACCTACCGCACTTACGGCGAGTTTGGCGCTTATGGCAAGGCTTCCATCAAATCATTACAAGGACATTCTGCACCACATTCGCCGGGCTTTAACCTGAAGATCAAGGATCAGGTTCGTGCCGATGCCTGGATACATGATTTCGACTCGCTGCTGACCATTAATGCTGTCCCGCAATTAAACACCCTGCGCATCAGTGAAGACCATACCAGCGGTCAGAAACTAGGCGAATATTCGCCAATCGCTTCTGTAGCCGATAATGATCTGGCCGTGGGCCGTATTGTTGAGCACCTTTCGCAAAGCCCTATCTGGAAAGAATCAGTAGTATTTATTTTGGAGGATGATGCGCAGGCCGGCCCTGACCATGTTGACGCACACCGCTCGCCTGCTTATGTTGCAGGTCCGTTTGTGAAACGTGGCCAAGTTATACATAGTATGTACTCAACTACCGGCATGGAGCGTACCATTGAGCTTATCCTTGGTTTACAACCCATGAGCCAGTATGATGCTGCTGCATTACCATTCTATGAATGTTTTACCAGCAAAGCTGATTTAACTCCGTTTAAAGTTATACCTGCTAATGTAGATATCGACCAGCGCAACATTGCTGTAAACAAAAGCAGCAAACGCTCTGAGTATTTTAACCTGGCCAATGAAGACCAGGTACCAGACCGCGACATGAACGAGGTGATCTGGAAATACTTTAAAGGCGAAGATGCCATAATGCCGGCACCCAAACGCAGCGCCTTTGTAATGCTGGAGAAAAAAAGAAAAGATGACGACGATTAATTTGTATCCTTACTAAAAGAAAAGCGCCTTAAGTTAAAAAATTGAGGCACTTTTTTATTTGACAGATTTGCAGATTTGTGGTGCAGTGATTATATCAACTACATAGTGAGATGACCAAAAACAAAACGCAACAACATTTCGACAAAATAAGCCTTCTTAAAGAACGGCTTCAACACTTGAACACAGAAATAATTGTGTCTCGTTTAGCGAACTTTAACAAATCAAATGATATCGCGAAAGCTTATAAACTGATACTTAAAGATCGTGGCGTTAACGATTATTTCGAAGAATTATAAACGTTTCGCCTCGCTTGTGGCTAGTCAATCTTCTATACTTCCTAAACACAAAACGCCTCAAGTGATGAACTTGAGGCGTTTTGTGTTTTAATGTGATTTGTTAATTGATTGTTCCTTATTGTAAGGTAATTGTTCCCATATCGGTCACGCTGCCTGTAGTAACAACAACGCTGTTAACTGTCTTAACAGCATAAGGACTAACCGGTACAAATTTTACCTGATAAGTCCCGGCGGCTAAGCCTGAGAAATAAAACTTCCCGGCAGCATCGGCCACAGCGCCCACGGTATCAGTTCCCATGATGGCGTAAACATTAGGAGATGAAGCAGCAGGACTTACTGTCCCGGTCAGTGCTCCAGAAGCAGCTGTGGCAATAGCCCTGATTACCGGCTTAAGTATATATTTACCATTACCTGTTAACACAACAGACTGTGCGGCGTCAAAATCCAGACGCATAGTGTAGGCAATACCTGCGGTTAATTGATCATGCACATTAAGCTTAACGCCTGAGGTTTGGCCGCTTGGTGTGGTCAAATCATGCGAAACACCGGCTACAACAACCCGATTGCCGCTATCATTAAGCACTAATCTAACTTGTTGTATAGTACCTGCCGGGATGTCCTTGGCAGCTAGTACAGTATCCTTACCTGAGCGAAAACGCAGAATGTCTACCGAACCACCGCCCACATCCAGTGTTTGCTCGCCCTTATCGGTCACAATCACAACACTTTTAATATTCAGAATAACTGCATCAAAGGCACCGGGAGCGTCGGTCATCTTAACTGTAACATGTGCTGAACCATTGACATTAGTAGTATCACCCTTTTTACAGGCGAAAAAACAAAGGCTTAGTAAGGTGCTTAAAAAAAATAATCGTTTCATAATCTAAAATGAGTTTGTTTCCAATTGTAACAAACTTGTTAGCCTTTTGTTCGCAGGCAGGGTACCTGGCGGCTTAATAGCCGGTATTCCAGAACCCGTCGAGCCCGTTTCACCGATCGCGTATTTTACACGTTCAGAATGCGTATTCCACAGCAAAACCTATTGTATAATAGCGGGTTGTATCAATAAATAACAAAACAAACTGCCATGGAAAACAATCAACAAAACGAACAACAGACCGCTCAAAATAAATTTAACAATCCCGGTCAGGAAGGTAGTAATAATAGCGCGTCTGATACCGCAACTGCTGAAAGCACCAACCAAAATGAGGATGCTAACATCGGCCAGCAGAACGAAGGCGGCAGTGATGAAGGTACCGACGCAACCGGCAGTGATTTCGCTACAGGCAATGATGCCAATCAGGCAGCCTTCACAAATGATGAGGCGATAGATACAGACGAAGACACCGACGAGGATGCCGACTCTATGCGGGGTTAGGAATAGATACTTAAACTGGAGCTTAATAATGGTGAATGTTGGTGAGAAAGCCTTTAGAGATATTATCTAAGGGCTTTTCTCTTTCAACAATAATTCTTTTTAAACTTTCTTTAACGGCAGGCTGGCAGCGGATATGGTACCGTTACCTAAAAGTGTTTTGCGGGTCAGGCTTTCTATTTTACCCTTTGCGTCGCGGTTTATATACACACGGGAAACATCAGGACCAATATTGGCATTTAAACCTTCTATTACCAGTACATCGGGCTTAACCTGTTTTAGCACATAGCTTTCAACCGGCTTATCGGGCTCAACTCTGTTCCAAAGCAAATTGCCTTTGGTATAAGTTATAGTAACATTGCTGGTGTATTTGCCCACCAGGTCGCCGTATTTGCTTTTCATATTTACGGTAGCATTCGCCGGGATACTGCCATTGTCAATCACCCATTGTGCGGCTGCTTTCTGAACAGTATCTGTCGATGTTTTCAGGATGTCCTGTAATATCAGTTTACGGGTTGCTGCAAGGGCGTCGTCTTTACCGGTTTCAACATCAGGTATAACGCCTATGCCTTCCCAGCCCACGTTGTCATTCGGGCCCACTACCATCTTAATTGGCACAAATGCTACCAGGTTGTTTTTTAAGGCAACATTGCCGCCGGCTATGCCTGCACCTGCACTGGTATCGCCCACAATGGTGGCTCGTTTCAATTTCTGCATCGCGTAAGCAAAACCTTCTGAGGCCGAACCTGTACCGCGGCCTGTAAGAATGTAAACCTTAGCATCAGGCATGTGTTTACCAGGGGTGTAAGCGTAGGTCCACTCCTGCTCGTCGCGTTTACGGTCTTTATAAAACCCGTTCAGATAAAATTGCTCGCGGCCCGGGTTATAAAAATAAGATGCCAGGAAACGGCCCATCTGACCAGTGCCACCCGGGTTGTGGCGAACATCCAGAATAATATATTTGCTATAGGCACACATACCCATACTTGCGGCTGCCATTTCAAAGGCCTCCTGCGAGCCCAGGAACGGACCCGGTATTTCTACATAAGCGGTTGAGGTTGCACCATCTATTTCCACTCTCTTAAATCCGTAATTAGCTCTTTCGTCCGAGTTATTTTCCGTATTTCTTCTGGTTCTGTTGCCACGCGGCTCGGTCATACTTTTATAAGACTCTTCGTTTCTGCTTACACGCAGGTGGACGTCTTTATGAGTTTTGCGCATATCCTCGGTTAGTTTTGCAGCAAGCTGGCTCTCCGTTAAGTTATGATAATGCCCTGCGGCTTCATTTTTAAGCAAGTCTTCTTTATACTTCGCGCTTATTTCAGGAAAAGGATATACGTTTACCAATCTGTCGCCAAGTTTGGTAACTATTTCATGGGCATCGGCATCACTAACAGTTTGTGCAAAGGTTGGCAGGCTGCCTAACAGCAATGCAGTGGCCGCGCATAGCACCCGGCTTGTTTGTTTGATAAAAGTACTTTTCATTAAATTGAATAAAGATGAGGTGAAAACTATAAGCAAATATAATTGCCGGGCAAGCTGCATACAAGCCCGCTAATGTAACGAAACCATAACCTGAACACTCGCGCCGATATCTCTACAATACCGATTTATGGTGAACTTTATTTGTGCGGATATCGTTATATTTATCTCAAAATACTTTTACCGGCAACGGACTAAGCTTAACATTATCAGCCAGAAAAAACATTTACACAATGAAAAGAAAAACAGTCTCAATTATCGCTTTAGTAGTGGTGCTTATTTTGATAGGCATATTTTACTATCGCTATTATTTTGTATTTGGCGATGGCACCAAAGCCGGTACCATGAACTATTTTGTTCATAAAGGTTATTTATTTAAAACTTACGAAGGTAGGCTTATTCAGGCCGGTTTTAAAGCGCCAACTCAAGGCGCAGTACAGTCAAACGAATTTATATTTTCAGTAACCGATCCAAAAGTGGCAGATCAGCTCAACAGCAACGCCGGCGCTTATCTGGAACTGCATTATAAAGAATACCTGCATGCGCTGCCCTGGCGGGGTGTGAGCACGTTTGTTGTAGATAGCGTGGTGTCCGTACAGAAAGTAAACCCGGTGCAACCGTGAGGTAAATAGCTGAAATATACCACAAGCGGGACGCCTGCTGAGCTTTGGCATTTGTTCAATTAAATTTGCTCAGTAATTCTTTTTACTGTTTTCCGAAGTGCGTTAAGCGATGTTGTGCTTGTCCGCTTGTTGACTTTTATGTTAAAGACGTACTTTCCTTTTCGCACCATCATCAGATCAAAATTCTGGTTATCGGTGTGATATAGCGCTTCGTCACCCAAATGATTGATAGCAACCGCGCCATGCGATTTGTTAGAAAGGTAAACGTCTGAGTACCGTTTGTGTGCGCCATCCAGATTATTGTATGCTTCAAAAAGAAAGAAAATCGCGCCGATTTTGCCGCTTTTTGGATCTTTTGCATCCGTTTTATACCCGCATAAATACGAAGACGTTGACGCATCCTTTTTAGAGACGCTATCTGTAATATGTGCAGGCGATCCTAAAATCTCCTCCGCATCCAATTTGGTAAACAATTTAGTCGGTGTAGCAGCGCTAATTTGTGTTTGATCAGCTTTGATCATTACATAACCGATATGGGTAATTATAAGCCATGTTATTATTGCAAATCTTGTTAAGTACATATCGTTCTGTTTTATGCTGTTAAGCTTGGTGTTATTACCAAATTACAAAATCTGCCAAACAAAAACGCCTCAAATCTTCCTGACTTGAGGCGTTTTAGCTTTAGGAGCTACCGATTATGATCCTTTTACTATCGCCAGCGATTTTTCGACATGGTCGGAAGGTGAAATATGGTCGGTTGCTGATGAGAAAACCGCTATAATTTTACCGTCTTTACCGATGACATAAGTAGTACGGGGAATGAAACCATGGTTAAGCTCCATGCCGCGTACATCTTTCATACCAAGTTTTGGAGGCGACATCACCAGGCCATAGCTTTCAGCAATTTTGCCTCCCGCGTCTGACGCAACCGCAAACTTGCCTGCGCAATAATTCGGATCAGAAGAAAAGGTATTCAGCCGCTCAATATCATCTGCAGATACACCGATAATGGTGGCTCCTGCCGCTGTAAATTTATCCTTTTGTTCGGCAAAGGCGTGTGCCTCTGCATCGCAGCCACCGGTATAGGCCGAAGGATAGAAATAAACTACAACGGGCCCTTTAGCCAAAGATTTTTTTAGTGAAAAATTAAATTCTTTGCCGGCTAAACTGGCACGCGCGCTAAATGCAGGCGCTGCATCTCCTTTGGTTAGCATCTTGGTTTGGGCAAAGCCAGACAGGTTAATCAGCACTAAAAAGCTGAAAATTAAAAAAGACAGACGGTAATATTTTTTGAACATGATGAGATTGTTTTTGGTTTCTTAATTGTTGTTATTATCAAAGCTACGATAGTATGGAGAATTGGGTTGTCTGTCATTGAAATTTTACTATGCTTTTACCTTCTGCCGAAGCACAGCTACTCACTCTCGCTCACAAAATCTCCCAAAACAAAAACGCCTCAAATCTTTCGACTTGAGGCGTTTAACTTATTCAGCAATATCTATCAGGCACGTATAGCCACGTGGCCAGCGTTTACTTTTTTCTTGTAGCTCCAGTAAAACACTATCGGGAACACAAACAGGTTAAAGATGGTGTTGGTGATCAAACCACCGATAACCACAATAGCCAGCGGTTTAGAGGCTTCTGAACCTATACCATGCGACAGCGCCGCAGGCAGCAGACCAATGGCTGCCATCATAGCGGTCATAATTACCGGGCGCATACGGTCGGCTACACCGGCTTTCAGGGCTTCGGGGAATGAATGGTAAATATCATGTTTCAGGTCCCTGATATTTGATTTGAATTTCGATATCAGGATCACCCCGTTTTGTACACAAATACCAAACAAGGCAATGAACCCTATACCTGCCGAAATATTAAAGTTTACGCCTGTAATGAGCAGGGCTAATATGCCGCCCATGATAGCAAACGGAACGTTATTCAATACCAGCAGCGAATCGCGGAAATTACCGAACAGGATAAACAGGATAAAGAAGATGATGAGCAAACTAACCGGTACCGCCTGCGACAGTCGTTTGGTGGCACGTTGCTGGTTTTCGAAATCGCCTGCCCATTCCAGGTGGTACTCTTTAGGCAACTTGATCCTGGCGTTTACTTTTGACTGTGCCTCGGCAATGGTGCTACCCATATCGCGCCCACGGATAGAGAACTTGATGGCACCGTAGCGGCTGTTCTTATCGCGGTATATCATGCTGATACCGGTAGTTTTGCGGATGTCTGAAATTTCGCGCAACGGCACGCTACCGCCTGCTAAAGTAGGTACGCGCAAGTCGCCGATAGACTGTTGGTTGTTACGGAAATCTTCGGGATAGCGTATCCTCAGGTCAAATTTCTTTTCGCCTTCATATATCTGCGTTGCTGCCCTGCCGCCTATAGCGGTTTCAATTACGGCGTTGGCATCGGCAGCAGTAACTCCATATTTGGCCATTTTGTCCTGGTTAAGGTCTATCTGCAATTCAGGCTGACCCATATCGCGCAGCACACCCAAATCTTCAATACCGCGCACGCCTTTCAAAATGTTATAGATCTGATCTTCGCGACTTTCGATGTAGCGATAATCATCGCCAAACATTTTTACAACGATAGAACCTTTTACACCCGATACAGCCTCTTCCACATTGTCTGATATCGGCTGCGAGAAGTTAAGATCGACGCCCGGATAAAACTTTAGTTTCTCCTGCATCCGTTGTATCAATTCTTCTTTAGTCTCTTTGCGTTTCCATTCATCCTGCGGATAAATATCAACGTGGAATTCTATATTGTAAAAACCGGTAGCATCAGTACCGTCGTTCGGGCGGCCGGTTTGCGAGATCACCTGTTTAACCTCATCAAAACTCAGGAAGATACGACGCATCTCATTCGCCAGTCTCACTGATTCATCCAACGAGGTGCTTAGCGGACCTGTAGCACGCACATATATCGAACCCTCGTTCAGCTCGGGCAAGAACTCGCTGCCCAACAAGCCAAAACTCGCCAAACTCAATCCCAACGAAACCATTGAAATAACAAACACCAGCTTGCGGCCCTTGAAGCATACATTATAGAAACTCATGGCATACTTGCTTACAAACTCTACAAAGACATTATGGCGTTCGCGTACATTCTTTCTAAGCAGCACACTCGCTAAGGCCGGCACCAGTGTAAAGGTGAATATCAAAGCGCCCAATAAGGCAAAGCTCAGCGTCCAGGCCAGCGGCGAGAACATTTTACCTTCCACCTTCTGGAAGCTGAAGATTGGTAGCAAACCAGTGATAATGATAGCCTTGGCAAAGAATATACCTTTACCGTTTACCTGGCAAGCCTGGCGGATCAAACCCAGTTTACTCAATTTGTTGAACCGCTCCATGCCCATCTCTTTGGCCTTATGATCGAGCAACACGAATATCCCCTCTACCATCACTACAGCCCCATCTATGATGATACCAAAGTCGATAGCACCCATTGACAGCAGGTTGGCCGACATGCCTTTCAACTTCAAACACATAAACGCAAACAAAAGCGCCAGCGGAATGATCACGGCCACGATAACTGTAGTGCGCCAATCGGCCATAAACAGCAGTACAATTACTGTTACGAAGATGATACCCTCGGCCATGTTGTGTAACACGGTGTGGGTAGCAAAATTCACCAGGTCCTCGCGGTCATAGAAGGTTTTGATCTTTACGTCTTCAGGCAAGATGCGGTTATTCAGATCGGCTATCTTTTCTTTCAGAGCCGCAATCACCACGCTTGGGTTTTCGCCTTTACGCATTACCACAATGCCCTCTACAACGTCCGGATCAATGTCGCGACCTACCTGGCCCAAACGCGGCAGGGCTGACTCGGTCACTTCAGCAATGGTCTTCACATAAATAGGCGTGCCCTTTACGTTGTTAACCACGATGTCCTTGATCTCATTAATATTATTAAGCAAGCCGATGCCCCGCACCACGTAGGCTTGTCCGGCTTGCTGTATCACATCGCCGCCAACGTTTACGTTACTTTTAGAAACTGCATCGTAAAGCTGCAAAGGAGTGATATTGTATTGAACCGCTTTTTCAGGGTTTATAGTAATCTGGTAAGTTTTCACCTGTCCGCCAAAACTGTTCACGTCAGCAATGCCGGGTACTGCTTTGATCTCGCGGTCAACCACCCAATCTTCAATGGTTTTCAGTTCGCGAACCGAGCGGCGGTTACTGGTCAGCGTAAAACGATAGATCTCGCCTGTAGGGCCGTATGGCGGCTCAATTTCAGGGTTGATACCGTCGGGCAAATTAGCTTCTTCAATGTGGTTATTTACCTGCAAGCGGGCAAAAGCATAGTCCACATCATCATCAAAAGTGATCTTTACTACCGATAAGCCGAACAACGATGATGAACGAACGCTCACCTTTTTTTCGGCTGGATTCAGAGACAGCTCGATAGGGCGGGTCACAAACTTCTCAACCTCTTCGGCTGACCGGCCCGGCCACTGGGTAATGATGGTTACCGATGTATTGGTCACATCCGGAAAAGCATCAATCGCAATGTTTTTGAAACTGACGTATCCGGCTACGGCGGCAAGCGCCGTAATGAAAAAGATAAATACGCGATTCTTGAGCGCAAAAGACAGCACTCCTTTGATAAACTTATTCATAGAGTTAGTCTTTCAATGATTCATACAGATATACCTGACGAGAAGCTACAACGCGCTGCCCCGGTTCCAGGCCCTTGCTGACGTAAGCTACATCTTCGACACGTTTAGCGATCTGAATAGGCTGGATATGCACTTTAGCCGGCCCGTCAATTACAATCACATAGTTTTTGTCATTATCAAACACAACAGCGTTGGCGCTAATAGCCGGTAATTGCGGACCAGATTTAGCTTTGATCTTGATATTGGCAAACATACCCGGCGTTAACAAATTACCCGGGTTTTCAATCTTAACACGGGCGCGCATTACTTTGCTGTCAGGGTCAAGCATATCAACCAGCTTGTCAATCTTGCCGTTAAATGTTTTATCGGGATAAGCCAGCGTGGTGATGGCTACCGGGTCGCCAACCTTTACGCTGGCAATGTCTGACTCATACATGTTTACCATTACATAAACCGACGACAGATCGGCAATGGTGAACAGGTTTTGGGTGTTATCCGCACGTACCTGCATATCGTCAGTTACATTCTTTTCAATCACAAAACCATTAAGCGGCGAAACAATTTCATAGCCTTTGCCATTGGTTTTATTGATAGATAACACTGAACCGGCACGGCTGCTTTCGGCTACCGCTTTTTGGTAATCGGCTTTAGCCTGTTCAAGGTCCTTGCCTGAGGCCAAACCGCTTTTATACAGATCTTCAGTTGATTCCAATACGCGTTTGGCGCTGCGGGCATCAGCTTGCGAAGCTACCAGGTCGCGGGTATAGCCGGCAATCTCGGCACTTTTAAGTGTAGCCAATAGTTGGCCTTTGCTAACGCGATCGCCGGTTTGTACTTTGATAGATTGCGCTACGCCGCTAACCATCGGATAAATTTTGATCATCTTGGTTTCATCGGGCGCAACGTTACCGGTAAGTGTGATTACCGATTGTGCGTCGGCAGCTTTAACAGTGTCTACCAATAAACTACGTAACAAGGTGTCAGTTACCTTGAAATGTACATCAGGAGCTTCAGCTTGTGGGTGGTGTGTGCAGCCGGCTGCGACAATAGTTAAAGAAGCAGCAAGGCCGTAAATCATTAATTTATTGCGAAACATATTTGTTAATTTTTGCTATCAATAGTTAAAAAAGGTGGTACCGGTTGCATAATTAAGCTGCATCAATGAGCTGACGCGGTTTAACTGCAGATTATTAAATTGGAGGGTGTTAGTTTTATACGAATCATAAAAATCCAGGAACTCTAACAGGCTGATGTTGTGTTTCTGGTAGTTTTTAGCGACTTCAACAATCAGATGATTAAAGTCGTCTTTAAACTTAGGGTCAAAGCTGTTGTACAGGTTTTCAAGGCGCAACGCGCTTTTATAAGCAGTGGCTACATCACTTTCTACCTGATCTTGCTGGCTCTGCAATTGTGCCTTGCTGGCATCAATAGCTATACGGGCCTGTTTTATAGCTCCTTGGTTGCGGTTAAAAAAAGGCAATGAGAAAGCTAAACCGGCACTGTTATAGTCGCGGATGTAACTTCCCTGCTTATCATAACCTAACTGAACGGTTACATCAGGCACCGCCATGGCTTTTTGTAAAGACAGGTTAACGTTGCTGTAATCAACACCTGAGCGGGCGTTTTTCAGATCGGCACGGTTGGTAAGTGCCGAATCCAGCAATCGCTGATAGTTAACCTGACCTACAATACTTTTCTCAGCTGCATCAAAATCATTTTGAGGCGACACATAAGTGCCCGCAGAAGCACGGATCAATAGTTTGAACTCGGTTTGTGCATCCTGTATCTGGTCGCGAAGGTCATTCTGCTCAGATTGCAGTGAATACAACTGCGATTGGATACGCAGCACTTCTTTAAGTGCGATATTGCCTTTGTCGTATTGCTCCTTAAACGCTTTAAGCGTGATGGCTAATGAATTGATCTCTTCCTGATAAACTTTTTCAGACTGTTCAAGGAAATAGATCTTATAAAAATCAGTGTTTAGCGTAAAGCTTAGCGTACGCAATAAATCATAGAACTGGTACTGCTCTTGTTGCGCCGATATCTGTGCCAGCTGAATGTTTTTGTTGCGTTTGCCCGCGGTTTGAAAAAGCTGCGATAGCTGTGCAGAATACTCGCCGCCATTATAGCTCATGTCAAAAAACTTTTTGGTTTGCGGGTTATACAGTACGTTGTCAATACTGAATTGCGGGTTGTCGAACAAACGGGCAGTGATGATAGCTGCTTTAGCCTGATCAACCTGGTAACGTTGTATAAGCAGACTCAGATTGTTCTTCAGGAATCTCTCTTTGGCTTGCGGCAAGGTTAGTCTCAGTGTATCACCATCAGGGGTTTGTGCAAATGCCGGTTCCCCAATAGCCATACACCACGTTAGTATAATTAATGGATAAAAAACATGAACAAATTTTCGGTGCATAGTTTATTTGTTAGTGGGCCAAAAGTATCAACGTTTTATTATTACGGAATTACAGCAACATTAGAAAATCATTAGAAAATGGGCCGTAAAGCTAATTTGAGCCGGCTACCCGCCATTTATAACAAAATTGTTATTTTACTACTCTGCGGGCCAGGTTTGCCGGATACGTACGCTTCGTGAACAATAAAGGCAACTTTGTCATTATCATCTATTCAGTCCAAACTGAGTGTTATTTATCGAATAATATATTTTTTACTAATCAACCGATAATTTAACCGGGCGATAACATTAAGTGCTTACCGCAACTCTATTTTTAAGTAAACTTAAAAACAAGAAACTTATGGAATCAAATGCAAACGCGTTGAACTGGTTTGAAATACCGGTAGATGAAATTGATCGCGCACAAGACTTTTACGAAGGCATTTTCGATATGGAAATGATGCCAATGCAGGAAATGCCCGGCATGAAAATGGTAGGCTTCCCGATTGACATAAACAGCGGCAAAGTTGGTGGCAGCCTGGTTGAAAGCGAGAACCATTATCCTTCTGAAGACGGCGCTGTAATTTACTTAAATGCCAACCCTGATATGCAGGTTATCCTTGACAGAGTTGAACAATTAGGCGGCGAAATAATAATGCCCCGCACGCAAATAAGCCCTGAAATTGGCTACATGGCTTTTATTTTAGATACCGAAGGCAACAAAATAGGCTTGCATTCTCAAAACTAAAATCACCTGTCACCATATCACTCTAAAAACATTAAACGCCTCAGATCTGGTAGATTTGAGGCGTTTTAGTTTTTGCGTGGATATTTACAAATTGGTAAGTGAACCAGATGGCAAACGGTGTTACCACGATTAAATTTTCGATATTCGTACTATGAAAAAGATTCTGCTGTTTGTAGCGCTACTATATATCAACAGCATAGTTTATGCCCAAAAAGTAGTTGAGCCATCTACAAGTGATCATCCTGATTGGTCAAAGCCATATCCCCCGTTTCAAATTGCGGGGAATTTGTATTACGTAGGCACCTATGATCTGGCTTGTTACCTCATTGTCACGTCGCAGGGAAATATCCTGATCAATACGGGTCTGGCGTCGTCGGCACCTGTTATCAAAGCAAACATTGAAAAATTAGGATTCAAATTTGATAACATTAAAATACTGCTAACTACCCAGGCCCACTTTGACCATGTGGGTGCTATGGCAGCTATCAAAAGAATGACCGGCGCTCAATTAATGATAAACGAAGGCGATGCAGGTGTGATTGAGGATGGCGGTCGTTCTGATTACGCAATGGGCGCTAAAGTTTGCGTTTTTGAACCGGTAAAGACCTACACAATTTTGCATAACAACAATGTTATACGGCTTGGCAGCACGCAATTGACTTTACTGAATCATCCTGGCCATACCAAAGGTTCATGCAGCTTTTTGTTTGATGTGAAAGATAAAACCCGTAGATACCGCGTGTTAATTGCCAATTTACCGACTATCATTACGGATAAAAAGTTTACAGACATCCCCGCTTACCCACACATCGCCCAAGATTATGCTTACACTTTAAAAGCCATGAAAGCGTTAAAGTTTGATATCTGGTTAGCGTCACATGCCAGCCAATTTGACTTAGCCAATAAGCATAATCCCGGCGGCAAATACAATCCTGCAGCATTTATGGATAGAAAAGGCTACGATACTCAACTTGATCAATTACAAAAAGAGTTTGACCGAAAAATGGCTCAGAAATAAGTCTGACAATCTTTATAGTATTGCACGCCCCCCTGCGGCCAGGACTATGCTATTGTAAATCTGGCCTGTGGTCGGTGTTATCACCGCGCCACTAATTTATCCCGCTGTCTGAAGGTTACAAACTTCGGACAACTAATCCGGTATTCCGCAACTACACCGTAAAAATGTGCCAAACTTCCCTACTTATGTATAAATCCTCCTAAAGGCGGGCCGCTACCTTTGTCTTAGTTATTTAAACAAAAAACAAATGGCAAAAACAATTTTTATTACCGGCGCCTCACGTGGTTTCGGTAAAATATGGGCCGAGGCATTATTGCAAAGAGGCGATAAAGTGGTAGCAACAGCACGCAATTTAAGCGTACTGGATAATTTGGTTGAAAAATACGGCGATAACATTCTGCCTTTGCAATTAGATGTAAATGATCGCGAGGCCGGCATTGCAGCTATCGCGAAAGCAAAACAACATTTTGGCAGCATCGACGTGCTGATCAATAACGCAGGTTATGGCTTGTTTGGCACTATTGAAGAGACCACAGAAAAAGAAGCCCGCGAACAAATGGAAACCAACTTCTTCGGCTTGCTGTGGCTAACCCAGGCAGTGCTACCTGTAATGCGCGAGCAAGGACATGGCCATATTATCCAGCTATCAAGCGTGTTGGGCTTAGTGACATTGCCGGTGTTGGGTCTATATAACGCCTCAAAATTTGCTGTTGAAGGCTTGAGCGAAACCCTGGCTGCAGAGGTTAAAGGTTTTGGCATTCACGTTACTCTGGTAGAGCCAAACGGTTTTGCAACTGATTGGAGCGGCGCTTCTGCAATACAAACAACGGCTATGCCTGAATATGACGCTGTACGCGCGGCTTTCCAGGAAAGCGCCGGCGGCGATATCTGGGGCGTTCCTGAAGCTACCACACCGGCAGTGTTGAAACTCATCGACAGCGAAAACCCTCCATTACGTTTGTTCCTGGGTAGTATGGCCTATCCTTGGGTGAAACAAGTAAACGAAGGCCGTTATGCCGAGTGGGATCAGTGGAACGAGATTTCAACCGCTGCACACGGTAAATAATCAAACTGATTTAATGGTTTATTGCTGACAAATCTACGCTGGCTTTTGGTGTAGATTTGTCTTATTGCTTTTAATCAACGCATTATGCAACACTATAAAAATTTAGCAGAGATGCACCGGGCAAACGGCTTCCCGCCGCCAGAACACCCTTTACTTAGCGTGTACCGCTGCACCCGAACCTGCAGTCTGGGCGACCGCGCGTTTACTTCTGATTTTTATATGATCGGATTTAAAAAGTTGCGATCGGGCACTATTCTGTACGGCCGCACCAAATATGATCATGACACCGGCAGTATGATGTTTGTAAAACCACGGCAGATCATAGAGTTCAAAAACACCGAGTTTGAAGAGGATGCTTTCATCATTACTATACATGAAGATTTTTTGAGCGGACACCCGCTGCATGACGAGATCGGCAAATACTCTTTCTTTGAATATGAAACTAACGAAGCCCTTCACTTATCTCCGCGCGAAGAGAAGATCATTTGGGACCTGTTTTTCACGATCGAGACTGAATACAAAGACAACCCCGACGAGTATAGTCGTGATATCATCCTGACGCACATCGATTCCATGTTACGCTATGCCCAACGATTTTACAAACGCCAGTTTATTAACCGCGCAGAGCTATCGGGTAAAACTGTATCAAAATTCAGCGACGCGCTAACTACTTACTTCAGGAATGGCTCGTTATTGACAGCAGGGTTGCCAACGGTTACTGCCCTGGCAAAACGGCTCAACTTATCACCGCGTTACCTGAGCGACTTGCTGAAACAGGAAACAGGCAAAACCGCCATCGAGTTGATTCACATCCAGCTTATTAATGAAGCCAAGAACCGGTTGAAAGGCGAAGATCTGAGTGTCTCTGAGATAGCTTATGCACTCGGGTTTGAAAACCTCCCCTATTTCTCGAGATTGTTTAAAAAAGAAACTGGTATCAGCCCGAATCAATTCAGGAAACATTTACTGAATTAATTTACTTAACCAACAATTGCCTGAAAGCCAGACTATCGCCTTTAAAGGCATCAAAATCAACTTTGTGATTAATGCCGCTAACAGTGGCTTTGTCTGAGTGCTGCCAAAACCACCATGTGGTGTTTTTGCCTAACTGCAATTCCTCCTGATAATAATGGGCAATCCACAGCGGGTAGCCATCAAAATATCCCGCCAGGTAATCCTGATAATAGCGGATGCCGGTATAAATGATAGGCTTAACGCCGGTGCTCATTTCAACTTCTTTGACGAAAGCCTTCAGCTCGCGACGCATCTTATCGGGCGGCACACCGTCCAGTACTTCAATATCTACTACAGCCGGCAAATCGCCTTTTTCAAGGTTTACGTTTTGCAGAAAAAATTGTGCCTGCCATAAGCCGTCTTTCTTCGGTCGGAAGAAATGATAGGCACCGCAAGTGATCCCCGCCTTTGCGGCCTCGCGCCAGTTTCGTTTAAAATACGGGTCTACCTTTAGTAAACCCTCTGTAGCTTTAATAAAAGCAAAACGAATGCGCACACTGTCTTCCTCCATCGAGGCTACCATGGGCCAATCTACTTTCCCTTGTGCGTACGATACATCGATACCGTGCCATTTGTACATCGTGGGGATAGGAATGCCAAAGCTATGATAGACGCGATACTTATGCGGCGCGCCCATGTCCTCTATCCAGCGCCAGGTAGAGCTGAACATTTTTAAAACATAGCCATAATACCACGGCGACAAAACAATAAGCAACGCTCCGGCAACCAACAATTTCCATGTATTACCACCACTGCCCGGTTTCTTTTTTTTAGCAGCTGGCTTTCTTTTTACCGGTGTACGTTTGGTTTTTACTGTGGATTTGGGATGGGCTCTATTCACTGCGCAAAGATACAATTTGGGGCATCAATTAATATCATCGCCGTTTTTTGTAGCTTAGCTTTATAAACCATTCGTCATGAAATTTAAGATCGTTATTGCCTTGTTGCTGGTTTCCGGCATTTCTGCTATCGCACAAAAAAAACCTGCGGCCAACAAACCCAACATCGTTATTATTTTGGCGGATGACATGGGCTATGGCGATGTATCGGCGTTTAACAAAGACGCCAAAACGCACACCCCCAACATCGACTTACTTTCCAAACAGGGTATCACCTTTACCGACGCACATTCGGGCGGTGCAGTTTGTACACCCTCAAGATATGGCATCTTAACCGGTCGCTATTATTTCAGGCTGCCAAAGCATGAGGAGTTCCAGGGCTATTTGCAGCCGCTCATCGACAGCTCGCGCGAAACCATTGGAACCTTGATGCAGCGGGCCGGCTATGAAACGGCAGTGGTGGGTAAATGGCACGTAGGTTTAGCCTGGGGATTAAAAGACCCTGCACAGCCGCAATACCAGCGCGGCAAAAACCTGGGGTATACCAATACTGATTTCAGCAAACCCATCGGCCGCGGACCGCGGGCTTTGGGCTTTGATTATAATTTTATCCTCCCTGCTTCGCTGGATATGCCGCCTTATACTTTCGTCAAAAACAATCAGGTGGTCGATCCAAATGTGATTTTGACTGCCGACGCCTATCCGCATAAACAAGATTACACCCAGCCCGTTTGGGACAGGAAATATACCAATGCCAACGACATTTATTGGGAGCGCGGGGTTTGGTGGCGCAATGGCGAGATGTCCAGGTCGTTCAAAATGGAGAATTGCTTGGATACCATTGTGAGCCAGGGACTGTCATTTATGGACAGGCATGTAAAGAACCGGCCCAATAAACCATTCATGCTGTATTTGCCGCTAACCGGTCCGCATACGCCATGGTTGGTTGACGCCGCATTTAAAGGCAAAACGGCAATGGGTGTTTATGGCGATTTTGTGGCCGAAATTGACAACGTGGTTGCCCAGGTTAACGACCGGCTGAAAAAGCTTGGCATCAGCGATAATACCATCGTGATATTTGCCAGCGATAATGGCGCGCCCTGGGCTCAGGACGACATTAAGGCCTACAACCACCAAAGTAACATGGGCCGTCGCGGTCAAAAAGGTGACATTCATGATGGCGGGCATCACATCCCGCTCATTGTAAAATGGCCGGCCGGCATAAAAACACCCGGAACATATACATACACCGTAAGCCTGATTGACATGATGGCCACCTTTGCCGATCTGACCCATCAGCAAATTACCAAACCTTATGGCGAGGACACCTTCAGCTTCTATAAAGTATTAAGCGGCGATTTGAACACGCCTACCCGAAAGGACATTGTCTATGAATCGTCGCGCGGTAAGCTGGCCATTAAGCAGGGCGACTGGAAATATATCGACTGCCTGGGCTCGGGCGGATTTACAGAACCGGCCATCATTCAACCTGTACCGGGCGGACCAACCGGGCAGTTATATAACCTGAAAGCTGATCCGCTGGAAAGTAATAATCTGTTCAGCCAAAATCCAGAAAAGGTAAAAGAACTAAAAACCCTGCTTGATCAATATGTCAAACAGGGTTATACACAATCAAGATGAATTGTCGGTTATCTAAAATTAAACTCGACCACCTTGCTTTTCTGGGTAGCGCTAAGTGTATCTACATACCATGACGTTCCCACGTTCTCGATATTATAATTAAAACCAACAACCAGCCGGTTGTTATTGGCTTGTATTTTCTTCTCAGCGACTATGGCATTGGCCACCTTTGGAATATCTTTGACCTTCATAACGGCATAGGTGGAATCAAACAAATGCGTCCCGCCGTCTTTGATAAATATAGAGAAGGTAATATTACTTTCATCAGTCGAAAAATCTTGATCGGTATAAAGTTTAAAAGTTACTAGACGGCTATCTAAAGCCTTACCGAGCGTATTCTCTTTTTTGCATGAACTCATGCCGACTATAATAGCCAGCATGCTTATAGATAAGGTAAGTAGTTTTTTCATTTAATACTGTTGCAATTGATAAATATAAACTTGCCCAATTACGTCGGTTAATCGGCAAGGGTTGCTTCTTAGACGCAACAAACGCTATTTGGTTACAATATTAAATAATATCCAATTATTTAGATAAAATCTTACTTCTTCAACCTAAAGTCAGGCAAAACATAGCTGTATACGCTATACCTCAACTCGCTCCATGCACTTTGTTTGGGGAACGGGAAGCCGGGGAACAACTCCTGGTTATTCGGCACAAATTTCACCTTAATACGGATAGCCGATTTACCCACTGTTAAATTCACCGGGATCAAAAACTCATCATCGCGGAAACGGCGATTTGATGTTTTGGTACGTAGCAAACGGTTATCCAACTCGCCCGGAGGATCTGAGTAGATGCATGTATTTGAGCCCCCCAGGTACCAGGTGCCGGCCAATTTCCAGTCGGTGGTTTTGCCGTTAGCGTCAGCGATATAAACCTCGGCGGTTTGGTTAGGGAAGCTGTAGTCAAGCGTGCGTCTTAATAAAGCGCCCTGGTTGTTTGCGGCCAGCTTGACCGTGAACTCCGAGCTGCCACGGGTAAATCTACCGTCTTCCTCATGCGCCGGGTAAACATCTTTACCGGCTAAATCGCCCATCTGTTTCGTGTTGGGGAACTGACTAATCCCCAGTTCATATCTTGACACAATCTTCTCCACCGGCGAAGCCTGAGGTGAGGTATAATTATGGCTGCTTTCGCTGGCAGTGTTGCCGACATCAATATCATCCGTCTTAATCAATGACGCGGCAGGCAGGCCGTACCAATAAGCTACTGACTCATAATGTTCGGTGCTCAGGTTTTCGCCGCCATGCTCAAATTTAATCAGAGCGCGTTTGCCAAATGGCATCATATCGGCCAATAAAAAACGATAGGCCGACTCGATCAGGTCCTTATCGCTTTTGGCGGCTGCCTTTGTTTGCGCACCAAGCGGGTGACCGGCAAAGGCCAATGTCATGTTTTGGCCGCCCCAATAGTCACCGCCTCCGGCCCATTCCTCGGTACCGGTACCATAGGCCTGCGGACTATCGCTATCGTCAAAAAAGAAACGCGGATCGCCCTCTAAAGTGCCCAGGTTAGCGTTATGCGAAAACACAAACGAAGTACCCACAAAGCTGCCCGACCAGTCGTCATGCCCCTCTATGCCGCGGGTATCCAGATAAGTCATGTCTTTACCAAGCTCCGGATGCGGGATATCCTGATAAGTAGCGTGGAAGTAAGCGTTCAAGTTGGGCGCTGTTTTTAAAGGCTCGTACCTGATCTCATAATTGATCTGCGTATCACCCGGTGTTACGTCGGCCAATTCAAACTTAGCCGATTTAAAGAACGGCATAGGGTAATAACAAGCCAGCTCAATTTTTTTGTTAGGATAATCAAACCGGATATTGATGGGAAAGCCTTTTACCAGGTATTCTCTCGAGTCGCGGTTGTATAAGGTGCCCGCACCGAAAAATAACGCCAATGGCGCATCTATTGATGGCTGGGCAGCACCATCCCAGGTAACCTGTAAGCGTAAGTGTTCCAGCTCGTCCGCCTTATCTAAGGGCAAGGTTAGTTTAAAGGCCCTCACAGACGAGGCGGCAGATTTAACATTAGCAATCACCACTTTATTGTTATTTAGCTTAACATCGCCGGTAATCTTTTTTATGTTTTTGGGGGCGATATCTGTCCCGGCTTTATCAATCAGATCAAGCACATCTTTATCGGGTGCCTGGTTAATATCCCAGGAATTTATTGGCTGTGATAGATTTTGAGGATTGGCATACAAATGATAAATGAAATACCCCGTACCATAATGTGTCTTTGAATAAGCTATGCTGAAGGCGTCTTTAAAAGGCATGGGCGTCCAGATCAGGTCGGCGCCCTTGGTATCGGCCCAGGTAAAATTAAGCGGTTTTGGGAAAGCCGCCCCCGGGATAAAAACGGTCGAGGTTTTGAATCTGCTGATGGCATTCATACGGTCGGCAGTGGCGCTTTCTTCAACTGAATTGTCTTTTCCATCAACAATAAAATGCCACGGACTGCCGTGCCAATGATTAGCTCTGAAAAAGTACAGCACGCCTCTACCTTTAACATCCAGGGCCACGTTATGATCTTCTTCCCCGGCAAACAGGTAATGACTGGCATCGGCAGATTGGTTAGCACCCTCGCGGTCATAAGTGCTTCGCATGTAGGCGCGGTCGCCAATACGCAGCATCGGCCATTTATCCCACATCCGGTAAGCATCTAAACCTACGGGTATGGTTGATAGAGGTTTGATTTGTTGCGCAAAGGTTTGCGCCGCCAAACAGAGCATAACAGGTGCCAGCAGACTCTTTAAAGCTTTCATAATTAGGTCGGTCCTTTATAATTGGTATACAAAGAAAGGAAAATAGCCTATAGAAAACTTTAAATAATTGGCTGATTGTGGTATTATGTTGACACCAAAATGCCAAGCGACGTTAGTTTGGTAATGCTTTTATCTTGGATAACTCGCCCATTACAAGCTTTACAGGATTCTTTTTGTCCGTCGGGTCAAAATAAAGATAAAAGCTGCGGGATATTCCTTTTTCAGGGTCGCTGGTTATAAACACGTAAGTTGAATTATCTTTCCAATACGAATCAAATGCATAATAAGAGGCGTCATCATCGCCGGCCTTTTTCTCGAGATAAAAACTTCCTGAAGTTTCCTTGCCATCTTGTGTAAACGTATAATCGACCCTGTTTGTGCAAGAACTGCTTGAAAATGAAAAAAGCTGCTTTGATGATTTATCATCAACCAGCCAAAAATGATAATCATAATATGATCCTGAGCCACACATACCCGGAGCGTAGTTATTACGATCGTCCATCAGGAGCATAACCAGCGACGAATTATTTTGCACGCGATAAACCGGCTTCAGATTAACAGGATCAGCATCCTCATTATTGGATTCTGTTAAAACTTGCGTGCCGATGCGATACTCATTAGTTAATATCGCGTGAATTCGGCGTCCATAACCTTCTTCATAACCTTCAATAGCTTTAGCCCTTATAAGGTATTTGCCTACCTGATAATTTTGCTGCGCTACGGTTTTTGTAAGCGACTGTAATGATGGATAGTAGTATGTTGTGTCTTTTATCAAATCAAAGACATTGTTTTTGTATTGATAAACACCCTGCTCAATGTTATAAATTAAGCTGTCAGACATATCGTCGTCGTTTATATTATAAATATTTAAAAAACTAAGGGTATGTTTTATGGTATCGTAGCTTAAATAAGGTTTAGGATACTTCCCTCCTCTTATATCTGAGATAAAACTAAATGAATTTGTATCTGTAGCAGCCGAGTTTTCTGAAGGAGGTGCTTCAGCTTGGTCAAGATCAACACCATCTGCAATAGGGGCGTGAATGGGCAGCTCAACAAAGCCATTTTTTTCCAGCCTCAACATCACTGCAGCATAGTTTATAGTTTTGATGAGGTTTAGTGTTTTAGCATCATTCAAATTTGGCGCACCTTTAAAATCGGTTAACCAATCTTTTCCACAATAAGGTTTGTATTCAATTTTTGAAAGCAGAAAAAGATAGGCTGGTTCTTTACCCGGCAAACGATAGACTTTATCGAGCGAATTCTCTGAAATGTCTGTATTATCCAGGTTTTGCTGCAATATTTTACCATGATAATTGTACTGTAAAGTTGTTGTAAATGTATCAGGCATTGCGATCAACTGTATCGCTTGCAGTAAACCATCGGTGCTTTGTAAAGCCTTTCCGCTTAACCATTTATGATTACCTTTAATACCCGGATGTTTGTTGGCCTTAGTCAATGCTTGGGCAATCAAAGCCGAATCTCTTTTTGCATTATATATGTTGCTATTAACTTGTCTGGAAACGCAGGAGCTAAAGGCAAACAAAAGCATCACCCCAATTAATGAATTGAGCGAATTGTGTGATCTTGTTGATAAGGCGAAGGCTGGCATTATATTTTTCTTTAAATATAAATAGGATTAAAAAAAATCGGACACCAAATACTGAAAAGAAATCCCGTAACTTTTTAAATATTATTTTACATCCCTCCTGTTTTAGCCCTACCTTTGCGGCTTAAAATTATACTGCATTACCATGAGTTTCAGAACCGAACACGATACCATGGGCGAGGTACAAGTACCTGCCGAAAAATATTGGGGCGCACAAACTGAGCGTTCACGTAACAACTTTAAAATTGGCCCGGAGGCGTCAATGCCTAAGGAGATCATTGCTGCTTTTGCTTATCTGAAAAAAGCTGCCGCTTTTACCAATACAGATCTGGGTGTTTTGCCTGCCGAAAAGCGCGACCTGATTGCTAAAGTTTGCGACGAAATATTAGCAGGCGAGCTTGACGGCGAGTTCCCGCTGGTGATCTGGCAAACCGGTTCAGGTACGCAATCAAACATGAACGTTAACGAGGTGGTTGCTAACCGCTCGCACGTTATTGCAGGCAACAAACTGGGCGAGGGCAAAACCTTCATCCACCCGAATGATGACGTGAACAAATCGCAATCATCAAACGATACCTATCCTACCGCTATGCACATTGCTGCTTATAAAATGGTGGTTGAGGTAACCATTCCCGGCGTTGAGAAACTGCGCGATACGCTAAAAGCAAAAAGTGAAGCTTTTAAAAGTGTGGTAAAAATTGGCCGTACTCACCTGATGGATGCTACACCATTAACATTAGGTCAGGAGTTTTCTGGTTATGTATCTCAGTTAGATCATGGCTTGAAAGCTTTAAGAAATACATTGGCTCACCTTTCTGAGCTGGCATTGGGTGGTACTGCTGTTGGTACCGGCATCAATACGCCAAAAGGTTATGATGTTAAGGTTGCCGAATACATTGCTAAGTTTACCGGTCTGCCATTTATCACTGCCGAAAATAAATTTGAGGCCCTGGCTGCTCACGATGCTATCGTGGAGTCGCATGGCGCCTTGAAACAAATTGCTGTTTCTTTGATGAAGATTGCTAACGATATTCGTATGCTGGCTTCCGGTCCGCGTTCAGGCATCGGCGAGATTCATATTCCCGACAACGAGCCGGGTTCGTCAATCATGCCGGGCAAAGTTAACCCAACCCAAAACGAAGCCGTTACCATGGTAGCCGCACAAGTTATGGGTAATGATGTGACTATCTCGGTTGGTGGTTCAAACGGCCATTACGAACTGAATGTATTTAAACCGGTTATGGCGGCCAACTTCCTGCAATCGGCACGTTTAATTGGCGATGCCTGCGTATCGTTCAATGACCATTGCGCCAAAGGCATCGAGCCAAACTACGAGGGCATTAAAAAACACCTGGAGAATTCGTTGATGTTGGTTACAGCACTTAACCCGCACATCGGTTACGAAAAGGCAGCTAAAATTGCTAAAACCGCGTTGCAAAATGGTTCGTCACTACGCGAAGCTGCCATTGGCTTAGGCTACCTAACCAACGAGCAATTTGACGAGTGGGTGAAACCTGAAGATATGATTGGTAGCTTGAAATAATTTCAAACCATAATAATAAAGCGTCATTGCGAGGAGGAACGACGAAGCAATCCCTACACGATAGGTATGCTATTTGATTAGCAAATGCAGAGATTGCTTCGTCCCTCGCAATGACGTGATGTTAATAGCCACATGCAAAAAGCTTTCGCCTTTTACCTTTTAGCTTTCAGCTTCTTCTCCCTAACCGCCTGCTCGCCAAACCCCAACCTGCAGGGCCGGGGCGAAAACTATCTGCAAGGCAAATGGAAACAAGACAGTGTGCCCAAACAAAAGCAGTTGCTGAGCTACTCGTTGTACCAGTTTAAATTTACCTGCGACTCGGTTTATATGGAGCTGAATGAATACAGCAAGGTAAACACCGGCATGGATAGCTGTATGCTGAGCGGCCATTGGAAAGAATACATTCGCGGCACCTATAGCCAGCGCAACGACACACTGCATATCCGCGGTAACTTTTGCAATGCCGATTACAGCCTGAAGCCGCAGAAAGGCTGTTTTAGGTCAGGACCCTATGAGGAGTTTTTCAAGGTAAGCAACAAAGCCGATTCGACCGTTCAATTTTTGAGTTCGTCGGACGTTATACCCATCAATCTACATTTAATTAAACGGACGTCTTGTACGCCAAAACCATTATAGTATGAAATTAAAATCTTTAAAAAATTTATCCTTAGCGCTGGCTATTACATGCGCGCCGATGCTAAGCATGGCCTGGGGCACCAATGGGCACCGCATTACCGGCCAGATTGCCGAGAATCATTTAACGCCAAAGGCGCGGGCTGCGGTAAAAGCTATTCTGGGCAACGAATCAATGGCCATGGCCAGCACCTGGGCCGATTTTATTAAATCAGACCCAAGTTACAATTACCTGTATAACTGGCATTTTGTTGATTTCGACCGACCGATGAGCTACCCGGAGATGACCGAGTTTCTGAATCATGACACCAACCCTAACGCATACAACAAGCTGGAGTTTTTGATTGACGAACTGAAAAAGCCATCGACCACTAAAGAAAACAAGCTGCTTTACCTGCGCCTGCTGATCCATATTACCGGCGATATTCACCAGCCTATGCACACCGGCCACGCCAGCGACAAAGGGGGTAATGATGTTAAGGTAAACTGGTTCAGCAAACCAACCAACCTGCATTCAATTTGGGATAGCGAGCTGATAGACTTTCAACAATTAAGCTACACCGAATATGTAACGGCGATAGATCACCCAACCGACGCCCAAATCAAAGAATGGCAAACAGGCCCGTTAAGCAAGTGGATATTTGAGTCAAGCAATTTAGCCGGCCAATTATACGGCGAGGTAAACTCAGGCGATACCCTGAACTACAAATACAACTTTACCCACCTGGATACCTTGAACCAGCAATTACTAAAAGGCGGCATCAGGCTAGCAGGATTGTTGAATCAGATATTTGGCTAAGGAGCGTAAAGCTGAAAGCCTAAAGCAGAAAGCTTTAACTTTTATGCTTGGATAATTTTAATAATAGGCAAAAAGCTGAAAGTCGGAAGTATAAAGCTTTGGTCTTTCAGCTTTCTGCTTTAAGCTTAAAAAATGAAGATACTAATGGTTTGCCTGGGCAATATTTGCCGCTCGCCGCTGGCTGAAGGCATTATGCAGCACCTGGCTGATAAAGAAGGATTAAACTGGCAGGTCGACTCGGCTGGTACGGGCAACTGGCATATTGGCGAAGGCCCTGACAGGCGTTCTGTACGCACGGCACATGCACATGGTATTGATATTAGCCAACAGATTTGCCGCTTATTTAATCCATCAGATTTTGATGAGTTTGATTATATCCTGGTGATGGATAAAAGCAACCTGAGCAATGTACTGGCCATGGCCCGCAATGCTGATGATCGCCAAAAAGTATCCATGCTGCTAGGTGACCAGATAGTGCCCGATCCCTATTATGACGACAAGCTGTTTGAACCGGTGTTTCAATTGATTGAGGAGGGATGTAAGGCTTTTATTGAGGAGCATAGGGAGAAATAACTATAAACTCTATGTCATTTCGACCAACGGGAGAAATCTATACACCCGTTCATACGCACAATGCTTAGCATGTGTATAGATCTCTCACTATCGTTCGAGATGACAGGACGGTAAAATAGCAGTAAAACAAAAAAGGCTCCTTGGATCTTCCATGGAGCCTTTTTTATGCAGTAAATATCCAATTACTTAATCTTCCTAGCCGCTACACCTTCATTGGTGATCTTAACCGGCAGGATATGACCATTGTCGTCAAAATACATTTTATCGATGCAGGTTACACGATGGTTACCATCATGATCGCCCAATGGACGGCGGTGATAAACAATATACCATTCGTCAGTTTTTGGGATATTGATCACCGAGTGGTGGCCCGCGCCAGTGGCAATGGTTGGGTCTTGTTTCAATATCACATCAATACGCTCAAACGGGCCAGTTGGCGAGTCGCCAATGGCGTAAGCAACGCGATAGTTAGGGCCGGTCCAGCCGCCTTCGCTCCACATCAGGTAGTATTTGCCTTTGCGTTTAAACATCACCGGGCCCTCAACATAATCTTTCGGGGTGATTGATTTATAGGTCTCGCCATCGGCAAAAGGCTCAACACCGGTAAAGTCTTTGTTTAGCTTCGCGATGTTGCAATGGCGCCATCCGCCATAAATAATGTAGTACTGGCCGTCATCATCCTTAAAAACAAACTGGTCAATAGGTTGAGCACCGTTAATAAACTGACCGATTAATGGTTTACCCAAATAATCTTTAAACGGCCCCTCAGGTTTCTTAGCCACAGCTACGCCGATGCCGCCGACCTGCTGGTTATTCTGAATATCGTTTGCGCCAAAGAAAATATAGTATTTACCGCCTTTTTCAGTCACCGCAGGGGCCCACATAGCCTTATGTGCCCATTTAACGGCGGCGGTATCTATCACATGCGGGTGTTTTGTCCAGTGCACCAAATCGGTTGATGAAAAGGCGTCCATGTATACCTGCTCCTCATACCTGGCCGAATAGGTTGGATATACCCAGTAAGTTTTACCGAATATCTTGGCTTCCGGGTCGGCATACCAGCCCTGGAAAATCGGGTTGCCCGAAGTGGTTTTAGCCGCATCCTGCGCCAGCGTAACACCCGCCGACAGCGCCAGCAAGGCAACGGTTAATTTCAATGATTTATAAATGCTCATATTATTGGCTATTGTTGGTTGGTTTATTCTTTTTCCAGACGTGTTTTTTGCGGTTGCGGTTATTTCTGTTTTGATCCGGCTTTTTTTCATGCCTAACCTCGGCAATACTTAGCAAACGTTCGGGCAGCGGGTGCTCAATTATTTTGCGTTCAATAAGCGCTTCGATGCTTTTTATACGGCGCTCATCGCGATGGTTCACAAAGGTAATGGCGGTACCTGTAGTAGCCGCTCTTGCCGTACGACCGATGCGGTGAACATAATCCTCAGCATCAGCCGGCACGTCATAGTTGATTACCAGGTCAATCCCTTCCACATCAATGCCACGCGACAAAGCATCGGTACCAATAATGATAGGCAACTGTTTATTTTTAAAACGAAGCAGAATTTCTTCCCTATCGCGTTGTTCCAGGTCAGAGTGGAACGATTCGGCATGCAGGCCGATAGTTTTTAACTCTTTATAAAGCGATTTGACGATCTCTTTGCGCGATGCAAAAATGATGGTACTTGAAAAATTGCCGTCCTTTAGTAAATGCTGCAGCAAAGGTGTCTTTTGCGCGTCGTGCAGGCGATATATCTGCTGGTCGATGCCCTCTGCCGGTTTTGATATGGCAATATTGATCTGCTCAGGCTCATGTAATAGTTTTTTTGCCATTGTACGGATGCGCGGCGGCATAGTGGCCGAAAAAAGCAGGGTTTGACGCTCTTTGGGCAGATAGCTGGCAATGCGCATAATATCGTCATGAAAACCCATGTCCAACATGCGGTCGGCTTCATCGAGAATCAGGTAATCCACTTTGTTCAGCTTTAATATACCCGATGTCAGGTGGGCAATAAGCCGACCCGGAGTGGCTATAATGATGTTGACGTTGTTCTGAATACCCCGTCGCTGCTGCTCATAAACATGGCCATCGCCACCACCAAAAACAGCTATCGAGCTGATACCGGTGAAATAGGCCAGACCCTCTACCTGCTGGTCAATCTGTTGTGCCAGCTCGCGGGTTGGAGTAAGTATTAAAGTGCTGGTATGTTTTTTTTCTGAGCGGCCTACCTTTTCCAGTATCGGTAGTAAAAAGGCAGCGGTTTTGCCCGTGCCGGTTTGAGCGCAGGCTATCAGATCCTTTCCTGCTAAAATTAGCGGGATGGCCATGCCTTGAATGGGTGTCGGGGTGTTGTACCCCATACTTGAAATGCCTTCGCTTAACTCGTCGTTAAAATTAAAATCGTTAAATGTCAATGTTCTGTATTTGCCGAACAAGATACACAAATTGTTGTGTTAGTTAAAATGGGGATTGAAGCAACACAAAAGGGATGTCATGCTGAGCCTGTCGAAGCACGCGGGCAAAGGCCAACGCTCGCCCTTCGACAGGCTCAGGGTGACACCCCTGGTTTTTATCTCTTTTTACGACTGTATATAACTCTTCAGCTGTTCAATGGTATCTACATGCGAAAGGATGGTTTCGGTAACCACATCGCTCATTGAAATGATACCGCTCAGCTCATTAAAATTAAATACCGGCAGATAGCGTATCTTACCGTCGCTCATCACTTGCATGCAATGTTCTACCGTATTGTCAGGCAATAGCTTTGGCAAATTGGTGCTCATAATTTCGCCTACAGTGGTATGGTCTGAAGAGCGACCCTCCAATATTACTTTGCGGGCATAATCTCTTTCGGTAAGGATACCGGCATATTGATCATTTTCGGTAACTACTATTGCGCCGATATTACGCTCGGCCATAAGCCTTAAAGCGTCTAACACTAAGGTAGCAGCATCTACAGTTACTACATTACTCCCCTTGCGGGCAAGCATATCTGAAACTTTTCGCATAGTAATTTAGGGTTGAGTGTGAACGGATTATACCAAATATAATGAATAGAAAACAAAAAACACCTCATTTATAGGTGTTTATATTAACATTTGTGGATTAAGTTTGTTTATTATTATTGTTTGTTGTCATCCTGGGTATCTACCGCGTCATCGTAAGCGAGGTACGAGCGTGACGATCTCTGAGCCGCCTATCGTGTAGAGATTGCTTCGTTCCTCGCAATGACGCCATTGTTTTTGTCATGAATTACTCTCCTGTCAACGTGGGGATCAATTAGCCCGCTTAATTAAAAACCGGCGCTGGTATTCCATTGGGGTTTGGCCCTTAACCGCTTTGAATTTCCGGTTAAAATAAGACACGTTATTAAAGCCTGCGTCCATGCTTACCTGCGATATGCCGAGGTTATTATTTTGCAGCAGCTTGCAAGCATAACCAATGCGCAGATCTATCAAAAATTCAGACAATGTTTTACGGGTAAACTTCTTGAAATATCGGCAGAAAGCCGATGGAGACAGATAAGCTATCGAAGCCACTTCGTCCAAAGAAATATCACGCTTAAAATTATCCAGGATATAATCATAAACCTTGCTCATGCGGGTAGATTCATCCACGTTAACCCCATGTAAAAAACCCGGGCTTGACAGCAACGAATAATCAGTAGCTGCTGATAGTGTATGGAGAATATCCAGCAAGGCAATCACCGTTTCGGTTGGTGTTTTAGTAAGCAGCGCGTGCATTTTTTGTGCGATGATGGCTGTCGTACTTTCATCAAACACCACGCCCTGCGACGAGCGTTGCAGCAAATCTTTTATCTGCTTGAAATGCTTACGGTCAAAAAAGCCCGGACCCAGGAAGTTTTCATGAAACTGAATGACAATTTGCCTGATGGCTTCATTTTTACTCAGTCCGCGCGTATAAAAGGTATGGGGCAGGTTGGCGCCAAACATACATAAGTCGGGGCCGTTAAATTCGGTAATGCTGTCGCCCACCATGCGCTGGCCCGAGCCTTCTAAAATCAGAATGATCTCGAACTCAGGGTGAAAATGGAACGGAAAATCGTTATACTTAAATTGCTCCTCCTTTACAACAAACAGGTTGTCAGGACTTACAATGTTCTCGCGAAAAATTCTCATTGCTGCAGCTTTATGTGAGGACGCGGACTAAAGCTAGCGATTTATTTGACTGTAACCAAAACGGGTGTCATACTGAGCTTGTCGAAGTATGAGCGCAAAGGCCATGGAATGCAATACAAGGCCGGCGCTCACCCTTCGACGGGCTCAGGGTGACACCCCGCTATTTAATTATTTATTTCCGTTCCGGCATCCAAACCTGATAGGTAGTACTTGGCTTGCGGTTACCCAGGCTATAAAACGGGATAGCCGTAAATTTTACTTCTTTGCCGTCTGTATTCAGCGTCTCCCCGGTAATTACATTCACGCCGTTCAATAAATCGGCATGGTAATTCATAGCCATTTTAACGTTTGGATTCAACGTGTAATCCTGCACACCCGGGTTCTCGATATTCTCAAAGCCATAAACCACGGGGCCGGCAGCTATCGCTATCTTCCCTTTGATGGTCTGCACCGAATCATTAACCGAAACAATGCGTGGCTGCACCGGCAGGCTCAGCTCAACCACATCGCCTTTTTTCCAGGTACGGTTAATGGTGGCATAACCCTTTGATTGATTTAGGGCGATGGTTTTGCCGTTAACTTTCAGCATTACGCTGCCGCTTACGTTTGACGAGTACAGATCAAAAGGATTTTCTTTCTTTTGGGCCCAGCCTGGTATGCGCACATTCAGGGTGAAAGCTTTTGGCTTGTCAGTTATCACCTCAATGCGGGTATTGCCTTTCCATGGGTAACCGGTGGTTTGTTTCAGGGTGATATTGCCGCTACTTAGTTTGATCTTGCCTTCGCTGCCTATGAACAGGTTCACATATACATTATTATCATCGTACCCATAAATATATTGCGGCAGTGCCGACACCATTTTAAGAATCATAGGCGGGCAGCAAGGGCAGTCATGCCAGGCCCATCGGTTATGATCTGTGGCAATGAGCGGGTTCTCATAAAAATAATGGTCGCCGCTTAATGACACGCCCGACAGCAGGTTGTTATAGGCCACGCGCTCAAACTCGTCCATATATTTACCATCGGCCTCCAGTTCATTCATCTGCTCGCTAAAGAAACCCGAACCAATAGACGCGCAGGTTTCCAGATAAGCATGCTCAGGCAGGAAATAGTTGGGGCCAAAACGCTCGTCGTTAGCAATAGCGCCCTCGCCGCCGGTGATGAACATGCGTTTGCCCACCATGTTGTCCCAGTATTTATTAACGGTGGCAACATAGGCCGGGTCTTTAGTCTCCAAAGCAGTAGCCGTAACGCCGCTGGCCAGCAAAGTGGCCCGCACGGCATGACCCTCTATAGTAGTTTGTTGCACCACCGGTATCTCGTCCTGATTGTAGGCGCCGTCGCTGGCGCGTTTGTAGGTACCGTCGGCATTGCCATGGTTACCGCGGTCGTCTATCCAGAATTTTGCCAGGGTCAGGTAATCCTGCTCATGCACCGGCACGCCCATTTTGCTTTTAAGCTCGGGGTGTTTTTTAAACAGCTGATATAGGCGCAACTCAATCTCTTCAGGTCCGCCATGACCGGGGATGATGTTATTTTTTGGCGCCGGGCCCATCTGCTTAAACATATAATTGCTCAGCTTCACTCCTACGGCCAGCAGTTTGGTTTTGCCGGTGGCGTTGTAGTAGTGAATACCGGCATCAACCAGCATACCCGCGTTATAAACATCATGCTGCCAGCGGTCCTGGCCGCCATTCAAGCCCCAGCGTTTATCCGGGCGGGTAAGCGTGGTGTAGGTGTTCAGATAACCATCTTTATCGACGGCCTGCGCTGCGGCAATGCGATCGATGTAAGCATCCAATTTTTTCTCCAGTTTAACATCCGGATATTCAGCCAAAATATCAGCCGCACCGCGGATGGTCTCATAAACCAAACCATCATACCAAGGCGGCCCGTCATGCTGGTTAATATTGCTCTTACCCTGGGCCACCAGGTCAAAGTTGCGAAAAGCGTCGCGTGTGTGGCCCAGCTTTTCTTTCTCAGCCTTTATATCCGGGCGGTCGGGCTCATACTTACCTTCCAGTTTATTTAGCACATCATAAACGGTGACCGTGTTCCACACTTTGATCTTGGGGCTCCAAAATGAATCATTAACCTTAACCGATTGCAAGGTTAAAGGATGTATGGTATGTTGTTGCGCCCGGGCAGCAAATACTAGCTGGCTCAACGCCAACGCAATTAATGGCTTTTTAAAAGAGATCATTTATTATTGGGTTTTCAAAACGCTTTTACGCAACGCTAAGTTGCAATTTTAGCCGATCTTGTTTTTGCACAATTTTGGCTTTTTTTTGTACAGGGTTGATTTGCTTACTAAACCAAAGAACAGGTTAATAATCGATAACAAGAGCCATCGGCTATATTCTGTAACAACGGATTAAAATCCGTTGTTACAAGATAAGCCGAGGCTACGCCTCTATATTTTATCGAAACAGCTAAACCCTCATTTGTCAAAATCGAACTAAAACAAATCAATTTAGTTCAGTAATGACCAATCATTCTGACATCGCAACAAGAGCGCTCGGCTCGGTATATTTTGTAACAACGGATTTCAATCCGTTGAAATTATACGTGTTACAATGAATACCGTAGGTACGGGCCCATAGTCACTATGTAAGTGAGCCGAACCTATGGTTCTCTGTTGCCGCTTTTACTTATTCCAACGGATTAAAATCCGTTGTTACAAGATAAGCCGAGGCTACGCCTCTCCATTTTATCAGAACAGTCATCTACGCATTTGTCAAAATCGAACTAAAACAGATCAATTTAGTTCAAACATTTTGCGGCCCAATACGGGATTTTTGAGCGAAATTAGCATTCGGTACGCCCAAAACACACAACCAATAAATATGAACCCGCTCACCCGTATTTCCATTAGTGCAGCCAGCCTGGCGCTTTTTGCTTTAACCGCCTCGGCGCAAAACGCTACTATTACTATCGATGCCTCAAAGGTGCTTAACCATATCCCGGCAAAAATGTACGGCTCATGTATTGAGGATGTGAACCATGAGATATACGGCGGTTTGTACGATCAGCGTCTGTACGGCGAAAGCTTTGAGGAACCCGCTCCACCTATCACTTATCAAGGCTGGAAAACCCTGAAGGGCCAATGGACATCTGTCGACGGCGGCATCGAAGTAAAGGCCGGCCCCGGCGATAAGCTGATCCGCGAAAACCCGATTATTAAAAACGGCAGCGTAGAGGCCGATATCAAATTTCCGGGCAAAGGCGAAAATGCCGGTTTCCTGGTGCGCGTTAGCCATGAGCAGGCCGGGATGGACGATTTAGATGGTTATGAGATCAGCCTGAATCCCGGTCGCCAAACATTGGTGCTGGGCAAGCATGTACACAACTTTAAATTGCTGAAAGACGCCAAAGTAAGCTTTGATAAAAACGCATGGACGCATTTGAAGGTAGAGATGAACGACGGACAGATTGCCATATACCTGAATAATGAAAGCAGCCCGGTTTTGACTTATACCGATACAGAGCATCCCTTATTAAGTGGTAAAATTGGCCTGCGTACGTTTCATTTGGGAGCAATATTTAAAGACATCGTCATTAAACAAAATGGCGAGACGATTAAAAGCGATTTCGTCGGTAAACCGTCATTACAGGTAAGCCAGGTTTGGGATGCAATGGTAAGCCCATCGGCCAAAGCTAATTTTGAGCTGGACCGGGCCGATGCTTACAATAGTAAACAGGCACAGGTAATAGAATTTCTGGGCGGCACCGGCAAAGCAGGTGTGGCTAATAATGGATTAAACCGCTGGGGCATAGGCGTAAAGCAGGGCCAGAAGTTTCAGGGCTCCGTATTTTTTAAGGCTGATGGCTTGACCGGTCCGGTAACCGTCGCCCTGCAAAATAAAGCAGGCACAAAAACTTATGCCACGCAGCAAATCAGCGGCGTGACATCCGTGTGGGAAAAATATCCGTTCACGCTAATCGCCAACGCAACTGACCCGAAAGCGCGCTTTGTAATTTATATTACCAACAAAGGCAAACTAACTATCGACCAGGCTACGCTAATGGGAACAGGTACTGCGCAGTTTAAAGGCCTGCCACTGCGCGCCGACATCACCCATAAAATGCAGGAGGAGGGCCTGAACTTTGTTCGCTACGGCGGCACCATGGTAAATGCGCCCGATTATAAATGGAAAAACATGGTGGGCCCGCGCGATAAGCGACCAATTTACGAGGGACACTGGTACCCTTATACCAGCAACGGGTTTGGCATTGAAGAGTTTGTAGCCTACTGTAATGCCGCCGGGTATGACCCGGCATTCGCCATCAATGTCGAAGAAACACCGCAGGACGTTGCCGACATGCTGCAGTACTTAACCGGCAACACCGCCACCCCATGGGGTAAAAAACGTGCTGAGGCGGGTCACCCAACGCCTTATAAATTGAAATACATTGAGCTAGGCAATGAAGAAGTGATTTGGGGCGATTTGAAAAACGACTACCAGCACTATACCGAGCGGTTCAATTTGTTGTACGATGTCATTCACAAAAACAATCCGGATATCAAGATGATCTGCGCAGCCTGGTGGCGCCCGCGGTCGCTGGATAATATGGAGATGGTTTTTAAAGCGATTGACGGCCGCGCAGATTACTGGGACCTGCACACCGACGCCGACAATGCCAATGCCGGCACCAAAGTTGACCGCGACCTGCAAAACATGAAGGACCTGTTTCTGAAATGGAACCCAAGCACTAAACTCCGCATCACCATTTTTGAGGAGAACGGCGGTTTGCACAACCAGCAGCGTGCGCTGGGTCATGCTACTACCTTGAACGCCGTCCGCCGTCATGGCGACTTTGTTTTGACCTCATGCGCCGCCAATGGGCTGCAGGCTTTGGGCCAGAATGATAACGGCTGGGATCAAGGGCAGGTGTTTTTCACGCCGTCGCAAGTTTGGGGGATGCCGCCATTTTACGCCACCCAAATGGCAGCCAAAAACCACGAGCCGCTGCGCGTCGAAAGCACCGTTGACGGCGATCTGGACGTTACCGCCACCCGCAGTGATAAAGGTGATGTGTTAATACTGCATGTGGTAAATACCAAAAGTACAGCAACGGCAACTAAGGTAGATTTGAAGGGCTTCGTAAGTGCCGGTCAGGTAAAAGTTTATACACTTGAAGGTAATCCAAAGTCAGAAAATACGCCTGAGCACCCAACAGAAATTTCCACCAAGGAGACGACCATCCCGCGCAGCGGAAATACTTTGAACTATACCTTCCCGGCAAATTCTTATACGATTTTGAGGGTGGGGAAATAAGGATAAATTCTCAACTTGTCATTGCGAGCGTAGCGTGGCAATCGCGGACCTGCATCCTTGCGATTGCTTCGTCGTTCCTCCTCGCAATGACAAATTTCTGGCTGTAACGTTTCCGTTAAATATCCTTCAAACCGCCCTTATTCCTTATCTTGGCGGCCGTCAATTATTTATCAAATTAAAAAATGAACAAAAAAATTCTTTGGTCGGCCGGGGTTGTGGCTACCGTGCTTGGCCTGAGCGGATTTGTCGCCAATAAACTTACAGGTGCCAAACCTGCTGAACTGAAATTGCCTGCGGGTTTCTCTGCTACTATTGTTGCCGACTCGCTTGGCTCATTGCGTCACCTGGTGGTAACCAGCAAAGGCGATGTTTATGTAAAACTAAACTCAACCAAACGCAGCGGCGGTAAGGGCATTTATTTCCTGAGCGATGTAAATCATGACGGCGCGCTGGACAAAAAACTGGCTTTTGCCGATTATCCCGGTACCGGCATCAAGATTAAAGACCATTACCTGTATTCAAGTTCAAATACCGGCGTAATGCGCTATAAACTGAATGCAAACGACGAGGTGATCTCACCCGATCAGCCTGAAGTAATTGTACAAGGAATGGCAGACCATCAACGTGACAATTCAAAATCAATCGCTTTTGATGATCAGAATAATATATATGTGACCATAGGCTCATGGTCTGATGCATGTCGCCAGAAAAATTCGGCCGTAGGTACACCGGGCTGCCCCATCTTAGACTCGGCTGCCGGTGTCTGGAAATTCAAAGCCGACAAGCTGAATCAAAACTTCAGCGATGGTATACGTTATGCTACAGGTATCAAAAATGCAGTAGGTATCGACTATAATCCGGTTACCAAAACATTATTTGCTACGCAGCATGGCCGTAGCTTCGACAAACAATCGCCTGCATTCTTTACACCTGAAAAGGCTACTGAATTGCCCGGCGAAACCATCTTCGAACTACATCAAGGCACCGACGGGGGCTGGCCTTATGCTTACTACGACCAGGAAGTGAAAAAGAAAATGGTATCGCCTGAGTATGGCGGCGATGGTAAAACATCAACCGATAAATACGCTGACCCTGCGGTAGCATTCCCGGGCCACCTGGCACCAAACGACTTATTGTTTTACACTGGCAACATGTTCCCTAAACGTTATAAAAATGGCGCTTTCGTGGTGTTCCACGGTCGTGCGGTTAATCCGGTTCAGGGTTATATGGTGGCTTTCATCCCAATGGTTAATGGCAAGCTGTCTTCAAACTGGGAAGTTTTTGCCGATAACTTCACCGGCAGCGATCTGGCTCACCCAACCGGGCCGATCAAATACCGCCCAATGGGTCTGGCCCAGGGCCCTGATGGCGCACTGTATGTGGCTGATGATTTGAAGGGTACTATTTTTAAGATTGTTTATAAATAGTAACGATTACAAGATCCTTCGCTACGCTCAGGATGACAAATAAAAAAGGGAGCCATTTCTTATTCAGAAATGGCTCCCTTTTTTATTCCTTTTTGCCTCGCTTCTTCTTCGCCTGCTGCTTCTGCCATGTCTTCGGGTCTTTAATTATATATTCCGGAAACTTAGCTTCAGGAGCGCCGTCTTTGTTACGCAGATTTGATTGACCGAGGCCGACATCGTTAGCCAACGGGATATACATGCCTTTGGTGTCTTTTAGCGCCTCAAATAATTCCTTATTCAATGCCTTTACGGTTGGCAGATATTTAGGCTCACGAATCAGATTTTTAGTTTCCAGCGGGTCTGCCTGTATATCATAAAGCTCGTCAGTATCCCAAATACCATAATAGTGGATGTATTTATACTGATCATTACGTATAGCATGCATCGTTGGTGTTTGGGGGAAAGAACGCTCCCAGTAATATTCATACAGCAAACCTTTGCGCCAGTTGTCAACTGTCTTTCCTTCCAGCAGCGGCAGGTAGCTCATGCCGTCCATATACGCGGGGGCTTTTAATCCGGCGGCATCTAACAGCGTTGGGGCAACGTCAATGTTAGCTACTACCTGTTTAACCACCGTGCCGGGCTTAATCAGTTCAGGGCAATAGGCCAGCATCGGCACACGCATAGAGGCTTCGTAAGCGTTGCGTTTGTCAATTAAACCATGCTCACCAAATTGGAAGCCGTTGTCGCCCATGTAAATGATCAGAGTAGACTGCAACAGGCCCTCTTTCTTCAAATAATCCATCACCTTACCTACCGACTCGTCCACGCTATGTAGTGTCTCAGCATAGCGCTTATAATATTCGCCAATATTAAGGTTGCTATGATAAGGAAAATCAACACCATGCCATGAATTACGTTGGTTCTGTACCCACATAGGTGCGCCTTGCACATTTTTAGGGTCCATGGTGAAAGGCGGCTTAAATTCATATTTAGCGGCGCGGCCCTTATCGCGGTCAGCCGGAATAAAATCGGCATGCACCCCTTTGTGGGCCAGGTATAGCATGAACGGACGTTTTTTATCGCGATGGCTCAGAAAGTCCAGCGCATAATCGGTCAGTTCGTCAGTAATATAACCTTTTTGAGCAATGTGCTTACCATTCAGGTTAAGCCCGTTCTTTTCAGGCAAATATGAACCTTGCCCTTTGAACGACAGCCAGTAATCAAAACCACGCTTCGGCGCGTCGCTGTCATTGCCGGCATGCCATTTGCCAACCATAGCCGTTTGGTAGCCAACCTTTTGCAGGTATTGCGGAAAAAAGATCAGATCGGGCGATACCGCGTGCTCATTATCAATCACTTTATGTTTGTGCGAATACAAGCCTGTAAGAATGGAAGCTCTTGACGGCGAACAAAGCGAATTATTTACAAAGGCATTAGGCAGATAAGCACCTTCGCGGGCCATGCGGTCAAGATTGGGAGTTTCGATAAAATCCTGCGTGTGCAAAAAGCCCAGAGCGTCATAACGATGATCATCGGCCAAAATAAATACGATATTTCGGGGTTTTTCATTACCGCTGTGCGCCAGAACTAATGAACCATCCTTTTGGCGTACCTCCGGGTTTTGCGCGTTAACGCCAACAATGGCCGACAGCCACAACAAGGCCATTAAAAAATATCTTTTTTGCATAGTAGGTTATTTAATCAGGTTTAATTGGTGATGTTGTCTATACAACAACAGCAGCACTAACCTACAAAAAATGATTTAATAGCAATGTATATTTTGTTGGGTTGTTTTGAGCGAAATTTTCTACTTTGGCGGTCCGGGGCTCTTGGCGCCTCACCAATTTTTATAAACCTGCTGTATGAAATTTAAAAACAAAGTTGCCATTGTTACCGGCGCGGGACAAGGTATTGGTTTTGAGATTTGCCGTCAATTAGTGGCCAATGGCGCCATTGTGTTGTTGAATGACATTGATACTGATTTAGCTAATGCAGCTGCCGAAAAGATCAACGCTGCCGGCCTGAAAAACTGTATAGCCTATCCGGGCGATTCAAGTGATGTTAGCTTCATTAACCAAATGGTGGATAAAGCGGTGACTGATCATGGCCGCCTGGACGTGGTAGTAGCCAACGCTGGTATCACTTTGTATGGCGATTTTTTTACCTACTCGCCCGAGTCATTCAACAAAGTATTGCAGGTTAATTTAGGCGGATCATTCTTTTTGGCGCAAGCAGCAGCCAATAAAATGAAATTGCAGCCGGATGGAGGGTCGATATTATTTACCTCATCAGTAGTAGGACATCAGGCTTTGAAAGATCTGGCTTGCTATGCCATGACCAAAGCCGCTTTAGAGATGCTGGCCAAAAACCTGGTGATCGAGCTATCGTCCTATAAAATCAATGTAAACACGGTAGCGCCCGGCGCCACGCTTACCGAGCGTACCATGCTGGAGACTGACTATGAACGCGTATGGTCTGAAATTACCCCAATGGGCCGTCCGGCGTATGTAAGTGACATTGCTAACACCGTATTGTTTTTAGTGTCAGACGAAGCTAAACAGATTACCGGCCAAAGTATCGTAATTGATGGGGGTTGGTCGGCCGTGAGCACTTTGCCCGTGGGCATAAAGTAGCCTGAACCTTAGCAATTAATGCAAATTTTCCGTTACATTTTGGTTATTCGCCACAACATCAGCAAATTTGACCTTAATAATACGCTAGTTCGAGATGCCCCTTAAAATTAAATACCTTATGTTTTTAGCCATAATAATGCTGGTGGCTAAGCCATTTGTAGGTTTTAGTTTGCGGTATGAGCATTATTTCAAGACGCAGCACCACCGCTCGTCAAACATCCTGGCAAAATCATTCACTAAGCGCAAACTTGAGGTTTCTGAGGACAGCGAATCAAGCATGGCTGCTATCAGCAAAAAATTGGCCGACCCGGTTATGCCGGTGATCATGCTGCTGGCTTGTGCCCTAAATGTATTTTTACCCCGTCTTTTCCGCCAAATAAAGGCCGCTACCTATAGCACCTTAGCGGAAATAGCTTACAGTTTGCATCAGCCACAGCCACTTTACCTGTTGGGCGGCAAGCTGACCATCTGATTACCCTTCTTGTAATCTCTCACATTAATATGATTGCCGATAGGCATATCATACCTGATCATTTCATTTTTAATTTTTTTAAACTATTAATAATGCATTATTTAAAGTATAAGTGCTTACTCATATTGTGTTTTTTAGCAATATCTGCGTATGCACAGCAACCCGCTCCTCTGAGCTTGAAAGCGTTGCTTACTACGGTCGACCAAAAGGCGCCTGCTTTATTGGCCGACTCGGCTGCCATTAGTATCAAGTTAGCGCAGGCCAACGAGGTGCGTAACAACTGGCTGCCCAACCTTAAATTAAATTACCAGGCCGATGTAGGTACCAATAACAACGTAGCCGGCGGTTATTTTGGCTTCGGTATTGTTCCGTCAAACTCAAGCGGCGTACGCGCAACAAGTAAAACCGACGCCGCCTTGTTTAACCTGGGCATTGCTTCGTTTGACTGGGAAGCTTACAATTTTGGCGCTTACGGCGCTCAAAATAAAGTGGCCAACTCTGACGTAACCGTCGAACGCAATAATTTCCAAAGCTCCAAATACCGCCTGCAGGCTTATGCCATCGGCGGCTATCTGGCATTGATGCGTTTGCAGGACTACCTGGCTATACAGGCGCGCACCATACAACGTAATGAGCAGATTAGAAGATCTATCCAATCATTAGCTAAAAGCGGTATACGCCCCGGTGTAGATACCAGTATTGCCGAGGCCGAGCTGTCAAAAGCCCGATTAAATTATATTGAACTGGATAACCAGTTTAAGCAAGTACAGTTGCAACTGTCGGCTATTAGTGGTCTTCCATCGCAAAGTATTATCCCTGACACATTGATGGGCGATAAGCTGACCAACGAGATCGGCACACCTGCCCTGATCAATATTGACACTACCAATCATCCCTACATCACCTATTATAAATCGCTGATACAAAATAGCCGCGAACGCGAAGACCTGGTGCGCAAGCAATACAATCCAAAGATATTATTAGAAGCTGCTGCCTGGGGCCGTGGCTCGAGCATTGAGAATGACCGCTTCGGGGCCCTGTCAAACGGTTGGGGTTTTGACCGGAGCAACTATCTGGTAGGCCTGGGCGTGTCGTATAATCTGTTTGATCTGCGGCGTAAACAATTGAAACTACGCACCCAAAAAACAGCGACCGACTATGCATCCAAACGGCTCGACGAGCAAAAATCGTTACTGGAACTAAGCATTAACCAAGCCGATGTCGAGCTGAATACTGCCAAGCAACGTTTGCAGGAAATTCCGGATCAGCTGAAAGCAGCTACGGCGGGTTATCGTCAAAAATTATCGCTGTACAACAGCGGTTTGACAGATATCATTGATCTGAATGCTGCGCTAAATATTTTGTACCGAGCCGAGACAGACTATGCGCAGGCGCGATACGCTTATACCAGCGCGCTGTTTCAAAAAGCTATTACCGGTAATCAACTACCTTCAGTTTTAAACCTCCTAAATTAATTTAAAATGTCAATGGTAACCTCTGCACTAAAAAGACCCATCACCACGATAGTGATCACGATGAGTTTGCTGATATTCTCGGTGCTTAGTGCTGTTAAAATACCGATAGATATATTCCCGCAGCTTAATCTGCCTACCATATATGTTATCGAATCGTATGGCGGTATGTCGCCACAACAAATGGAGGGCTTTTTCTCCACGCGATTGCAAGACCAGTTTCTGTATGTAAACGGTATTAAAAGTATCACCACAAAAAACATTCAGGGGCTAACTATGCTCAAGATAAGTTTTTATGAAAGTACAAACATGGCCGAAGCCCAGGCACAGGTAGCCTTACAGGTAAACCGTGCCATGAAATTCTTTCCGCCGGGAGCTTTACCGCCGCAGGTGGTGCGCTACGACGCCTCTTCGCTACCGGTGGGGCAGCTTGTGTTATCGGCACCTACCCGCAGTTTGAAAGAAATATATGACCTGGCGGCAACCCGTATCAGGCCAATGTTTGCCAGCGTGCCGGGTTTGTCTGCACCGCCGCCATTTGGCGCCAATTCAAGATCAATCACGGTTAGTATTGATCCGGCTAAGCTGCGAAGCTATGATTTAACGCCAGATCAGGTGGTTGAAGCGTTAGCGAAATTTAACGCCATGTCGCCATCAGGCAATTTGCGTATCGATAATACCATGTTCACTACCACTATTAACTCGCTGGTTAAACATGCGGACGAGTTTGGCGATATCCCCATCAAAACCAAAGATGGCGTATCGGTATTTATCAAAGATGTCGCCCGCGTAGCCGATGCGTCAGATGTAACGGTGGACTATGCCCTGATAAACGGTAAACGTTCGGTATATATTCCTGTAGTAAAAACTGCCGACGCTTCTACCTGGTCGGTTGTACAGGGCTTGAAAAGTAAACTTAGCGAGATGCAAAGTTTATTACCTGACGATGTCAAGGTGTCGTACGAGTTCGACCAATCAGTTTTCGTAGTTAACGCCGTAAAAAGTTTGATGACCGAGGGTGGTCTTGGGGCTTTGCTTACCGGTTTGATGGTACTTTTATTTCTGCGCGATCTGCGAAGCAGCTTAATTGTTGTGATTACCATTCCGATATCCATTTTATTGGGTGTAATGTTTTTGGGGATGCTGGGACAAACCATCAACATCATGACATTGAGCGGGCTGGCGCTGGCGATAGGTATCCTCGTGGATCAGGCTACGGTGACGATAGAGAATATCCACCAACATCTGGAAATGGGCAAATCAAAACGCCGGGCAATTTATGACGCCTGCGAGGAGATATCCTTTCCCCTATTACTGATACTGCTTTGTATTCTGGCTGTATTTGCTCCGTCATTCATGATGACGGGCGTACCGAAAGCGATGTTTTTACCACTGTCTTTATCCATCGGTTTAACCATGATCGTATCATACGTTCTGGCGCAAACACTGGTACCGATTCTAAGTAACTGGATGATCAAAGCCGAGCGTTATCAGCATTATCATCATGGGCACGTGCATGCCCACGCCGGCGAGGCCTTAGATAAAGCTGAAGAAGAACAAATAGCCCAACACCTCAAAATTGAGCAGAACGAGCCTGAAAAGAATGACTTATTTGAGCGCGTTAAAATGAGCTTTATGGGCACCATCATCCGCTGGATGCCGAATAAGAAAATCATTATCCCGGTTTACCTGGTTGGCGTCATTGTATTAGCAGGCATAGGCTTTGCCATTATAGGTAAGGATATGATGCCGAAGCTAAATAATGGCCAGTTTCTGATCCGCATTAAGGCCCCGGACGGTACCCGCCTGGAGCGTACAGAGGATAAGTTTAAACAAGTGCTGAATATTATTGACCGTACGGTTGATCATCACATCGAAATTAGTTCAGGATATGTCGGCATTATTCCCAGCAGCTATGGCAGCAGCAACCTGTACATTTTTAATACAGGCACCCATGAAGCTGTCTTACAGGTAAAGCTGGACGAAAGCTATCATGTAAATATGGACGAATTAAAGGATGCGCTACGCAAAAATATTGCTCACGAAATGCCAGACTTGCGCATAACTTTTGAGCCGATAGATATGACTGAAAAGATTATGAGCCAGGGTGCAGCAACACCTATTGAGATACGTGTTGCCGGTAAGGATATGCAGCAGATTGAAGATTATGCCAATCGTGCGGTTGCCGGACTGAAAAAGATAGATTATTTGCGCGACGTACAGATCACTCAACCTTTACATATTCCGGTCATAGCGGTGACTTTAGACCGCGAAAAGGTTTCGCAATTTGGCTTGAACGTTACCGACATTGCCCGTTCAGTTACAGCCAGTACCTCGTCGAGCCGCTTTACCGAAAAGAACCAATGGCTGGACGAAGACAAGCAGTACACCTACCAGGTGCAGGTGCAAATTCCCGAATATACCATGAACACTATGGACGAATTGAAGGAGATCCCTCTGCTAAAAGGACAAAGTACGCCAACCCTTGCCGACGTAGCAACCTTTACCACTACCTACGCGCCGGGAGAATATGACAGGAGCGGCCCGCGCCGCTTTTTGACAGTGAGTGCCAATATCTATAAAAAGGATCTGGGCACTGCAACAGTTGATGTCGAAAAAGTGATGAAAAGCCTGGGTAAACCGCCAAAAGGCCTGGTTGCCGAACTAAAAGGTATGACTACTTTACTTACCGATACCATGAGCAGTTTGCAAAGCGGTTTGGGTTTTGCGGTATTAGTGATCTTCCTGTTGTTGGCGGCTAATTACCAATCGTTTAAATTATCGTTAACTGTATTATCAACCGTTCCCGCGGTTATTTTGGGTTCGTTGCTAATGCTGCTGCTCACCGGTTCAACACTTAACCTGCAATCATACATGGGTATGATCATGTCTACCGGGGTTTCTGTTGCTAACGCTATCTTGATTGTGACCAATGGTGAAAAACTACGTTTAGATTATAAAGACGCTACTCGAGCAGCCATTACCAGTGCATCTATCAGGCTTAGACCTATTCTGATGACCAGTTTGGCTATGATTGCCGGCATGATTCCAATGGCATCGGGCCTGGGCGAGGCCGGCGAGCAATCTGCACCGCTGGGCCGCGCCGTTATTGGTGGCCTGTTTGCCTCAACATTGGCGGCACTGTTTATCCTGCCTATGGTGTTTGCCTGGATACAGGAAAAAACAACTCTCGAAACACCATCACTAATGCCCGAAAACGAAGACACAACAACCCTTGAACCCTCAACTGTATAAAAGAAATGAAAAGTAAATTAATCATATTAGGTGCGTTAAGCTGCTTTCTGGCAGCCTGTGGCGGCGGTGAAAAGCCGGTGGACCTAACCGAAACCAAATCAACCAAAAAACAAAAAGCCGACATTGTCGAGGTGACTGAAAAGTCACTGTCGAGCGCTGCCCGTTTGCCGGGACAGTTAGTGCCTTTTAACCAGGTAAATATATTCCCGAAAGTAAATGGCTTTGTGAAAGAAATCCTGGTGGATCGTGGATCTGAAGTAAAAAAGGGTCAATTGCTGATGGTGCTTGAAGCTCCGGAAATGGAATCACAATTGCAGGCGGCTAACTCACGCTACCTGCAAGCTCAGGAAACAGCTGCCGCGACTAAAGAAAAATACAATCGCTTAAAACAAGCCGCTGCCGAACCGGGTTCGGTATCTCCATTAGATCTGGACAATGCTGCCGCCCGCATGCGTGCCGATAATGCCATTGCGCAAGCAGAAAAATCAAATGTACAATCGGTAAGAACCATGCTGGATTATCTGAGGGTTTATGCGCCGTTTAACGGCACCATTACCCAACGTAACGTTTCGCCGGGTGCTTTGGTAGCACCGGGCAAATCAACCGACCTGCCTATGCTGGTGCTGCAGGACACCCACAAAATGCGCATGGAAGTTGCTATCCCTGAAGATTATGTAGACAAGGTAGACCTGAAACAACCGGTAAGCTTTACTTTCAATGCGATGCCTGGTGTTGAGCATACGGCCAGGATCAGCCGCTCGGCAAACAGCCTGGGTGGTATGCGCTCAGAAGTTGTGGAAATAGATGTGACCAACGACAACGGCCAATTAAAACCGGGCATGTATGCCGAAGTAAAAATACCGATGCTGTCGGGCGCTAAATCACTGCTGGTGCCAACCAGCGCCATTATCCGCTCGACCGAGCGTCGTTACGTAGTTACCATACGTGACGATAAGGCTAAACTGGTTGACGTAAAAGAAGGACTGGTAGGAAAAGACGAAACCGAAGTGTTCGGTGATTTAAAACCCGACGACAAAATACTCAACAATGCCAATGATGAGGTGAAGGATGGTGATACCATCCGGTAATTGTGAACCGTCCCGATTAACATCGGGGCGGTTTTTTATTGTCAAACAACCTACTTTGTCATTGCGAGGAGAACCGACGAAGTCCCGAACGTTCGGGACACGCGTTCCTGTTTTTCTTGCGATTGCCACGCTTCGCTCGCAATGACAGATTGCTTATTTACCCTCATTCATCAATTCCTGAAATCGCTCCACGAATAGTCCCACATGATATCCATCGGCCAGCCCATGATGCACGTGTACTGAAACGGGCATAGTCTTTTTACCATGTACTTCTTTCATTTTACCGAAGGATATCTTGGGACAGCTATCCGGGAAACCAAAAGCCCGGGCATGCGATATCGAGGTAAAATCCAACCAGGGCAGTGCCGAAAAGTGGATATCATTCGCTCCTTCTTCGGACGGCACCAAACCTGTCGATTGCCTTGTTTTTTCCATCTCAATTTTAGCTTGTTCGATAAATAACTGTTCGTCCTCAAAATAGTTGAAATAGGCAAATCCAAACGTGTCGTCGGGGCGGTTAACGGTTGTGGCTACGTTAACTTGGTCGTATAAATAAACCTGATCCTTTATTATCCGGTACCTGAAATTTTCAACCTCATTGGCAGCCTTCAGTGCCCGGTACAGGTAATACAGAAAGAAAGATTGATTTTGGTTTTTAGCATTTTGATATGCCTGGCTACAATCAATCGAAACTACTATACCCCAAAACGGTTCTTCAAATCTTGAAAAGAGGTTAAAATGATCTTTGCGGTTCCAGGTATCTATATTAATTAGTTTTTTCATCGATGTCATCACCGCAAATATGACAAAAAAGGCCTTTGTCTTGCTAGAAAAAACAACAGTACATTTTGTCATTGCGAGGAGGAACGACGAAGCAACCGCACGCGTTCAAGGCAAAGTGGTCAGTCAGTCCTCCTTGCGATTGCCTCGCTACGCTCGCAATGACAATACTGTGTTTATGTCTAATACCTATGCTCCGAAGCACCCACCCAATTACTCAAAGCCGGGTCCATTTTCTTGGTGCTGATCATCTTCACAAACAAAGGTAAGTTGCCGCTTTGGGTAAGCTTGTAAAAATAATCGGCATAAAAAGTATCGAAGAAGTTTTTGTTGGTTTTTGCTGCCGATAATTGACCGACTTGTGTAAAGATGGTTTTAAGCTGATACTCCAGCAGCGCGTTGCCGTTTAGCTTTTTGGCTTTGCCGGATACTACACTGGCAGATATAATGGCGTTGAACCTGGCATTTTCCTTTGCATCAGCGGCCGACAGTTTGGACGCAACACCTTCAGCCTTTAACACACCACCCTTCAGGATACTTTGCATGTTAGTGATAGCTTCATCGCTTTTATCGCCGTTGGGCTCAAGCAGCAGGAAATTGCAGAAAGCCAGCAATGCGTTGGCGCGTTTGTTTTGGTGGAACGTCACCAGTCCGTACAGGCGTTGGCTGTTGGCATGTTTAGGGTCGATCCTTATAGCTGAGATAGCCGACTGCTCGGCCTGCGCATATTGCTTGTCGCGGAAATAGGCTATCCCAAGGTTAAAATTCAGATTCTGATCTTGCGGGAAAGCTTTCAAGCCATCTTTATACGTGGCGATAGCCTTTTGCGGCTGATTAGTTTTATCGTAAATGCTACCCAACAAACTGTAAGCAGCATTAGTATAATTTGAATTGGTTTTAATGACCTTTTGCAAATAAGGGATGCCGTCGGCTGCCTTATTATTGTTCACCAGGTCGAGCGCAGTTTTATAATTAGTAGCCGGATCGTCTGATTGCGCGAAGGACTGAGTGGCAGTAAACAAACATAAAGCAGTTAGCAGCAATAGACGATTAATTTTCATAGTTGTTTTATGCTCTTTTAGATGTATTTTATTAACGGGCAAACTAATATAAGGTTTGTTTGATACGGTGTTCGTGTCCGATAAAAATTTTAATCCTTTTCGCGCTTGGTATTCTTTAACCAATCCTGAAATCCTTTCACATCATCCTGATGGGCTTTTAGCCATGTTACGTCTTCATCATGAAAAACACTAAGCGTGATGTAATGACTAAAAACACCCATATAGTTAGAGTTGGCTATTTGTTCAAAATAATCCACGAAATATTTAGTGAAGAAAGGCGGCCCATATTTGTTTTTTTGTTCGCCGGCTATTTTAAAAATAGAGGGTAACGGTAATGACAATGAGTCAAGCGGGCTCACAACTGCATTAACATCTTTTGCCTTTGGCAAAACTAAGCCGGCCGTAGCGCTCATGGCTATAGCGATTTGCTGGAAATTATTTTCTTCATTACCACCGTGCAAGGCTATGTTATTCCCATTCTTGCTATAATATAAAATATGCTTGATATAATTACAGGCTTCTACAGATCGCGCGGTATTTGGCTCTCGCATTAGAAAACTGCACCAGGCCAATAAAGAATTGATATGTTTGCCTTCGGCATAAGTTGCCATGGCATATAGGCGTTGGCTGTTGGCATGATCAGGTTGTAGTTTTAATGCTTCAATGGCTTCGGCTTCAGCATCGGCAAATTTCTTTGTCTCAAAATATGTAATGGCTAGGTTAAAATGCGTACGATAAAAATCAGGCTTTTCTTTGATACCCGCTTTGAAAGCTTCAATAGCCTTATCTGACTGTTTAGCTGCGTCATATATACTACCCAGCAGATCATAAGCTTCAAACTTTGATGCGCTTGATTTGACAATCGCATCCAAATACGGAATGGCTTCTTGAAGCTTACCCTCCCGGTATAAGGTAAATGCCAACTCATAGTGAGCCGCATAATCCTTTGGGTTAATCTTTAATACTTGTTGATATTTATCAGCGGCTCCGGCGAAGTCGCCCTTGTCAAAGAGCGCTATTCCTTCATTAAAAAGTGTCTTCGCATTGTTGTCCGTCTGCGCAAACGATGCAATTGAGTAAGATAAGGCTGTCAGGATTAATAATAAACTTCGATAAGGTTTCATAATTGGTTGGGTTGAAAGGTTTTTTAAAAATAGGCAGGGTTATTAACTAAAACAATAAAAATGTTTAAAACTTTACTTTCAGCAAGGGTTATATTTTGCAATTTTCGCAATTCATTTACCCCGATAGTTTTTTGTTTATGAGTTTATTGAAACAATGCCTGCTAACGTTTACTTTTTCGATGCTTGTACTGGCATCATGTTCATCAGACGGCAACAAAAAAGGTTCTTTTTTTAGTCCGGCCGAAAAAAGCAAACCGTTAGATACCAAAGCGTTGTTAGCCTACAACCCCAAAGATGCCGATAAACGGATAGATGCTTTTATGCAACACCTGCACACAGCTGCAGGGTTTAATGGTAACGTATTGGTAGCAAAAAAAGGAAAGATAGTTTATCAAAACGCTTTTGGTTGGGCTAACTACCCACATCAGGACAGCCTGACGCTAAACTCTCAATTTGAATTGGCATCCATCAGCAAAACTATGACCTCGACCGCTATTTTGCAATTAATGGAGCGCGGCAAGCTGCACCTTAGTGACTCTGTTCAGCAGTACTTTCCTAATTTCCCATATCATGGCGTAACTATCCGTATGCTGCTTACACACCGCTCTGGCCTGCCCAACTATGTATATGCCATTGATGATATTTTTCGCAAAGAACATCGTGACCAAAAAAAGGGTGTCACCAACCAACAAATGATGGATTTACTGGCTCAATACAAGCCTGCACGTTATAATCTGCCTGATAAAGGTTATCATTATAACAACTCTAACTTTATGGTATTGGGCTCTATCATAGAGAAGGCCGCGCATATGCCGTATGCAGATTATATGATGCAAAACGTCTTTTTGCCGGCAGGCATGAAACATACCAATGTATATTCTAAAGCCACTTACGATAAAATACCTACCAAAGTATTAGGACATGATCGTAATAGCTGGCGATACTCGGTAGCCCAGAACTATCTGGACGGTCCCGTTGGTGATAAAGGTATTTATAGTACTGTGGGCGATCTTTTCTTGTTTGACCGTGCGTTGCGTGCCGGTTTACTCATTAAACAGGCCACACAAGATTCGGCTTATACCAATCGCGTGCCGTTAAAGAATGGCCATTTTGGTTACGGTTATGGCTGGCATCTGTTTGAGGCGCCAAACGAGAAAGTGGTTTATCACACAGGTTGGTGGCACGGTTTCCGGCACAATTTTTTGCGCGATATGAAGGAAGACGTGGTAATTATATTGCTGGATAATATGACCAACGGTAGTCTGCTGCATCTTGACGATCTGTTTAAAATGACCGGCATGCCCGTAATACGTGCAGGAGCTTACGGCCGCGACGGCGAGGAGGAGGAAGAACAGGCACAAGCACCTACAGTTGAAAAGAAGCATAAGCCTGCTAAAAAACAAAAGGAAAGACCGGTAGCCAAACACAGCGCCGTTAAAAAGCACAAAGCGCATAAACATTAAGTTGCAAATACTGTTTTTGTAACAGGGAAAGGAATTAACATGTTCGACAAACTATTTGAAGCACAACAAAAGGCAGGCGAGGCTAAGCAGCGCCTGGATGCTATCAGTGTAACCGGGGCTGCCGAGGGCGGTAAAATAAGCGTTACGGCTAATGGCAATAAAATAATTAAGGCAATTAACATCGACCCGGAATTTTTTAAGGAAGCCGACCGCGAAGAGATTGAAGAACTGGTTGCCCTGGCGGTAAACAAAGCCATTGAGCAAGCCGAAAACGTTAGCCAGGCCGAAATGGCTGCCGTTACCAAACAGATGTTTGGCAATTTGGGCGGGATGTTTGGACAGTAAGCGGCCCCACCCAAGCCCTCCCCGGTACAGAGGGCTTTGAATAACTTAAATCAAAAACACATTTCAAAAGTCTCCCCTTCCGGGGGAGATTTAGAGGGGGCTATTAAATTTACCTATATGAAAGCAACATTCTACGGCCAATCAACCATCATGGTTGAAACGGCAGGAAAGAAACTATTGTTCGATCCATTTATTTCACCGAATCCGGCGGCTAAGCATATCGACATTCATAGTTTGAAACCCGACTACATTCTGGTATCGCATGGTCACGGCGACCATGTTGCCGACCTGATTGCTATTCAAAAAAGCAGCGGCGCTAAAGTTATTTGTATTGCCGAGATAGCCAACTGGCTGGGCAATCACGACATCGAGGCGCATGGCATGAATATTGGCGGCGGCTATAACTTTGATTTTGGCAGGGTTAAAATGGTGAATGCTATTCACTCCAGTACTATGCCTGACGGTGCTGCAGGTGGTAATCCTGCGGGTTTTGTGATCTCATCAGGAGGTAAAAAGGTCTACTTTGCCGGCGACACCGCCTTAACCTATGATATGAAATTATTGGAAGACGAAAACCTTGACTGGGCCATCCTGCCCATCGGCGACAACTATACCATGGGTGTTGATGATGCTATCAAGGCTACAAAATTCATCAACTGCAATAATGTGATCGGTGTGCATTATGATACCTTCCCGGTTATCAGAATTGATAAAAATGAGACGATTGAGAAGTTTCTTAAGGCGGGCGTGAATATTAAGTTGCTTGCGTTGGAGGAAAGTATAGAATTATAATACACAATTGTCATTGCGAGGAGGAACGACGAAGCAATCGCAAGGTTGCATGTTCGTGATTGCCACGCTGCGCAGCAATGACAATAGTTTTTAAAAACAAAAGGCTCTCAAGAATTAATCCTGAGAGCCTTTTTTATGCTTAATGTAAACCTATTACAGTTTGCGTTTAACTTCTACGTTTTCGTAAGCTTCAACAATGTCGCCTACTTCAATGTTGTTAAAGTTTTGGATGTTCAGACCGCATTCGTAGCCTGTATTCACCTCTTTAACATCATCTTTAAAGCGTTTCAATGAAGCCAGCTCGCCGGTGTAGATCACCACACCTTCGCGGATAATGCGGATCTTGCTGTTACGTGTAATTTTACCGTCTAACACCATACAACCTGCAATGGTACCCACCTTGCTGATCTTGAAAGTTTCGCGTATCTCAACGTTGGCAACAATCTTCTCTTCAAACTCTGGCGCCAACATACCTTCCATCGCCGCTTTGATCTCGTTGATCGCATCGTAGATAATAGAGTATAGTCGGATGTCGATCTCTTCGGCCTCAGCCAGTTTACGCGCACCGCCTGACGGACGCACCTGGAAGCCCACAATGATCGCATCTGATGCAGTAGCCAGCAATACATCCGATTCGGAAATCTGACCCACACCTTTCGAGATCACGTTCACCTGGATCTGTTCGGTTGATAGTTTCAATAACGAGTCTGACAAAGCCTCGATTGAACCATCCACGTCACCTTTCACAATCACATTCAACTCCTTGAAGTTACCCACCGCTAAACGACGGCCAATCTCATCCAGAGTAATGTGTTTCTGTGTACGTAAACCTTGCTCACGCTGCAATTGCAAGCGTTTGTTGGCAATTTCGCGTGCTTCAGGCTCGCTTTCCAAGGCGTTAAATTTATCGCCCGCGGTTGGTGCACCCTGCATACCCAACACCTGTACCGGTGTTGAAGGGCCGGCTGCGTCTACACGCATACCACGCTCGTTGGTTAACGCTTTAACACGACCGCTGTAGCAGCCCGCCAATATTGGATCGCCAACACGTAAAGTACCGGCTTGTACCAAAATGGTGGTCACAATACCACGGCCTTTATCTAACGCAGCCTCAATAACAGTACCTACCGCGCGTTTGTTAGGATTAGCCTTAAGCTCAAGCATCTCGGCCTCTAACAATATTTTCTCTAATAATTTATCAACGTTTAAGCCGCTTTTGGCTGATATTTCCTGGCTCTGGTATTTACCACCCCATTCTTCAACCAAAATATTCATCCCGGCTAATTGCTCGCGCACTTTGTCGGCGTTTGCGCCCGGCTTGTCAATTTTGTTGAATGCAAAGATGATAGGAGCGCCGGCAGCCTGTGCGTGGTTAATAGCCTCGCGGGTTTGCGGCATCACGGCGTCGTCGGCCGCTATTACGATGATTACAATATCTGTTACCTGGGCACCTCTGGCACGCATAGCGGTAAACGCCTCGTGGCCCGGTGTATCCAGGAAAGTTATTTTGCCTTTGCCTTCTGGCAAGGTCACCTCGTAAGCACCAATGTGCTGGGTAATACCGCCTGCCTCGCCACCGATAACGTTGGTTTTACGGATAAAGTCAAGCAATGATGTTTTACCGTGGTCAACGTGACCCATGATGGTAACAATCGGCGAACGCGGTTTCAAATCTTCCGGCTCATCTGGCTGATCCAGGTTTGCTTCCTCGTCCTGCGGTTTCACAAACTCAATCTGGTAGCCAAACTCATCGGCAACAATGCTCAGGGTTTCGGCATCCAGACGTTGGTTGATAGATACGAACATACCCAGCGCCATACAGGTTGAAATAACCTGTGTAACCTGTACGTCCATCATCGAAGCCAACTCGTTCGCGGTAACAAACTCAGTAACTTTCAGCACTTTTGATTGTGCTTCCTGCTCCATTGCCAGCTCTTCGGCAGTTGCAGCCACGTCATCACGTTTTTGACGACGCAATTTGGCACGCTGTGCAAATTTACCAGACTTGCCTGCACCACTTAAGCGGGCAAGCGTAGCCTTAATCTGGTCTTGAATATCTTTTTCAGAAGGCTCTTCTTTCGGCGTAGCCGGAGCGTTTCTGTTAAAATTATTATTAGGGCGATTTCCCTGATAACCACCGCCTTGACGGTTATTATTGTTTCTGAAGTCAGGACGACCACCGCCATGTTGACCACCACCGTGCTGATTACCGCCATGTTGGTTACCATGTTGACCACCACCTTGCTGCCCGCCTTGTTGTTGGTTATTACCATCATTTTGCTGGCCCGGACCATCTTTGCGTTTACGTTTACGCTTATGGTCGGCGTTGGTGTTTGATGACGAAGCTACCGGGTTACGTTTTGGCGTAACCGGCAAAGTAATCTTGCCTACAATATTAGGTCCGCTTAAACGCTCAGCTCTGGCTCTGATCACTTCTTCGTTTTCTTCGCCGTCGCCACTGTTACCCTTATTTTCTTTGTTTTCTGTAGCAACAGGAGCTTTAGGCGGTTCAACCTTTTTAGGCGACTCTGGCGCAGTCGCAACAGGTTTTACCTCGGCAACCGGTTCTGGTGCCTTTGGTTCTTCTTTTGGCTCAGGTGCTTTTGGCGCAGCAACCGGCGCAGGTGCTTTTGGCTCCTCTTTCGGTGCAGCCGGTTTAGCGTTTAAGTTGTTCAGGTCAATTTTACCTACAACTTTAACACCACGAATGCCATCACTGCTTTCCTCTGCTTTCGCAGGCTCCGGTGCAGGTGTTGGCGCTGGCGCCGGTTTTGGCTTTTCGGGCGCCGGTGGCGCAGTAAAGTTTCCGGCGTTCTTGATCAGGATCTCTTCGTTTTCGAAATCTCTTGAACGGCGGGCCTCTACCGGTTTTTCAGGAACAGAAGCAGCTTCTTCTTTGCGTATCTTACCGATACTGATTTGCTTCGCCTCTTCCTTGATGCTTTTATCGGCAGCATACTCCTTCAATAGCACACCATACATTTCGCCATTCAGCTTCGCCATGGGAGATTTGTCGATCTTATATCCCTTTGAAGCCAAAAAGTCGACAATTGTACCTGTGCCAATGTTCAGCTCTTTTGCAGCTTTAATTAAATTTATGGATTTGTCTTCTGACATTTATTACTTTTCTTTCCTTGCTATTTATGCAAAAATACGATTTTAATTTTGCTTAATCTTTTTTATTCAAATTCTGCCTGCAATATTGATAAAACTTCTTTCACGGTCTCTTCTTCCAAATCGGTACGTTTTACCAATTCATGAACAGATAAAGCTAAAATTGATTTTGCGGTATCCAAACCAATGCGTTTAAACTCATCGATTATCCAGCCCTCAATTTCGTCTGAGAATTCTTCAATATCCACGTCCTCATCGTGCTCATCAGCTTCACGGTAAACATCAATTTCGTAACCTGTCAATTTACCTGCCAGCTTAATGTTGTGACCACCGCGACCGATAGCTAACGACACCTGATCTGGTTTTAAATAAACCGCAGCTGTTTTTTTCTCGTCGTCTAACTTGATCGAAGTGATCTTAGCCGGCGATAATGCACGTTGAATATATAACTGTGTATTGTTTGTATAGTTGATAACGTCGATATTTTCGTTTTTCAACTCACGAACAATACCATGAATACGTGAACCTTTCATACCCACGCAGGCGCCTACCGGGTCAATACGGTCATCGTACGATTCAACAGCAACTTTAGCACGCTCGCCCGGTTCGCGAACAATCTTTTTGATAGTGATCAAACCATCAAAAATCTCCGGAACTTCCAGCTCAAACAAACGCTGCAAGAACTCAGGCGCAGTACGAGAGATGATGATCTTTGGATTGCTGTTCATCATATCTACCTTATAAACGATAGCTTTTACGCTGTCACCTTTTTTGAAATAGTCGGCAGGAATTTGTTCTGATTTTGGCAGCAATAACTCGTTACCTTCATCGTCCAATACCAAAGTTTCTTTTTTCCAAACCTGGTAAACCTCGCCGGTAACAATCTCGCCCACACGGTCTTTATATTTTTTGAAGATCTCGTCTTTCTCCAGCTCCAGAATTTTTGATACCAGGGTTTGGCGCGCCGCTAAAATAGCACGACGACCAAAGCTTTCCAAGGTAATTTGCTCAATGAATTCGTCGCCTACTTCCAGATCCTTGTCATATAATTTAGCTTCAGCCAATTCAATTTCCAGGTCATCATCCTCGCTAAACCCATCTTCCATTACCGTACGTGTACGCCAAATTTCCAAGTCGCCGTTATCGGTGTTCACAATCACGTCACAGTTTTCGTCGGTGCCGTATTTTTTACGGATCATGCTTCTGAAAACGTCTTCCAGCACGCTCATCATTGTTGGGCGGTCAATGTTCTTGAAGTCTTTAAACTCCTGGAATGAATCAATTAAATTGATATTGCTCATTTTACTTAAATGATATTAAAACTTTAGTTTCTGATATTTGTTCTAACGGGATCACGCTTTCAACAATTTCAGCCTTTTTCCCTTTTTCTTTTATTTTTTCTTCAATCTGGATGGCATCCTCGGTCAAACCCGATAATATGCCTTCTCTCTTGGTGCCGTCGGCCATTTTTATCGACAAATTCCTGCCGATATTTTTGGCGTATTGCCTTACCTGTACCAGCGGCGTATCAATACCCGGCGATGACACCTCCAGGTTATAAGCCGTTTTAATCACATCCTCCTCTTCCAGCTTAAAACCTACGTAGCGGCTTATCTGCACGCATTCGTCTATACCTACGCCTTTGTCGCCGTCAATCAGGATGATCAGTTTGCCGTTGCTGTGCATTTTGGCACTCACCAGGAATACGTCAGGACGCCCAATTTCGGCAATCTTCTCGTCCACCAGTTCAACAACCCGTTGTTCGATATTCATTATTCAACCTCGCTTTTTCTGTCCCGATTATTTCTTGATCAGAAAATATCGGTAACTAAAAGAGGGGGCAAATGGCCCCCTCGTTCGTGTTTAGTGATGCAAATATAGCTAATATTTTTAAAAAATCAAACGCTATGGCTTAAAAATCAAATCGGTATAGTGCAACTGCCCGGGTTTGGCATGGTTACGCACATAATCCCAGATGTCTTTATTGCTTCCGTGGATATAATAGCGCAGAAAATAATTTTGCTGTTTCACAAAAGGCGTGTCGGGTGTAAAAATTACCGATCCTTTGCTAACGCGATACATGCCGGGCTGCGCAGGCTGATAATCTTTCAGATCGGTATCGGCAGGCATACGCGATATAGCAAACAGGCTCTGCCAGTTCTTAGCGGTATCGCGATCGATATCATTCAAGATCACCGAATCGATACCGGTTATTTTGAGAGAATGATTACTGTCAATGAGGCTGATGTTTACAATAGGTGCAGGAGATTTCTGTTTACATCCCAAGCAAAGAAAAAAAAATAACCATACAAATCTTTTCATTATTTCATTTTCAGCGTTTCATCAAACAATTTATAAATACGCTTATACTCATCGGTCCAGCTGCTGGGCTGCACAAAACCATGATCTTCTACCGGGTATGAGGCCAGCGACCAGTTTTCTTTATGCAACTCAATTAGCTTTTGGCTCAGGCGAACAATATCCTGATAATTTACATTTTGATCTATCATGCCATGCAGCATCAGCAGGTTGCCTTTCAGTCCATTAGCAAAATAGATAGGCGAGCTGGCGCGATAGGCTTTCTCGTCAGTAAACGGCTCGTTTAATATATTGGATGTATAGCCATGATTATAATGCGCCCAATCTGTCACCGAGCGTATGGCAGCGCCCGCCGCAAACGCATCCGGCTCAGTAAACATGGCCATCAGGGTCATAAAACCACCGTACGAGCCGCCATACATGCCCACATGTTTGGGGTTAACGCCGTACTTTTCTACCAGCATCTTCACGCCGTCAACCTGGTCGCTTAAATCTTTGCCACCCATGTGTCGGTATATAGCCGTGCGCCAGTCGCGCCCATAGCCGGCACTGCCCGAATAGTCAATATCTAAAACGGCATAGCCGTTGTCGGCCAGCATGTTGTTGAACATATATTCGCGGAAATAATGATCGCTCCAGCCGTAGGTCACATTTTGCAGATAGCCCGCACCATGCACAAACACCACGGCCGGCTTCGCCGGATCAGCCTTCGCAGGCAAATACAAATGCGCGTATACGTCGCTGCCAAAGCGGTTTTTGAAGGTCACCATTTCAGGGTCGCGCCACGGGTATGATTTAAATTCATCAGTCAGCGAGTTGGTTACCTGAACCGGTTTTGCGCCCGGCTTGTTGGCCTGAATGTATAACTCATGTGGTTTGTTGGTGTAGGCATAATCAATAGCGAGCCATTTCTCATCCGGCGACAGGGTAACCGCATTTGCGCCTTTCATTGTCGTCAACTTAACCGGCACGCCACCGGTAACGGGCATACGGTAAAAATGCGTAATGCCGGGATGCTCCATATTGGCCGTGAAATAGAAAGTCTTTTTATCGTTAGATAGCTGTAAAGTCTGCACTTCCCATTTACCGTTGGTGAGCTGCTTTTTGCTGCCATTTATTACATCCAGCACATAAATATGGGCATAGCCTGAATCCTCGCTTTCAAAATAGATATGAGTATTATCCAGCCAACCCAACTCATATGCCCCCGGACCGCCAACCCAGGCGTCGTTATGTTCCCTGTCAAGCGGCGACAGGTTGCCGGTAGCGGCATCCAGCTTCATGATCCATCGATCTTTGTTATCCTGGGCATTTACCATTACCACAGCATACTTGCCATCCCCGCTCCATTGTACTGCGCGGATAGTTACTTTGCGATCATCATTGCGCTTGGCCAGGAGCTCACGCTCTTTTGGGTAGTCCTTAAAATATGCGGGAATATCCTTGATACCCGGAATACCCGCAAGCGAAATGCGATAAACTGAATCTCGCTGCGTATCAAAAATATACGACTCATAACTATTTTGCGGAGCACCCACTTTAGTGCGATTCAGAATATCCTCTGTATAACCCGACGCGGTTACATAATTAGGTACATTGACGCGCTTGGCGTCACCGGCCAATTTCATTAAGGTGTAGGTAACAAAGCGGCCATCCGGACTTAACTTAACACTGCTTATCAACTGGTCGCCCACGCCTATCTCCCTTAGTTTTTTCTGTTCTGATTCCTTGTTCTCTATTGAGTCGAGCTTACGATCTTTATCTCTTACCTTAATGATATCGAACAATTCCAGCTGCTCTGCCTTCAACCATCTATCCTGCTCATTGCCCGACAGCATTGGCTCGCGGCCTCTCACACCACTACGCCGACCGCCCAACTGCGCCATCGCCGCAGCCAAAGCCGGGTTAGCTGCCGAGTGGGTAAAGTTGGTGATCTGCACCAATTCGCCGTTGTTGAGGCTTAACGTATACAGGTTTTCGGCCCGGATAAAAATGACCTTGCTTTGATCGATATTGAAGGACGGATTACTTTCACGCTCTGTAGTACTGGTTAGCTGTCGTGTTTTGCCCGTTTTGATATCCAGCAGAAACAGGTCGCCATTCTTTTCATAAAGTTTGGTGGTATGGGCTTTGTTCCATTCGCCATTATCTGTAGTGAAGCTGCGCTGCTCGTCGATACCGATCTTTGCCGGCTTGATATTAGCAGGGGCAATGGCAAATAGCTCATCCCGATCTGTATGGTTTGGGTTCCAGTTAAAATATAGTTTTTTGCTATCGTCGCTCCAGCGAAAATTGGACGGCGCCACACCCATCCATTTGGGGTCGCGCATTATTTTTTCGACGGTCAGGGTTTCCAGTTTTTGGGCATAGGCCGCCGTGCAAATCGGGATAAGGAGAACAGTTAAAAGGCGTTTCATTTTAGCGGGATTGTAAAACGCAATTTAGGAGTTTGTGTGGATTATTGAAATTGAAATCGGTGATCCAAAAAAAGACTTAAAAGTCAGAAAAAGATGATCCAAAGTGATCCACTTTTGTGGCTGAAATTTATAATTAATTGACTTTCAATACATTTCAATCTTCAAGTGATCCAACTGATCCAAAATGATACACACGCGCACGTGGATCACTCGGGGGCGTTGTATCTGTCGATGCCACATATTACGATGCGCTATCCTACGACCCTCTTTCCCGCTTGCGGAAGAGAGGGTCGCCCAGCAAGCGGCTGCGGGGTGGGTCCAGTCAAAAAACTATTATAAAACAAATCCCCGAAAGCGTAATTTTATAAACTATGCTGCCACTACTCACTGCCTCACAAATCCGCGAAGCGGATGCTTATACTATTGCCCATGAGCCCATCGGTTCTATCTATTTGATGGAGCGCGCCTCAAAAGCCTTTGTGGGCTGGTTCGTGAATCATTTTCCGGATAGAGACCGACAGATTGCTGTTTACTGCGGCACCGGCAACAACGGCGGCGATGGCCTGGCAATAACGCGGATGCTTTATGACCATCAATATTTTAATATCGATATTAAAGTAGCCCGTTTCTCAGAAAAAACGACGCCCGATTTTGACGTAAACCTGAGCCATGTAATCAACATGCGCCTGAGGCTGCATGATTTAAAACCTAACGCGGCGTTCCCTGAAGAAAACGCCGAGATTATTATTGACGCATTATTAGGCAGTGGCATCAACAAGCCGCTGGCAGGCGATTATAAGCGCCTTGCCGATTTTATCAATGGTCTGCATAAAACCGTCGTCGCGGTGGATGTCCCTACCGGATTTTATACCGATGGTGAAATGCCCGAAAATGCAACCGTTACCCATGCCGACCTGGCCATCACCTTCCAGCAGCCCAAGATAAATTTCCTGCTCCCGGAATCGGCCCCGCATATTAAATGCTGGGAGGCGGTGAATATTGGCCTTGATGAAGAGTTTATACAGTCATTACAGTCGCCCTATCAGTTTTTGGAAGAAAAGGATATCCGCAGGTTATTGAAACCGCGACATCGTTTTAGCAACAAAGGCACTTATGGCCACGCGCTCGTCATCGCCGGGCAGGCAAAAACTATGGGAGCTGCTTTATTGAGCTCTGCGGGATGTGCTTATGCGGGGGCAGGCTTAACTACGGCTTGCGTGCCCGAAAGTGGCTTGACCGCGCTGAATACTTATCAGCCCGAGGTGATGGCCATAGTCCGCAAGAACGATGAATTGCCGGATATTGAATGGGAAAAATTCAGCACTGCTGGTATCGGTCCGGGGTTGGGCAAAGGCAGCGACGCATTGAAACTACTGACCGCCACTTTCGAGAATTTCAAAAACCCGGTAGTAATTGACGCGGATGCATTGAACCTGTTATCCGAGAATCCAAAGCTTTGGGATAAAGTACCGGCAGGCAGTATCATCACCCCACACATGAAAGAGTTTGACCGTTTATTTGGCGAACATGCCAATTGGTGGCAACGGCTGCAAAGCGCTATGGAGAATGCCCAAAAGCGCAACATCAACATCGTACTAAAAAATGATTATACGTTGGTAGCTACATCGGATGGAAAGGTTTATTTTAACTCAACCAGTAATGCAGCCATGGCTACCGGTGGTATGGGCGATGTATTGACAGGCGTCATCACCTCATTAGTCGCTCAAAAATATTCGTCTGCAGATGCCTGTATCGTCGGCGTTTACATTCACGGTAAAGCAGGAGATGAGCTTGCATTACCCAACCGCATGAATGTAATTATGCCCGGCCGTCTGGCACAGCAACTACCTGTCACTATGGCGAAATTGATGGCATAAAAAAACGGCCGCAAGTATCATACGTCCGTTTTTCCCTACTTATTAACTGATCTTATAAAGAACAAATACTCTCAATTTGTACTTATAAGACGCAAAAAAGGGCATTTCGTTACAGCTAAAATGATTTTTATCAGAAATTAATTGAATGCGACGATCAAAACTGGCCAATAACCATCATCTCGCTCATGGTTGGGCTAGGGCTGCCGCCTTTTGGCTCACGGGTTACGGCGAAGGCCTGGGCCAGGGTAACAGGCTTCATTTCTTTCATAGTAAGAGTGTCGTCATCAACTTTGTCGAACACACCCAGATCGACAGGTTTACCGCCTACCATTGCCCATAACTGATATTGGTGCTCTGCATCATTAACCGGCATGTTTAATGATTTCAGATCAATCATTACCTTTTTCCTGACCGGGCTCCAGGCTACCATCATATGGCCGGCCGGCAAATTTTTGGTACCTTTTAAGTGCAGTATCTTGTAGCTGGTGTCTCTGAACATTTCCAGCTGATCATTCATGTCATTTACCGTTTTAGCAATGTGCTGGTTTTGCGTATTGGCGGCCAACAACTGCTGCGTTTTTTCATGCAATTTACTGCTAAGGCTATACATGGTTATTATACTTGCTAACAATAAAGCCACACTGGCGGCAAAGGCATATTTATAAAAATTACTGGTAACCGGTGGCTTCATGGTAATCACCGTAGGCTCGGTAACGGTTTCTTTTTTGGAAAAGATCCTATCGTCGGCAAAATTGATGAGTAAGCTATTTAAAATCTTGGCGCGTCGATTTTCGGGCGGATCAACAGCATTTTCAAGCGAGTAAGATTCCAGCGCATTCTCAATCTCCTCAACCTCCGCCCTCACCGCCGGATGTTTTTGAATCATCGCTTCAACCAGCTGTCGTTCGGCAGGCGAAACGTCACCCAAAACATAGAGTTCCAGTATGCCAGATTCAATAAATTGCTTGATGTCTTCCACTTTCTCAGCTCAATTAAAATACTTCCTGAGTTCCATTATGGCTGTCCGTAACCTGGTTTTGATTGTACCTAACGGGATGCCGAGCTTATCGGCGGCTTCCACATGAGTGTAACCTTTAAAATAAACCAAATCGAGGATAGATTTCTGTTCGGACTTTAGCGTCTGTACGAGCTCTTTTATGTCCATTAACTCCGGCTGGTAAATCGTATTCCTTTGTTCGTCTATGGAAGTTACGTTATTTTCCAGCTCTTGGTTTTTGCTGCGGTTCTTAAAATCCTTCGATCTTAATTTGTCTATAGATAGGTTGCGCGCAATATTTACCATCCAGGTAAACAAACGGCCTTTATCGGGGCTATAATTTGAAAAGGAGTGCCAGATTTTCACAAAGGTTTCCTGCAAAACATCTTCGGCAGTGGCCCGGTCGTCCACTATGCGCGATATAACCCCAAACAGTGATGCCGAGTACATATCATACAAAGCCTCGACAGCTGCTTTCTCGCGGTTTTTTAATGCAAGAACCAGATCTTCTTCAGAAAGGGTCAGTTTTCTTTTACTCACTAATGCGGTGAAGATAAAAAGGAAATATCAGATTTCAAACAGGTGTTTTTCAGCATGATAAGACGATCTTACCAGCGGACCGCTCTCCACATATTTGAACCCTTTATCTAACCCAACTTGTTTGTAAAATGCAAATTGGTCAGGATGTATCCAATCAACCACCGGGTGATGGTTGCGTGTAGGCTGCAGGTACTGACCTAAAGTAAGAATGTGTACACCTGCTGCCAGCAGGTCGTCCATCGCCTCCAAAACATCTTCCTCTTTTTCGCCCAAGCCCAGCATAATGCCTGATTTGGTGCGCAGGCCGGCTTCTGAGATATGTTTCAACGCTTCCAGACTGCGGTCATATTTTGCCTGTATACGTACTTCGCGGGTTAGGCGGCGCACAGTTTCTAAGTTATGCGATACTACCTCTGGGCGGGTCTCCAGCACGCGGGCCAGGTTATCCCACTGTCCCCTAAAATCGGGCAGCAAAGTTTCTAAAGTAGTTTCAGGACTTTCTCTGCGGATGGCATTAATGGTTTCGGCCCAAATTGTCGAACCACCATCTTTTAAATCATCCCTGTCTACAGAAGTAATTACACAGTGTTTAACCTGCATTAGCTTTACTGAGTTTGCCACGCGATTAGGCTCATCGGTATCAACGGCCAATGGGCGGCCGGTTGCAACCGCGCAGAATGAGCATGAGCGGGTACAGATATTGCCTAATATCATGAATGTTGCCGTACCGGCGCCCCAACACTCGCCCATGTTTGGGCAGTTGCCGCTCTCACAAATGGTGTGGAGCTTATGGGTATCAACCAAACTACGCACATGTGCATACTCTTTTCCAACAGGAAGTTTCACCCTCAACCAGTCTGGCTTACGTGGTTTTTGTTCAGCAGGTACTACCGGCAATTCAATCATAGCGACAAAAATAAGTAAAAACACCCTAACCCAAAAAACGTGTAACGTTTTACGAAAGATATTACAGTTAATTGATATACGAAAGTTAATGAAAGGTTTTAACTTTGTAGTTAGATTATGTTCGGCAACCTCAAAAATGAGCGATAACGTTAAAGTTTTATTTAGATTCTATAGCAAAGTTTTAGAAAAAGAAATGGTAGAGACAATGTGGGCCGTTGTTGTTGATGAATCGAAAGGACTATACGAGCTCGACAATATTCCATTCTATGTACCGTCGATTTCATCTGGTGATATTTTCTTTGCAGAACACGACGATATAGAATCTATGTTAACTTATCGGAGTACTGTTGAATATTCCGGTAATTCTACAATCAGAATAGTAGCATTAGATAATGAAGTTGATTTAAATACCATTATGTCAAATTTCATAGATATGGGCTGCATTATTGACAAACTAAGCGATCGATATCTGGCGATGGAGATTCCCAGATCAACAAATTATAAACCTATACAGTCAAAATTAAAAGAGCTTGAAGACGACGAAATTCTATCATTCGAAGAATCTTGTCTCTCAAGCATTCACCGATATTAACTCATAAATACATGGCAACTATACACACCACTTATGTAGGCGGCTTGCGCACAGAGGCAACCCATTTACAATCGGGCACTAAAATTATTACCGACGCACCAACGGATAACAAAGGCAAGGGCGAAGCTTTCTCGCCGACCGATTTATTGGCCGAATCATTGGCTGGCTGTATGCTAACCACTATGGGCATTGCTGCCGACACCCATGCTATTGAAATAAACGGCACCGAAGCCGAGGTAACTAAAGTAATGGCGGCTAATCCGCGACGTGTTGCCGAAGTGGTGGTTAACTTTAAATTCCCGAAAACTTATTCAGAAAAAGAGCAGGAAATCCTTACCAAGGCAGCACTGGGCTGCCCGGTAGCCGTGAGTCTGCATCCGGATGTGGTAAAGACGGTGAATTTTGGCTGGTAGTTAAATATATTAACACGCTATTAATATATTTTTTATTAAAAATCAAAACATTTATAATTAACAAACGTTTAACCATTGCTTCACACCAATATTTTTATTTTTTATCAGATCATAAATGAGCGAAACTAAGCGCAAGATCATTGTATTTGACGATGACGAAGATATCTTGTCTATTTGCAATTACATTTTAGAAGAAAAGGGATGGGAGGTACATACCTTCACAGATTGCAACGCCATAACAGAACGCGTTTCGGGGATAATGCCTAATGTAATATTAATGGATAATTGGATACCCGACGCGGGAGGTATTGTGGCTACACAAACGCTTAAAAAGGACGAAGACCTGAAAAATATTCCGGTGATCTATTTTTCGGCAAACAGCGATATACAAGTACTGGCTGACAATGCAGGGGCCGAAACCTACCTGGCCAAGCCTTTTGATCTGGACGAGTTGGAGCGTGTTATCAGTTCTGTATCTTAAATAAAATAGCATAAAGCATTAATATAAAACCCCGACTGGCAATCCAGTCGGGGTTTTATCATTTATATCGTCTTTTATCTATTCAGGTTTAGTGAGTGTTATTCCGGAGTACCGCCGCCGCCGAAATTACCACCGCCGCCGCCAAAGCCGCCGCCACCTCCACCACCGAAGCCGCCGCCGCGCTGATGATCACCACCACGACCGCCTCTGTCGCCGCCGCGATCGCCGCCACCTCTTCTAAATTGCCCGTCGCCGCCGTCTTGTATCGGCGCACGGCCGGCAAATTTTTGCAGACGCAGCGAGAAGCTTAACATATAGTAACGGCCCAATCTGTTTACGCTGGTTTGGGTAACGCTGGCACCATTGCTGGTTACAGAGAAACCGGTGTTCTGGTTAAATAAATCGTAGGCAGCTAAACGGATGGTTGCTCTTCCCTGCGGTAGAAATCTGCGCTCGAGGTATGCACTTAAAATGTTAGGGTTGGTTACCGGAATGGTATAACCCGAGTTGATTTGCTTAGAATAATCATAGCTAACGGTCCAGTCGCCAAAATAGTTTTTGCCGGTAAGGCCCAGGGTTAAAGCACGCACGTTGGTGTTTTGTGTTAACGCGCTGCTACCGGTTAAAGAATTATCTGTTTTGCTGATAGAGTAGCTTGCGCTGGCCTGAGCATCAATCACATCCTGGATATCCAGTCTGAAACGTGTACCCGGAGTGAAAGTGAGTGTTTTTGAAATATTTTTTAAAGTAGGGCTCTGTACATTGTTTGAGCTAACAGAATCTACAAAACCGGGATATTTAGTATAAGTAATGTTGCCGTTTACTATAACGGTGTAACGACGGTCGTTCCATGGTTTTGCAAAGAAACCCATAGCCTGAGCCTGATAGTAGCCGTCGGCGTTCAGATAACGGGTTAGTGTAGTGTTGCTGAAGTTTTTCAACGATGGATCGGCCGCCAGAACCGCCGGGCTCAATCTATGATAAGTAGTAGTACGCGTTGCAACATAATCATTCGCCTGGTTGAAAGATGTATTCAGGAATAATATATTACCCGATGCCAAACCAAACGAGTTATAACGCAATGAGAAGTTATTATTAAACTGTTGCCTCAGATCAGGATTACCCTGTACCGGATAAGAGGCACTTGACAGATCGACAACCGGTTGCAACTGATTGAACGATGGCGCTACACTAGAGCCGTTATAGTTAAAGCTTAAGCTTTCATTTCTTGAAAAGTTATACAAGAAACGTGCTGACGGCACAACATTAGTTTGACTTCTGTGTGTATTAATGTTATTGGTTATTGAACGGCCATCTAATACTGATGGCTGCACGCCTGCACCTAAAGTAAGGTTATACTTAGTATTAATCAATCTGTAGTTTAAGCCAACCTTGTTTGTTGTAAACGTATAATTATAATTATTACTTAACAGCGTATAATTATTATAAGTGTTGGCGGTGGATAAAGTATCGGTTTCCTTATCGTTTGAGGTATAAGAGTGGTTATAGTTATAGTTTAGTTCCAGATATGATATTCTGCCGATAGGTTCCATATACGACAAATTACCACCAAAGCTGGTAGTATGATTATCAGTATTGATTACCTGGTTTATCGGTACGTTAGGTATGCCGGCCGTGTAATTCAAAACAGGGTTACTGTATGAATTACTGGTTGATGTACTTACCTGCGCATATAAGCTAAAGTTACGCCCTGTTTTTGCAAAACGGTGGTTATACAACAAATAGCTGCTAAAAGTGGGCGTCGTTGATCTGCTTACAATGTTAGTGCTATACTTCTGCATCGTAGAATCTCTCAGCTTATATTCCACATTCTCTACCGAACTGGAATTGGTGCTGGCATAGCTGAACGATGGCGATATTTTTAAATAGTTAATCGTATCGGGTTTATATTCCAGGTTAAAGTTAAAACGATGGTTTATCGGGTTGTCATTAGCCGTAGTGTGGTTTGTAGTCGCTGTTCCGGCGCCGCTGTTGGTTTGCAGGTTGTCGCTTTGCGTAAAAGTGGAGTTGTCAGAAAAGCTATAGCTGCCGTAAACAGAAATGTATTTACCCCACTGGTCGCGATAGTTGGTACCAATAGCGCGGGCAATGGTAATACCATCTTTTGTGCTTGACAGACCGTTGCCGCCGCCTCTTTGAGCACGGCCACCGCCGCCGCCACCGCCACCAAAACCACCGCCGCCGTAACCACCAAAGTTAAACGTATTGGTATTGTTGTTATTGATGTTAGCTAAAACGGTTATTTGCCTGTTACCCTTAAAATTCAAGTAGTTTAATGAGCCCAGATAACGTGTCGCATCGCTAACACCGGGCTGCGAAGGTAATGCATCGCGACCAACGCCCGCATTGGTTTGTAATGAGTATCCAAAGTTTTTATCGGCACGAATAGTGAAATTCAATATCTTGTTGGGCTCGCCGGTTTTTATGCCGGTAAGATTAGCCTGGTCGCCGTAATCATCAATAATCTGGGCACTTTCCAATAAATCGGCAGGAAAGTTTTTAGTTACCGACTGCACGTCGCCAGCCATAAAGTCTTTACCATTAATACGTACTTTGGTAACACTTTTACCCTGTACGCTCACGTTACCGTTTACATCGACATCAACGCCCGGCATTTTCTTCAATACGTCTTCAACCGGCGCATTTTCACGAACCGGGTAGGCAGCAATTTTGTAGCTTACGGTATCTTCGGTAAATTTTATAGGGTTAATACCCACAATGGTAACCTCTTTTATCATTCTGCCTTCGCCTTTCAAAATAATTGGCGGCACAAGCAGCGTTGTATCAGTTGGTAAAAAGCTAAAGTGCTTAATGATAGCCTGGTACCCGATAGATGAAATATAAAGCGTAATCTTAGTGCCTTTGATATTTGACAAGGTAAACTTACCGTCCAGATCTGTACCTACCTGCAAGCTGTCGCCCAGGTCGGTTTTTACTTTGACAGTTACTGCCGGAATACCCTGTTTTGCCGTATCGATAATCGTTCCGCGAACGTTATGCGTCGACTGCGCAAACAAGCTTCCCGTCAGGCAAAACATCAGCAATAAGGGAATAAAGATAAATTTCATAATAGGTGTGGTACGTTAAGTGGTATAAAATTTTGCTTAAAAATCATTTAAAGACGCAAAGGTTCAATTTAAATATTATTAATAATTATCCTTAATACTATTGTTACATTAAGTACTTCAAATGGTTCATTAATTACTATGATTGTTACATTACTAACCTATAAATCAGACGAGTTAAGGATAGTAAAAATGGCCTTATGATATCATAAACGCTAATTTGAGCTTTCAAACTCCTCATCAACGCTTTCGCGCAGATCATACAACAATCATGGTTTCTGGCAATGGTACCGGCATTTAACCGCAGTTGATTAACGAAGTCGGCCACCCCACGGGCTTATCATCGCCTGAACTAAATGCGATTAAAAATGTTTGGTCTATTAATTAACTAATGGTGATATTTGAATTTTCAAGCTCACAAAACTACTTATGACCAGATTATCTGTCAACATCAATAAAATAGCTACCCTGCGTAATTCGCGCGGCGGCAACAACCCCGATCTGATTCAGGTTGCAAAGGACTGTGAACGCTTCGGCGCACAAGGCATCACGGTGCACCCTCGTCCGGACGAACGCCATATCCGCTATGCCGATGTTTATGAATTGAAAAAGATAGTCACTACCGAGTTTAATATCGAAGGCAATTGCCAGGAACAGAAGTTTGTCGACCTGGTACTGGCTGTAAAACCCGAGCAGGTTACCCTGGTGCCCGACGCTTTGGGACAAATCACCTCAAACCACGGCTGGGACACCATTAAAAATCAGGACTACCTGAAAGAAATCATTCCGGTATTTAAAAATGCGGGCATCCGCGTTTCGATATTCGTCGACCCGATAATTGAAATGGTCGAAGCAGCTGCCACAACCGGTACCGACCGTATCGAGCTATACACCGAAGCTTACGCACATCAATATACCCCAAGCAGAGATGCGGCAATTGCTCCTTACATTAGAGCGGCCGAAACTGCTCATCAACTGGGTTTAGGTATAAATGCCGGTCACGACCTTGATCTGAACAACCTGAAATATTTCGCCGAAGAAATTATAGCGTTGGATGAGGTGAGCATTGGCCATGCATTAATTAGTGATGCGCTGTATTATGGTCTGGAGAATACGATTCAGATGTATTTGAGGCAATTGGCAAAATAACCTATCTGGTAGAGACGCGATGCATCGCGTCTCTACATTACACGCATCAAATATTATATGCATACGTTTTCTTAATTTCCTTCAAAACAAAGGCACTATTTAATAAACCAATATTATTGATCTTGGACAGCTTATACCTGATAAAATCATGGTACTCATCAATACTGCGGACGTTTATCTTAAGCAAGAAATCTATCTGCCCGGCAATGTGATAGCATTCCTGCACTTCGTCGAGCTTTAATATCTCTTCTTCAAACCTGTCGATGTATTCCTCGTGGTAACGCATCGATACCTGGCAGTAACTGGTAAATGAATTATTGACCAGGTTTTTGTCAAGAATGGCTACGTATTCTTTAATAAAGCCCGCATTTTCCAACCGTTTAATGCGCTCATAGACAGGCGATATAGTGAGGTTTAGTTTCGAGGCCAGTTCTTTGGTGGTGATCTTGGCGTTTTTCTGCAATTCGCGCAATATGCTTTTATCAATTTCGTCTATGCTTTCCATGGGGATATTTTTTCTGTGTTTATGGATGATTGAAACCTTATCAAGATATTTTTTATAAAAATATCAACTTTTACAGAAAAATTTACCGATACAGACATCCTAATAAAATAAAAATTCTTTATTCCGTAACTTTGGCGGGGAATAATTTAAGCAGGCAGACATGAAATTAAACACAAAATACGAGGAAAAATTTGAGGGCAGACACATCGCCCCGAATGAGGCAGACACCGCTGAAATGCTAAAAGCCACAGGCGTAGAAACGCTTGACGAGCTGATAGACCAAACGGTACCGGCCAAAATCAGATTAAAAAAACCGCTTAACCTGCCTGCGGCAAAAAGCGAGTTTACTTACCTTAAAGACCTGAAGCAAACCGCATCAAAAAACAAAGTATATCGCAGCTACATTGGCCAGGGTTACTATGATGTGATTGTTCCGGGTGTTATTCAGCGTAATATTTTAGAAAATCCGGGATGGTATACGCAGTATACGCCTTACCAGGCTGAGATTGCACAGGGCCGCCTGCAGGCTTTGTTGAACTTCCAGACCATGATCATTGACCTGACCGGAATGGAAATCGCCAACGCTTCTTTATTGGACGAAGGTACCGCCGCTGCCGAAGCTATGTTTATGCAGTATACCCTGCGTAAAAAAGAAGACGCCAAAGTGTTCTTTGTATCTGAAGAACTTTTCCCGCAAACTATAGACATTTTAAAACTAAGGGCCGAGCCTTATGGCATCAGCCTGTTAATAGGCGATCACGGCACGGTTGAGTTAACCGACGATATGTTTGGCGCCATTGTTCAATATCCCGCCGGCAAAGGCCGCGTTTATGATTATACCGGTTTTGTAGCTAAGGGCCACGACAAAGGCATTAAAACCACTGTTGTTGCCGACATCATGAGCCTGTTGCTGTTAACCCCTCCGGGCGAGTGGGGTGCCGACATTGTTGTTGGCTCAAGCCAACGCTTTGGTATACCAATGGGCTTTGGCGGCCCGCACGCTGCATTCTTTGCTACTAAAGAAGAATATAAACGTTCTATCCCCGGCCGTATCATCGGTGTAACCATTGACAGTGCAGACAACTATGCCCTGCGTATGGCTTTGCAAACCCGCGAGCAGCACATCCGCAGAGATAAAGCCACCTCAAACATCTGTACCGCGCAGGCTTTGTTGGCCATTATGGCCGGCATGTATGCCGTTTATCACGGTCCGCAGGGTTTGAAGCTGATTGCTGAGCGTATACACGGCTTATCTATCCTGTTGAGCCAAAGCCTGGAAGCTTTAGGCTACAAACAACTGAACGACTCTTACTTTGATACCATTAAGTTAGATCTGGGCGATCTGGTTGGTTCAATCCACTCGGAAGCGTTGAATAATGATATCAACTTAAATTATAACGGCTCAGTAGTTACTATTACTGTCGACGAAACTACTACTCCGGAAGACATCAAAACCTTGGTACACATCTTTGCCAAAGTAAAAGGCAAATCTGTTAACGATGTGGATTTCGACGGATTGCAGGCTAACCTGCAAACGGTTATTCCTACCGGCTTACAACGTACTTCGGCTTACCTGACGCATACTGTCTTCAACAGACATCATTCAGAGCATGAAATGCTGCGTTACATCAAATCGTTGGAAACTAAAGACCTTTCGCTTTGCCATTCGATGATTGCTTTGGGTTCATGTACCATGAAACTGAACGCTACTACCGAAATGGTACCCGTTACCTGGGCCGAGTTTAGCCGGATGCACCCGTTTGCGCCGGTCGACCAAACTGGTGGTTACATGCAGCTATTTGACGAGCTGAACCGCTGGTTAAGTGAGATCACCGGCTTTGCGGCCATGAGCTTACAGCCAAACGCAGGTGCGCAAGGCGAATATGCTGGCTTAATGGTTATCCGCGCTTACCATCATGACCGTGGCGATGCTCACCGTAATGTGGTATTGATCCCATCGTCTGCGCATGGTACCAACCCGGCATCGGCAGCTATGGCGGGTATGAAAATCGTAGTAGTAAAATGCGACGACAACGGCAACATCGACGTAGCTGATATGAAAGCTAAAGCCGAAGAGCATAAAGACGACCTGTCATGCCTGATGGTAACTTATCCGTCAACACACGGTGTGTTTGAAGAATCGATCATTGATATCTGCCAGATCATCCATGATAATGGCGGTCAGGTTTATATGGACGGCGCTAACATGAACGCCCAGGTTGGTTTAACCAGCCCCGCAACTATTGGTGCCGACGTTTGCCATCTGAACTTGCACAAAACCTTCTGTATCCCTCATGGTGGTGGCGGTCCGGGTATGGGCCCTATCGGTGTGGCTAAGCACCTGGTACCTTACCTGCCGGGTCATGCGGTGGTTGATATTGACAATGGTAAAGCTATACATGCGGTATCAGCAGCGCCTTGGGGCTCTGCCTCTATCCTGATCATATCGCACGCTTATATCGCGATGATGGGCGCTGAGGGCTTGACTAACGCAACCCGCTACGCTATCCTGAACGGAAACTACATCAAAGCTCGTTTAGAAAATTATTACCCGGTATTGTATACCGGCTCGCACGGCCGTTGCGCACACGAGATGATCCTTGATTGCCGTTCGTTCAAAGCTGCGGGCATCGAGGTGGTTGATATTGCGAAACGTTTAATGGACTATGGCTTCCACGCACCAACGGTATCTTTCCCTGTTGCGGGTACGGTGATGGTTGAGCCTACCGAGTCTGAGCCTAAACATGAGCTTGACCGCTTTTGCGATGCGATGATTGCTATTCGCAAAGAGATTGCTGCCGTTGAGGCCGGCGAATCGGACAAAACCAACAATCCGCTTAAAAACGCGCCACATACCGCTGCCGTAGTGACCGGCGACGAGTGGAACAGACCATACAGCCGCCAAAAAGCCGGCTTCCCGCTACCTTATGTGGCTGCTTACAAATTCTGGCCATCGGTTGGTCGTGTTAACGACACTTATGGCGACCGTACCCTTATCTGCTCATGCCCTCCGCTAACAGATTATGAGTTTGAGGAGGCTGAGGTGACTACACCTGAGTTTGGAACATGATTGTTTGATGTGCGGATGAATTGAATATAAAGACTGATGATTGGAATGATCGTCAGCCTTTTTTGTTTGCCTTAAAAGTACTGTCATTGCGAGCGCAGCGTGGCAACCGCAAGGAGAAAAGTAGCCGCAATGCAAAGCTCGCGATTGCCACTCTCGTTCCTCGCTCGCAATGACAAAAAATCCCACACACATCCCCATTATTTGAATTTCGCAAATAACCGATTGATTTATCCAAACACCGGCTTTATCTGCGGAGCGATCTTTGTATCAACAAAATCAAAAAGAAAATGGGAAACAAAAATAAGATCGCTCTGGTAACCGGTGGCAGCCGCGGACTGGGTAAAGACATGGCCCTTAACCTGGCTAAAAAAGATATCGACGTCATTCTGACCTACAATAGTAAAATCGATGAAGCCAACGAGGTGGTTAATCAAATAAAACAAGCCGGACAAAAAGCCGTCGCACTGCAACTCAACACCGGCGACATTAAAAGCTTCGCCGCATTCATCGAAAAACTGAAAGGCGTTCTGAGCGAAACCTTCGGCACAGACCATCTGGATTTTCTGATCAACAATGCCGGTTTTGGCCATCATGCACCTATCGCACAAACAACCGAAGAAGCTTTTGATAACCTAATGAACGTGCATTTCAAAGGCGTTTATTTTCTGACGCAGGGCCTGTTGCCTATTTTGAATGACGGCGGCGGTATTGTAAATATCTCATCAGGCTTGGCGCGTTTCAGTATGCCGGGTGCGTCTGCATACGCTTCAATGAAGGGTGCTATCGAAGTATTCACCCGCTACCTGGCCAAAGAGTTGGGTGCTAAACAAATTCGCGCCAATGTTGTGGCTCCGGGCGCTATTGCGACCGATTTTGGTGGTGGCCGTGTTCGTGACGATGAGCAGGTTAACCAAATGGTAAGCAGCGTAACCGCTATGGGTCGCCCGGGCGAGGCCGAGGACATTGGCGGGGTAGTGGCTTTCTTATGTACTGACGATGCACGTTGGATTACCGGTCAGCGTATTGAGGTATCAGGCGGTATGAATTTGTAATGGATGATTGCTAACTTTGAATTATACAAACAGGTATCATGATCACCAATACATCATTAGAAGGGTTTTATGAAGAAAGCGCAGCTCCGCTGCCCAGCGGTATTGCCAAAGAGATAGGCCATTTTAATGTGTTTGTTACCGAATCGTTATTTGATAAAAAGACGGGGGCGCGCGATATGCCTTACAGTCGCCGTGCATATTATAAAATAAGCTGGATTAGAGGAAAAAGCAGGGCAGAGTACGCGGATAAAACTATCGACATCCCGGAAGCGGCCCTGCTTTTTGCTACACCAAAGATACCTTACAACTGGATACCCGAAACGGGCAACCAAACCGGTATGTTCTGTATTTTTACTACCGATTTCCTGGCTCAAGGCAAAAGCGGTGTCGATCTTGATCTTCTGCCTATATTTCAACCCGGACAAGTGCCCGTATTCCAGTTAAATCCCGACGAGGTCAAGGAGATTGAATACATTTTCAAAAAGATGCACCGCGAAATAGCATCCGACTATCGTTTTAAATACGATTTGCTGCGTAACCTGGTATTAGAACTGGTCCACTACGGCCAAAAGCTGCAACCGGTGACAAACGTCGAAGCGGCACACAACGCGTCCGAGCGGATATCATCCCTGTTTATGGAATTGCTGGAAAGGCAGTTTCCGGTAGAATCACAGCATCAGCGGCTAAACCTGCGCACTGCTAAAGATTATGCCGATCGCCTTGCAGTGCACGTCAATCATCTTAACAAAGTACTAAAAGAGGTAACAGGTAATACCACTACGCAAATCATCGCCAACCGCATTATTCAGGAAGCAAAGATCCTGCTCAAACAAACCAACTGGAACATCGCTGAAATATCATACACTTTGGGCTTTGATGATACCGCACATTTTTCGAATTTCTTTAAGAAACAGACCAGTGTAGCGCCGGTGGCGTTTAGGGGATAAAAATCTCATTGCGAGCGTAGCGTGGCAATCGCGAAGCGAACGGAATGAACGCGTGTCCCGAACGTTCGAGATCGTTCCTCCTTGCAATGATAATATGGGCTACGACACCGTCAACTCGCCCCTTAGATCAACTTCCAGCAAGCGTTTCACCTCTTTAGGATCATCGGTCTGGCCAAGCAAGTACATCATCTTGGTAACGGCAGCTTCGAAGGTCATGTCGTAACCATTGGCTACGCCTATGTCTTTGAGTTGCTTGCTGGTTTCGTAGCGGCCAAGCTCGACCGTCCCCACTTTACATTGTGATATATCAAGGATAACCTTACCGCTGTCAATAGCGCGTTTTAGCAAGTCGATAAACCATTGGTCGGTCGTAGTGTTACCTGCACCGAAGGTTTCCATTACTATGCCGCGAACATCAGCATCCAGCGTAGCTGCCACTACTTTCGGATTAATGCCCGGATACAGTTTCAACACGGCAACCTCATTCACCAGGTTTCTATGCAGTTTAAGCGGTGCATGGGCCGGCTGACGGATATCATTCACGCTGAAGCGCAAATGCACACCTGATTCGGCCAATATAGGACAATTGGGCGAACGGAACGCCTCAAACTTAGACGAGTTATATTTAAACGAACGATTACCCCGGAATAATTTGTAGTCGAAATAAATACAAACCTCAGGTACACGTGCGCGGTCACTCTTCTTGGCATTGGCAATTTCAATGGCGGTCATCAGGTTTTCCTTCGCATCAGTACGGATGGCACTGATAGGCAATTGAGAACCGGTGAAAATCACCGGTTTTGCCAGATTTTCGAGCATAAAACTTAGCGCAGATGCCGTATAAGCCATGGTGTCAGACCCATGCAGAATGACAAAGCCATCTACCTCTTCATAATGCGATTCGATCAATCCCGCCAGTTCGCTCCAAATTTCGGGGTTCATATTGGATGAGTCGATGATCTCATCAAACGAGTGTACCTTTATCTTGCAGTTAAGCTTTTCTAATTCGGGTACATTGTCCATGATCTGCTCAAAATTGATGGGTTTGAGCACCTTGGTTACGGGGTCGGTCATCATGCCAATTGTACCACCGGTATAAATGATGAGTATCTGGCTCATTAATTCGGGATTATGCTAAGTAAAACGTCCTCACACACCAAATATTTTCCTGGAATTAGCGGTTGTTATATCAGCTACGGTATGAATATCGGTTTGATATATCTCTGCAACTTTTTGTGCGACGTAGATCAGATATGAACTTTCATTGGGCTTACCCCTGTGCGGAACGGGCGTAAGATACGGAGAATCCGTTTCTAAAACGATATGGCCCAGATCAAATTGCTGTAAAAATTTGTCGAGGCCTCCATTCTTGTAAGTCACTACGCCGCCTATCCCCAGGTAAAAACCTAAGTCAATAGCCCGCTGAGCCTGTTCGGCATTGCCGGTAAAACAGTGAAAGATACCGTGCAAATCATCGTCATTCTCTTGCTCCAAAACCTCGAATACTTCATCAAAAGCCTCACGACAGTGTATAACAATAGGCAGCTTCAATGACTTGGCCCAGTTAATCTGCTCGCGAAAAGCGCGCACCTGTATGTCCAGCGTTGTTTTATCCCAATACAAATCAATACCTATCTCGCCGATGGCATAAATGGCGTTGTCTTTTTTGCTGTCGCGGATGATTTGCAATTCGGCTTCCCAGCCTTCCTTTACAGAGCAGGGGTGCATGCCCAGCATCGGATAACACATATCCGGATACTCTTTTACCAGACCAAGCACTTGCGGAACAGACGCCGCATCTACATTGGGCAAAAACAACCGCTTCACATTATTCTCCAAACAGCGCTGAATCAATTCGGCGCGTTTCTGGTCGTCCTGCTGATAGTATAGGTGGGTATGCGTGTCTGTTAAAATCATGCTGCAAAATTAAAAAAGCCTTTCGGTATTAACTGAAAGGCTTTTTGCTTTATTGTTTCTTTTTAGTGGCGACGCTTGTCTTTTTTACAGTCGTCGTTGTTTTTTTGACGGTCTTTTTGGCTACCGGCTTTTTTACTGCAGTTGTTGGTGCAGCGCCCTTAGGGTGTACCGCTTTTACCAGCTCAATGTCAAACACCAGGGTGCTGTATGGCGGAATATCGGCTCCGGCTCCATTAGCGCCATAAGCCAGTTTTGACGGGATAACGAGCGTAGCCTTGCTGCCAACATTCAACAGCGCGATAGCTTCCTGCCAGCCCGGAATGATGCCCTCAGTACCTAAAGCAAAGCTGATAGGCTCATAAGTACGGCCTGGCTGCTGTAAACCTGCTCCTTTGGCGATAGCCTCATAACTGCTGTCAAATATTTTACCTTCAAGGTTGCGGCCGGTGTAGTTTACATACACGGTATCGCCAGCAACCGGTTTTGGTTTAGTACCTGCCTGGGTAACTTTATATTTTAAACCTGAAGCAGTGGTAATCAGGTTCAATTTTTTGTCGGCAATGTATTTGTTGGCAAGCACGGCTTCATCAGCAGCCATTTTCTCCTGGGCAGCTTTTTGCTCGGCCATAAAGGCTTCAAATGGCTGTACCTTTTCAACATGGATCGTAATCATCAAATTGCTGCCTTTTGGAAAAAACGGCGGGCGTGATGCTTCCTGATTTTTGAAGATGGTATCAGTTGGAACTTTAACCAATATACTGTCATGCACGGTTAATAGCGGGAATATGTCCATCATATCGCCGGTGGCTTCAACCTTAATCATAGCTGGTTTGCCGGCTTTATAGGTACTAATGAGTACAGAGTCTTTGTCCGTTTTTTGAATAGCATTAAAGGTTACAATATCGCCCACTTTAATGCGGTCGCCGGTGTTATGGGTAAACATCTTGTACATTGTACCTTTAGCCGTTCGCTGAAAATCGGCCTGCGCGCTTGCCTTTAGGCTAAATGCCGCTGCCAGAAAAATTAAAAGATATCTTTTCATAATTAAAAAGCCTCTCTTTTTTACAAAGAGAGGCCGTATAAAATTAGTTTAATAATTATTTTTTACCGAAGCTAGCTGAAACGCCTTGAGCTGCAGCAGCAGGTGGCGGAGGAACAACTGAACCTGCTCTTGGATGAACAATGTCAATCAACTCCAAATCGAAAACAACCGGAGTGTAAGGAGCAATCGGACCGGCACCCATAGCACCATAACCCAGGCTTGACGGAACCACTAAAGTTGCTTTTGCACCTTTGTTTAACAATTGTATACCCTGATCCCAACCGGCAATAACTTTATGCTGGCCAATAGCCACACGGATTGGTGTAAACGGACGCTGATCAAGGCTGCTCAATTTTGCTTTAATGCCTTCTGCTTTAATGCTGGTATCAAACACTTTACCGTTAAGTAATTTACCAACGTAGTTAATAACCGCGGTATCGCCAACTGCAACGTTAGGGCCTGCACCCGGTTTAGTTACCACGTAGTATAAACCTGAATCAGTTTTGTTGAATTTTTGACCACTTGCATCCATGTATTTTTTCAATTTAGCAGGCTCAGCATTTTTTTCAGCATCAGCCTGAGCTTTCATGTAAGTACTGATAGCTTCGTTGAATTGCTGATCTGTTAATTTACCTTTAGGAATTACCTTAACAATTTTGATAGTATAGTTAAGATATTTGCCTTTGAAGCCCGGAGGTTTAGCCCCTCTTTTAAACACGCTGTCGGCAGGTAATTTTACAGTAGCACTATCGCCTTCGGCAAATAATTTTATTGCGTCAAAAATATCGCCTTTATAAGTTGCTTTAGGCAAAACAAGCGGGCTTGGACGGCCTTGATCATAAGTGCTCATCAACACAGAGTCTGCATCATTTTTAATGATCAGGTGGGCTATCAAAAAGTCGCCTTCTTTTATTTTGGTTCCGGAGTTGCTGGTATAGAAGTTATATAAGAAACCACCATCTCCTTGCTTATATCCGCCATTACAACTTGCCAGCCCAATGGTGGCAAGGGCTAAATAAATCAGATTTTTTTTCATTTTTAATTATTGAATTAACAGTTTTTTGTATTCGGGTAAAATTGTTTTGAATTGATTTACAACATTTTGCAAACTATCTGTAGATTGTCCGCCAGCGGCATTTCTGTGACCGCCGCCGCTAAAATACAATTTACAAATCTCATTTGCAGGAAATTCGCCTTTTGATCGCAATGAAAGTTTTACACGATCTTGCCTTTCAACAATAAAGGCGGCTAAACGAATGCTTGCCATTGACAAGGCATAGTTTACAATACCTTCAGTATCGCCGGTATTAACGTTGTATTTCTGTAAATCTTGTTTGTTCACCACAATAATTGCCGTATTATATTCAGGCAATACTTCAAGGCAGTTTAATAGGCAATGCCCCAAAAAGCGCAGGCGGTTTTCAGAAGCGCTGTTATATACCAAGTCATGTATGCGGTAGTTAACTGCACCGGCATCAATTAAATGGGCAACCACGCGGTGTACTGCTGAGGTGGTATTTGGCAGCCTGAATGATGCAGAATCTGTCATGATACCGGTATACAGGCAAGTGGCCACGTCTTTGTTGATCAGTTTTTTGTTATCCAAAACGTCAACAATAAAAGTGTAAACCAATTGCGCCGCCGCGCAGGCATTAATATCCCAATGGCGGTAATCATCGAAATCCTCAGGTTCGAGGTGATGATCAATCATGATCTTGTATGATTTCGACTCGCGCACCTTTTCGCCCATTTCATTAATGCGGCTCAGGTTATTAAAGTCGAGGCAAAAAATCAGATCAGCATCGGCAATTAAAGCATTAGCCTGCTCGGTTTCTTCGGTGTAGATGATCACTTCAGGGTTACCGGGCATCCAGCTCAAAAAATCAGGATAGTCGGTCGGGGTGATCACCGTAGTGTGGTGTCCCTGCTGTATCAGGTAATTATATAAACCTAAAGACGAACCCATAGCATCGCCATCAGGTTTATGATGCGTGGTGATTACTATTTTTTTAGGATGGTTTAAAAGGTCTTTAAGCTCAGCTGTATCCAACATCTATTTTTTAAAAAAGAGTTGCAAAGCTATGTAAATAAATGTAATGGCTTAGCAATTAAATTAAAAAAGCTTTAGTGTGTGGCAGCAAAAACCTACTTTTGCAAAATATTTAATAATACGGGCATTTTTTTGGCTGCATTATTGCAGATAGAGCCCAAAATCAACAAAACAAATGGCGAGTAACAGAACCTTTACAATGATTAAGCCCGATGCCGTTGCCAACGGACACATCGGTGCAATTTTGGATAAAATTACTAAAAGCGGCTTTAAAATAGTTGCTTTAAAACTGACCTCTTTAAGTGCAGAAAAAGCAGGCGAATTTTATGCCGTACACAAAGAGCGCGGTTTTTATAAAGACCTGGTTGCATTTATGTCATCAGGCCCGATTGTAGCTGCTATTCTTGAAAAAGACAATGCAATTGAAGATTTCCGCAAACTGATTGGCGCTACCGACCCAACTAAAGCTGAGCCGGGAACCATTCGCAACCTGTTTGCAAAATCAATCGATGCTAATGCGGTACACGGATCAGACTCTGACGATAATGCGGTGATAGAAGGCAACTTCTTCTTCTCTGCTTTTGAGCGCGTGTAAGCAAACTCAGAACGTTAACAAAAAAGGTCTCCGGAAACCCCGAGACCTTTTTTGTTATCTGACATTTCCTTTCAGTATCTGCTAAAGAAAGACAACCTCTTCTATCAACACCGTATTTGCTTCGTTATTGACGCGCTCAATAATTTGATTACGGACAACCATCAGTTCATTTTTAATGACGGATGATTCAATACGCAGGAATAATTTCTTATCGAGAACGAATATCTCTTTAGTGCGGCTGGCTACAGCTTTGCCTACAATGTTTGGCCAATGTGCTATAATGCCGGTCTCATCAAATTTACGCTTGATCTTGTAAACCTGCATCATTTGCTCTATAGCTTCTTTTATAGATTTGTCATTAGCTTTACGCATCTATTTCGCCTCCTTTTACCTTAAATATACGAATAGGCACATTCATCGCATCAAAGATATTCCGCACACGGTTATCGCTGGTATCGGTAATAAATACCTGGCCAAAATCATTGTTCGATACCATTTGCATCAGTTTGGTTACACGGCTATCGTCCAGCTTATCGAAAACATCATCCAACAACAATAAAGGCTTAAACCCTTTTTGCTGATCAAGGAAACTGTATTGGGCTAACTTAAGGGCGATGAGAAAAGATTTTTGCTGGCCCTGCGAGCCAAACTTTTTCATAGGCATGCCATGAACCGCAAATTGCAGTTCGTCGCGATGTATGCCTGCCGTGGTACGCTCCAATGCCCTATCCTTCTCTACCGTTTTTTTGAGTAACGCCTCAAAACTTTCATTTAGCAGCTGCGACTCATAAACTAGCTCCACCTGCTCGGCATCATCACTTAAAAACTGATAATGCTTATTAAATATGGGTGTGAATGCATCCATAAAGGCACGTCGCTTTTCGAAAATCCTGGTACCCGAAGCTACTAATTGATCATCGATCACCTCCAGCAATCCGGGATCATACTTGCCCGTATCGGCTATTTGTTTCAGGAAGGCGTTGCGTTGGGCCAATACCTTATTATAGGCAATCAGCTCGTCAAGGTATTGGTTATCGGTTTGTGAGATGACGTTGTCGATGAAGCGGCGGCGCTCTTCACTTCCTTCAATAATAATACTGATATCATATGGCGACACCATTACTAGCGGCAACAAACCAATATGGTCGGCCAGACGCTGGTAATCTTTTTTATTGCGCTTAAACTGTTTCTTCTGGTTACGCTTTACTGAACAGGCCACGGCTTCATCATGCCCGTTTTTATTAAAATGACCGGTGATGATAAAGAAATCTTCGCCCTGTTTTATCTGCTGACTGTCGATAGGGTTAAAATAACTTTTGCAGAGCGACAGATAATGTATGGCGTCTAAAAGATTGGTTTTGCCTGCGCCGTTGTTGCCTAAAAAAGCGTTCACGCCTTCACTTAGGGCAAGTTCGGCTTCTTGATAGTTTTTAAAGTTAATTACAGACAGGCGTTCTAAATACATAAGCGAGTTCAAATTTAGCAATTATACGTCACGCTTTTACGCCATGAACCCGATTAAAAAATTGAACATTTTATTAAAATAAAAAGCTATTGCTAAAACTTTTTAAAAAATGTAGTTTTGCAAACTTTAATTTAGAATAGAAATGTCAAAAACCCAGGAGAATACAACTGCGCACACAAATACTGACAGCTTAGCGCAGGCGAGTAAATTTGCACGTGAGAATCAAAAAAGCCTAATATTTATAGGTTCGGCTATAGTTGCCATGATATTGGTATATGTTCTTTACCAAAAATTATACTTAGCTCCGCGAGAAGAAAAAGCTGCCGATCAAATGTACGTAGCTCAACAATTCTGGGCCTCAAAAGATTGGGACAAAGCTATTAAAGGCGATGCCGGCTATCCTGGTTTCGAAAAAATTGTTTCTGAATACAGCAACACCAAAGCCGCTAACCTGGCATCTTTTTATTTAGGTGTAGCTTACTTAAATAAAGGCGAATACCGCAAGGCTATTGAAAGCCTGAACAACTATCATGGCGAAGACGTTATGGTTGCTGCTGAAGCTTTAGGCGATGCGGGCGATGCTTACGTTGAATTGAAAGATTACAGCAATGCAGCTTCATACTTCAAAAAAGCTTCTGATAAAGCAAACAACAGCTTTTTATCTCCTTTATATCTGAAAAAATTAGGCTTGGTTTACGAAGCGCAAAACGACAACAAGTCTGCTGCCGAAGCTTATAAAAACATCAAAACTGATTACCCTAACAGCAATGAAGCGCAAAGCATTGACGAGTACATTGCACGCGTGGAAGCTAAGCTGTAATTTTGATTTCGGATTTCGGATGTGTGATTTCGGATTTATTGAAATCATAAATTAATATCATACATCCGAAATCGAAATTTCGAAATCCGATATCCCCATGGCTACATATCTAAAAAATTTATCAGACTTTTCGGGAAGCGAGATCCCATCGGCGGCACCTTACCGTTTTGGTATTGTAGTGGCCGAGTGGAACGCCGAGATCACCAATGCTTTGTATCAAGGCGCTTATAACAGCTTGATCGCAAACGGAGCATCTGCCGAAAATATTGAGACCTACCCCGTTCCTGGCAGCTTTGAGTTGACATCGGGCGCTGATATTTTATTAAAAACCGACAGGTTTGATGCGGTGATTTGCCTGGGCTGCGTTATTCAGGGAGAGACCAGACATTTCGATTTTATTTGCGACGCAGTAGCTAACGGCATCAGCAACGTTTCTATTAAATACTCAAAGCCGGTTATTTTTGGGGTATTAACTACTGACAATCAGCAGCAGGCAATAGACCGTGCTGGTGGCAAGCATGGCAATAAAGGCGACGAAGCCGCGTTTACTGCTATAAAAATGGCCCAACTTGCTAAAACATTAAGGGCCTAACTTGCGTATAAGGTATATAATATAGATATTAGGAACATGAGAAAAATTGTATACATAACACTGCTGGCAATTACATTAGGAAGTATGCTTACTTCATGCGCTAACAGACTTTGCCCGGCTTACGCATCTTACCCACCAAGTTCTCGTCGGTAATCCATACGTCGGTTTTTTTTGACAAAAATTCGACGCTCTGCTCTCAAAACAAATAATTGTTTGACGTTGTAATTACTTAATAACCCCTAAGCGGTTTTTATCTTTGCACCATATGACGTGGATACAATTAACATCGGCACAACAACTTAATGAAATTAAAGAAAAACCGGGCTACAGCCTGATTTTTAAACATAGCACCCGCTGCTCAATCAGCATGATGGCTAAACGCCGTTTCGAGTTAGATTGGGAAGACCTGCCCAAAGAAATGCCGCTTTATTTCCTGGACCTGATCCAGCATCGCGACGTATCGAACCAGGTAGCAGAAGTATTCCAGGTACACCACGAATCGCCTCAATTATTATTGATCAAAGACGGCGAATGTATCCTCGACCAATCGCATGGCGAAATATCAATAGAGGATACTTTGGTAGAGATTAATTAAGAAAAGATATTTTATAAAATAAAAGAAAGCCTGGTGAATTATCATCAGGCTTTCTTTGTTATAATGCTGTCATCCTGACTACCCCTGTCATTCTTAGCGAAGAATCTTATATAAGCGATTTAGCAAAGCGTATAAGATTCTTCGCTAAGCTCAGAATGACAAAGTAGATTCCCCTTTACGCATTTACTCTTTTCGGTTTCATATGCGTACTTATAGCAATCCGGTTCCAGGCATTAATAACGGTAATTGCCATGATGATCTTGGCCAGATAGTGTTCGTCAAAAAAAGCGGCGGCTTGCTGATAGGTTTGATCTGATACCCCACCATGTGAAATATTGGTAACCTCTTCCGTCAAAGTCAAAATAGCTTGTTCTTCGGGCGTAAAGAAATCGGTTTCGCGCCAGGCACTCAGTACATAAATACGTTGTTCAGTTTCGCCCAGCTTGCGCGCATCGCGGCTATGCATGTCGAGACAGTAGGCGCAACCATTAATTTGTGATGCGCGAAGCTTGATCAGCTCATAATGTAACTTATCAATGCCGCTGTTAGTTACATATTGTTCCAGACCAGACATTGCTTTATAGCTATCTGGTTCTACTTGTAAAATGTTTACCCTGTTGTTCATGATATTTAGTGTTTTGATAGGCCAAAGTTCGGCAACAAACACTATTCAAAAAGTTAATCCGGATTAAGAAATCAGGCCTTTTTGGCCCTTATCTTACTCAGGAACTGCGGCGTAAAGCCCAGGTAGGAGGCCAGCATGTATTGGGGCACACGCTGCAAAAACTCAGGAAACAAATTACTGAAATGCCTGTAACGTTCCTCGTCGGTATAGGAGTAAATATATTCAATACGGCGTTGGGTGGCGGCATAGGCACGTTGTAATATCAACCTGAAATATTTTTCCAACTGGGGTATTTCTTTTATTAATTCATCCTGCACTTTCTTGCTCCAGGCAATCACCTCGGCATCCTCAACTGCCTGTATATAAAAATGAGATGGCTTTTGGCTGTCCAGACTATCGTAATCGGTGATCCACCAGCCTTCCAGGCCAAATTGGGTTATCTGCTCCTGCTCTTTTTTGTTGATGAAATATAGGCGCAGCAAGCCTTCACTCACAAAGTAATTGGCGCGGCAAACCTTACCGGCCGATAACAGGAAATCTTTTTTCTTAACCCGGTTTACTTTCAGCTTTGAGCAGATCAGCGCAGCTTCATCATCATTTAATGTAATATATTTATGAATGTGGTCAAGCAGCGCAGTATACATCAATAGCTTAATTATTTTTTAAACCGATGCGATTATTGGCATAGTCTATCAAATACTCGTTCGATAAAAAGAAATCTATACTAAACACGGTGCGGTTGTCGTGCGAGTAGTTTGGATTTTCAACTTGCGTAAGGTTAAAATCAGACGAGGTGGTATACTGGTAATTAAAGCCCTGGCCGGTTGTAATAGATACCGTACTATTAACCGGCAATGCAGCAGAATTTGTGGTAGCATTAGCGTCCTCAATAATGGTAGTAACCGGTGTGCCGGTATCAAATAAAATCACCGTCCCTCCCCCCGGTACTGATGCTACATTTCCGTTATAAGTTATACGCGATGGAATATTTGACAAATATCCAACTGTTGCATTATAGTTAAGCGGGTGCATGATGAACCCTGAATTAAGATCGCTTGGTGTAAGCCCGATATACAATAAAGCATCGGTATAAGTGGCCGTGCTCAAAAAGTTTGAGCTGCTTAACTTAGCCAATCTGAAGCCATTGGTAATATTACTATTCAGGCTAAAATAACTTAACGGACTGGCAATAGTACGGCTGGTTGAGCTCACACCGGTACCAACACCAAACACATCGGCCGAATGCGGCGACAATTGCGCACCTGTAGTTAAATTAATCACCTTGTAATATAGAAAGAAGGGAATGCGCGGCGTAGTAACGTTGCCATGCCCGTCGCCAATGGTTACCTTGGCATAAGCCAGGTTGCCGTATTCTGATATCGCACCATCAACGCCACCATAGCTCAATACCGCTTTTTGCGAAGTAATGGTGATGCCGCTAACCACTACCGAGTCGCCGGTAAATTGGAAACCATTGCTGGTTATCATTGAAGCCGGAATAATATCGGTAGCGTCAATAGTCATACCTGTCGAACCGGTATCAAACACCAATCCGTAGTTCTTGGTTACAACATCGCCTAATTTTGAGCAAGCAATAAAAATGCGGCGGGCGCCGCTGGTATTTATTTGTTCGTATAAACCTAAAGTAGCAAAGTTAGTAGGTGTTGTGGTACCGCCACCCGGGGTTATTTGTTTGTCTTTTTTACATGACGCAGCAAATAAGCCAACGACTAAAATAATTAAAAATTTATAACGAATTCTGAAGTAACTTTTGTTCATACAAGGTGTCTTACAGATGCTTAGCAAAGCAACAAGCCAATAACGCAAATTTACAAATTGCGGTATACCAGCAATTTAAAAATACATATTAATTACGTTTTAAATACTAGTGCATTTGCCATATTAATTAATATTTAAGCTATCATGCTGTTGCCAAGTGCTTAACATTTTACATTAAATAAACGTTTCCTGTTATTTGTTTAAAGTTTCTGGAGATTATTCATATTAGGAATTATTTTGTTAATTTTCGATAATTAAACCTTTAAGCAATCGATTGTCGTGTCAAACCATTGACACCTTTGATTTTTAATTAGTTACGATGTAACATAGTTAATTAAATTGCCGTTTTAAGGTCTACCTTTTTAATATTTATTGTTGATAAGCTTATACAACAAGAACACTGATGGATGAGAATTTGAGTGAAGCTGTACCAGAAGTACGCCTCAGAGCCTTTAGGGCCATTGATGAGCCCGAAACCTGCGCGCTATTTGTTGAAGGGCATACCAATGTCCTGGCGAGCATTGGCGTTAAAAAAGTTACTTCATCTAAAAACGGATGGACAACTAATCCGGCTGTTTTCGTAATAATTGTCGAATCAATGGACGGCAAGCGTGTATTTGGCGGGGCGCGTGTACACGTATCAGGCGGCTCAGAGCCGTTACCTATTGAGCAAGCTGTAAGTTTATTAGATCCATCTATCCACAAATTAATTTGGGAGTATAGTCAAAAAGGCACCGGCGAGGTTTGCGGCTTATGGAACTCGGCCGACCTATCCGGTTATGGAATTGGCACACCATTACTTATCCGCACGGGCGTAGCTCTGGCATCACAAATCGGCTTACAAACATTGTTTGCACTATGTGCTCCGTATACGGTACAGCCCGTAGTAAATTGTGGCATGGAGTTGGTAAGCAACATTGGCAACAAGGGCACGTTTTACTATCCAAAGCTTGACCTGATTGCAACTGCCATGGTGCTGAACGACCTCGATGCCATGAGCAAAGCCAATGAGGCAGACCGTACCGAGATTATGAAAATGCGCAACCACCCGGATAGCTGGACCATTTCTGAGTTGAAGAAGAAAAAGATCACTATTCATTGTGCGCTAACTCTTCCACATCTGGAAAAATGGAATCTGCAGGAATTTATTGATGCGGCAAACCAGACCTATAAACAAACGGATTTTAACGAACGCGATATCAACTTTTTATAACCAAACACCAAAGTACCATGTCTGAAAAACACTACGACATCAATTACCTGCAAAACTCAAGGAAATTATTGGCAAGTCTTAAAGAGACATCATACACCTATTTTGAAAAAATAAACAGCGGAAGCATAATAGACCTGGGGTGTGGAGCAGGCAAAGATGTAATTGAACTGGCAACAATTGTAGGCGAAGGTACCAAAGTTATTGGTATTGATCATGACCCTGTAATGCTTGATCAGGGCAAAGCCGACGCAAAAGATATTAGCAATGTTGAATTTATTTTGTCTGAAGCCTATCCGCTGCAATTTCCAGATCAAAGCATAAATGGCCTGCGTACTGAGCGCGTTATACAGCACTTAAAAGAGCCGCAAAAAGTGGTTGATGAAATTGCCCGTATCCTGAAACAGGGAAGCCCTTTTGTTATTCTGGAGACCGATTGGAATAGCCTGGCACTCTATACGCCGTTTGTAGAAACGCAGAGAAAACTGAATGCATATTTAACCGACACCAAGATCAATAATGGCTTTGCTGCCCGAAAATTAACCCACTATTTAAAGCAAAGTGGTTTTAAAGACATTAATTTTCAGATACATCCATTCATTTTAAGTACTTTAGACGAAGCGAATCAATATCTGTGGATTGAAAAGATGATACAGGAGACCGCAGATCAGGGCTTTATAACCCAACAGGAATTTGATGAGCTTTACGGCGCATTAAAACAAGCCGATGCAGAAGGTTATTTTGCATGCTCAATTAATCTGGTGGTTGCAACTTGTATTAAATAAAAATGATCAGATATTTTTTTAAATCGGTAACATTTATTGCTTTAGTACTGCTAAGCTTTAGGGCCAACGCCGACGCCGTGGTTGAAGTTAACAGCGGCCGCATTTTAATTGGCAAGGGCGTTTACGTCTTACAACCCGATAAAGAATTAGGGTTGGTAGATGCAATAAAATCGGCCGGTTTTAAAAAATACGATAAAGATGTGCCCAATCTTGGCTTTTCTGCCAACAGCACCTGGCTGCGTTTTACCATCAATAATAAAACGGCTAATACCAAGTTGTTGCTGGATGTGGCCTACCCGATTCTGGACGAAGTCGAACTTTTCTCGCCTGACGACAAGGGTGCCTATCACAGCAATTTAATGGGCGAAATAAAGCCTTTTAAAACCCGAAAATACGATCATCCTGACTACATATTTGACCTTAACATACCGCAAAACACCGATAAAACTTATTACCTGCGCGTAAAGAGTGCCGAGCAACTCATACTGCCCATTTCTGTAAATGAGCCGTCTACGCTATGGCAGGTCCTTAGTCACGAAGATGTGTTATCTGGCTTGTTTATCGGGGCTATTGTGATCATGTTCTTGTACAACTTGTTTATCTACTTTTCAGTTAGAGACAGGAGCTATTTGTATTATGTGATCTATGTAGCATCAGTAGGGCTTACCCAAATAGGTATAAAGGGCTTTACCTTTCAATATTTATGGGGCAACTCGACCGCCTTCGAGCTAAAAAGCGTGGTACTGTTTGCCTGTATAGGGCCCGTGGCAGCGCTGTTATTTACCAAAACATTTTTATCAACCAGTATACGCGCGCGCAGATTTGACAAGGTGCTTACTGCCATCATAGTGCTAATGTGCGTTGCATTTGCTGTCACATTATCCGGACAGATTCAAACCGGGTTCAAGTTGATGCAAATGTTTACCACGCTATTTGCATTTAGCTTGATCATTGTATCGCTTATTGTAATGTTTAACGGCTACCGCCCTGCCCTGTTTGTATTTTTATCATGGCTGAGCTTATTGATTGGCGCGGTAATCTTTACCCTGAAAGATAATGGTGTATTGCCGTATAATACCTTCACCGGCTACTCCATGCAGGTGGCTACGATAATTGAAATGGCTTTACTATCCTTCGGTTTGGCCGACAGGATCAACATTCTGAAAAAAGAGAAAGAAGCCTCACAGGCAGAAGCCCTGCATGTCGCCAAAGAAAACGAACGTATCATACGTGAGCAAAACATAGTCCTGGAATTAAAAGTAACAGAACGCACGCAGGAGTTAAATCAATCGCTTGAAGATCTGAAACAAGCGCAGTCGCAGTTGGTTGACTCTGAAAAGATGGCGTCGCTGGGTCAGTTAACGGCCGGCATTGCGCATGAGATCAATAACCCTATCAACTTTGTAACTTCAAATATTAATCCGCTAAAACGCGATGTGGATATGATTCTTGAGATGATGAGCACTGTTGAGAATGTGAGCCAGTCTGACTCATCAGCTGAAGAAAAGAAAAAGCAGATTGAGGATTACAAAGAGGAGATGGACTTTGATTACCTGGTGACGGAGATACGCCATCTGATTAAAGGTATTTACGAAGGAGCATCACGTACTGCCGAAATTGTTAAGGGCCTGAAAATATTCTCAAGGCTGGATGAGGACGATTTGAAACGCGCCGACATTAATGAAGGTTTGGAGTCGACTTTGGTTATCGCCAATAACCTCATCGGTAACAAAACAAAAATCATTAAGGAATATGGCGACCTGCCACTGGTTGAATGTTACGCAGGTAAGCTTAACCAGGTATTTCTGAACATTATATCAAACGCATCCTACGCAATCGACAAGAAATTTGGCAATGCAGAAGGCGGCGAAATTAAAGTAAGCACTACGATGGTTGATGGAAACGTTGAAGTATCTATATCCGATAACGGCATAGGGATGGGCGAACAAACCATGAAAAAGATATTTGAACCGTTTTTTACTACTAAAGATGTAGGTGAGGGTACAGGTTTGGGCATGAGTATTGCCTACAATACTATTAAGAAACACAACGGCCAGATTTTAGTAAACTCAGAAATTGACAAAGGCACTGAATTTATTTTAAAAATACCGGCTATTTACGACACAAAAGCCGCATGATATACGTATAACGCACTCCTATTAAGAATAAATCACAATTACCGACTATAAAACCGATCAAAATGGCCGAGAAAATTAAAATATTGTACCTGGATGATGAAGTAGATAATCTGACAGGATTTAAAGCAACGCTTAGGCTCGATTATCAGGTTTTTACAGCGGTAACTGTGCCAGGGGCACTTGAACATTTGGAAAAGCATCCGGATATCAGGGTTATTTTTTGCGATCAGCGCATGCCGGGCAAAACAGGCGTCGAGTTTTTTGAGGAACTGCGCAGCACGCATCCGCTTCCCATGCGTATTTTGATAACTGCTTATACAGATATCGATTCGGTAATTGATTCCATAAACCGCGGCAATATATTTCGCTTTGTAAAAAAGCCGTGGGCAGAAGCCGAAGTGATTTCAGCTATAGAGGAGGCTAATAAGTTTTACCAGGCCAACTCCATGCTCTCCGTTAAAAATGACGAGCTGCAACGCGCCTACAACGAGCTTGATAAGTTTGCTTACAGCGTAAGTCATGATATCCGCGGACCGTTATCGGGGATATTAGGCGCCATAGATGTAGCACGCGATATGAATGACATTGCTGAGATGAAAGAAATGCTCTTTTTGATGGAGAAATCATTAAAGAAGCTGGACACCTATATTCTGAGCATGCATGACTATTACAGCCTGCAACGTGGCGAGCTAAGCATTGGCGAGATTGATTTCCCAAAAATAGTCGATCAGCTTAAAGATATTTATCGTGCTGCGGCTAATGCAGGCAACATCAATTTCAAGGTCACCATTAACCAGCGAGAGCCTTTTAGAAGCGATACTGTGCCTTTAAAATTAATTCTGAACAACCTGCTTTCAAACGCTTTCAAATACCAAAATAAAAATACTGACGCTAAACTTGTTGAGCTGAATATCGAGGTAGCCAGGGGCGCCGCCACTATTACTGTAAGTGATACCGGCATAGGTATTTTAGGGAATCACCTGGGCGAGATCTTTAATTTATTTTATCGCGCCAGTTCGCAGGAGGCAGGGTCTGGTTTTGGTTTGTACAATGTTAAAAGCGCCCTATTAAAACTTAACGGCCAAATTGAAGTCAATTCTGTATTGAACAAAGGAACCACCTTTAAAGTAATTCTTCCGAGCAAATAAGTTTTACATGGAATTATCATTCATAATAATTGATGATACCGAACTCGATCATTTTATAGCCCGTAAAATGATTGGCAATGTAAGCAATGCTTACAAGATCAAGAGCTTCTTAGACGCGCCTGCCGCCCTGCAGCACATTACTGAAAGCCCAGGCGACAGCACCACCAAAATCATCCTTATATTTCTGGATATTTATATGCCGATGATGAATGGCTTTGAGTTTATTGAGGAATTTGAGAAATTGGACCAGGCTATACAAGAAAGGTATTATATCGTAGCACTTACTTCGTCTATTGAGATGTCAGACATTAACCGTGTGGGTTCATATCAATCATTTAAAGCACGCATAACCAAGCCTATCACTGTTGACGGCCTTAATTCACTACTAAACAAGGTAACTTCTGAATTTGGTTTAACGATTCCCCAAAAAAATTAAGAAAGCAGTTTTTGTCTCAGCAAAAACTCCAGCTGATCATTCGACATACCCAGCTTTTCATTCTGCTCCTTCAACTTGATTTTTTCCAGATAAGCATCATACGCGCGGGTAATGGCTATATCAAGCTCTTCCTCATTCCAGGGCTTTGTAAGGTAATGGAATATCTTGCCTTTGTTAATGGCATCAACTACCGCATTCATATCGGCGTAACCGGTAAGCAACAAGCGTATCGGATCAGGGTAAAGCGGGATAACCTTTTCCAGGAACTCAACCCCTGTCATGGCCGGCATGCGTTGGTCGGTAATAATAACTTCTATGGGTTTTTCAGCGAGAATTTTTAGTGCCTCATCTCCGCTTATTGCGGTATACACCTGGTATTTTATACGAAACACCGCTTTGAAAGAAAACAAGTTGTTTTCTTCATCATCAACATATAATACTGCTATCTTTTTGTCAGCCATTTGAGATGACGCTTATTTTATTTTCCTTAGTAAACGATAAACAGGGTTATTACGTATCGGTAATAACCCTATTTATTACAAATTAGGGATAAATTTAAAAAAAAGCAAAACTAGAAAATAATTTTTCCGGTCGACGTTACTAAAGATGCTATGCGTATAGCGTCAAAAATACGTTCCTCAGTAGCGCCCATTTTAATCAATGAATCTTCGTGCGCATTTACACACATTTCGCAGCCATTTACTGCTGAGATGGTTAGGCTCATCAATTCAAAAAATTCTTTACCGGTTACAGGTTTCATCATGATCTGCATGCGTATGCGCGCAGGTATCTGGCTGTATTTTTCCTTTTGCGTAAAATGTCTGAAACGATAGAAAATATTGTTCGAAGCCAGCAATGAAGCACAAGCAGCGGCCTCTGCAATTTCTTCGGCAGTAGCGCCTTGCTCGGCAGCGTATTTGGTGTAGAAATTGGTTAACGGCAAGTTGTTGTTATTTACCGCGACGCTTAAACCCAACAGCCCGCACTCTTTGGCACTTAGCTGCTCAGAGGTTAAGGTACTGGTAAAGTTCAGCTTCAAATCGCGCAAATAACGCGATTCGCCATTTTCAAGTAAAGACAGGCTTGCGGTGCGATAATCAGTTGCAAGGCCCAGGCTTTGCAAAAATTCATTTATAGTTTCGGTGCTTTCACTCATAGTATGTTCTATATATATTCATAAAAAAATCCCCGTTTTCGCGGGGATTTTAAGGTCTTAAACGTTTAAAGTTTCCTGGCCCTTTTCCCAGTTACATGGGCAAAGCTCGTCAGTTTGTAAACCGTCTAACACGCGCAATACTTCTTTTACGTTACGGCCAACGCTCAGGTCGTTAACAGATACCCAACGGATGATACCTTGTGGGTCGACGATGAAAGTAGCACGGTAAGCAATCTTTTCGTTTGGCTCCAAAATACCAAGTTCTTCTGCTAATGATTTTGAAGTATCAGCCAGCATCGGGAATTTCAGGTCACGCAGATCGTCGTGGTTGTTTCTCCACGCTAAGTGCACAAATTCAGAATCAGTTGAAGCGCCGATTAAACGGGTTTCGCGGTCGCGGAACTCGCCAAAGTTTTTATTGAATTCAGCTATCTCAGTAGGGCAAACAAAAGTAAAGTCTTTTGGCCACCAGAAAATAACGGTCCAAACATTATCCTCATTAGTTAAATAATCAGAGGTTAATGTTTCAAATTCTTTTCCTTTTTCAAGGCTAACAACAGCTGTTTTTGAGAATGCAGGGAATTTTTGTCCTATAGTAAGCATATAATTGAAGAGTTTTAAATATGCTGCAAATATAGTGTAAAACAGACACACTATTTATTGCATTTATAGATAGCACATAGTTTATATCTATAATTATTTTAGAACTCAATAGATTTTACAAATGATGAATTCTATAAAAATCGCCCCATATCCATAATAATCAACAGTCTACAAATATTTCCTGACCGCTAAGACCTTGCATTTTCAAAATACGCTGCTTAATTTAAGCCTGCCAATTAAAATAAATCAACATTATGAAAGTCAGGATCAGCATAGCCGCGGCAATTTTGTGTATTGCCGTTATCATTACCGCATTGTCGTGGAAACCGGTAAGTCATACCCCAAAAGCGACTGCGCCGGCTTTACTGAATGGCCGCTACTTGTTTGCCGCCGTTCCCGGCGTGCGCGATTACCTGGGCTATGGCGGCCACGGCCTGGTTGTGTTTGATATCGATCACGGACATAAGTTTGTTAAACGCATTGCCCTAAACGGCTTACACCCCAAAAGCGGACTACCTTCAAACGTAAAAGGTATTGGGGTTAGCATCCCGCTGCATAGTGTCTATATTACCACTTTAGAGGGCTTGCAACGTGTCGACCTGATAACCGGCAAACTGATTTGGGAAAAAGCCATCCCTAATGGCTGTGACAGGCTATCTATCGCGCCGGATGGTAAAACCATGTACCTGCCATCGCTAGAGAGCCATTACTGGAATGTGGTTGATTGCGAAACCGGCAATATCATTAAAAGGCTTGATGGTTTCAACAAATCGCACAATACCATCTACGCACTATCGGGCAAACACGCCTACCTTGCCGACATTGCAAATACCGTTGTTAAAATTGCCGACACCAAAACCAACACTGTCACCGGGCAAGTTGGTCCGTTTATAAACTTTGTGCGCCCCTTTACGGTTAATGGTAAAGAAACCAGAATTTTTGTGAATTGCGACGATCTTTTAGGCTTTGAGGTAGGCGACCTGACAACCGGACGCAAATTACAGCAAGTTGTAGTTCAGGGTTGGGACAAGGGCCCCGTGCGCCGCCACGCCTGCCCGAGTCATGGCATAGGCCTTACGCCTGATGAAAAGGAAATCTGGCTTTGCGACGGCTTCAACATGCGTCTGCACGTTTTTAGTGGCAAAGAGCCTTATGAGCAATTAACCACCATCCCCCTGCAGGATATGCCGGGTTGGGTAACTTTTACTCTTGATGGCAAATATGCTTATCCATCAAGCGGCGAAGTTATTGACGTAAAAACCCGTAAGGTGCTTACCCGCCTTCAGGATGAGCACTACAATTATCTGGAAAGTGAAAAAGTGCTGGAGATAGATTTTAAAGATGGCAAACCCGTTAAAGCCGGCGACCAGTTTGGCCTGGGAAGAGTGATGTAAAAGCCATTTTTAAATTAATTTTGCGTTAGCGTATAATTATAACCATATCTAACGTTGATTTGTGGTACCTTGCATTTGCGAGATTTGACCTTAAATCATCATAGAGCGCTTGTTTAAACGGCTTGAATTATAATACTATGCCCCTAAACAGTGTGAAAATTTTACCTAAACCCCCAACCATACTTTTTGCTATGCTTACCAGCTTGCTCATGGGTGTGGGCGGCAAAGCGTATGCGCAATTGTGTACCGGCAGCCTGGGCGACCCGGTGTTTAAGATTGATTTTGGGACAGGCACATCACTGCATGCCGGTCCGCTGCCTGCAGGTACTACCAATTATACTTACAGTACTGACGATTTCCCGATAGATGGCTCCTATACCGTAGAAAGCCGAACCTCCGGCAATATCTGGTGGAACACTACCGACCATACGGGCAACGGTGGTTATATGATGGTAGTTAATGCATCGCAAGCTAAAACAGATTATTTTTATAAAACCACAGTTACCGGCCTTTGCCCGGGCACGACCTTTGAGTTTGCGGCATGGGTAGCCAACCTATTAAGAACTAACGATATCAGTCCGCCCAATATTACCTTTACCATATCAACTACCGACGGCACTATGTTAAAAACCTATAATACCGGCGATATCCCTTTAACACCTGGTGGACTTATCTGGAAACAAATCGGCACTTACTTCACCACACCGGCAGGCGTATCAGACGTGGTGATACAGATGACCAATAACAGCAACGGCGGCGCGCCTGCTAATGACTTAGCCCTTGACGATATTACTTTTCGGCCCTGCGGACCGATGCTTACCGCACGCTTTGACCTAAACGGCGGGGGTTCAATTACTCAATTAGTATGTTCGGGCGCCAGTCAAGCCATGAATTTAAAAGCCGAGGTTGCAGCAGGCGGATATACAAACTCGGTATATCAATGGCAACAAAACACCGGCTCCGGCTGGACCAACATTTCAGGGGCCACCAGCATCAGCTATACAGTCACCCCGGCTGCTGTCGGCACTTATAAGTATCGTCTAATAAGTTCAGAAGCGGCTAACAGCGGAAGCGCCGGTTGCCAGGCAGCCTCCAACGAATTAATATTAACCATAAACCCGCAGCCAACAGCTGCATTTATCGCCACTCAGGATTATACCCTCAGTTGTATATCGAAACAGGTTAACTTTACCGATAACTCCACTCCTCCGGCAGCAGTGACTGAACGGACGTGGGATTTTGGCGACGGGCAAATATCGCACCTACCAAACCCCGGTCATACCTTTTCAGGGTTCGGTAAATACAACGTAACCCTAACCGTTAGCGGTGCAGGCGGGTGCCAGTCGACCATTACACAAGTGGTTGAAGTAATTCCCAAAATTGTGGCCGATTTTACGGTACAGGCGCAAAGTTGCCCCAATCAGCCGGTTGCTTTTACGGATAAGTCGACCATTATTGATGGCACTATCAAACAATGGATCTGGACCTTTGGGGACGGATCGCCTGCAGAAACCTACTCTGATAACCGGCAGATCACACACACTTATACCAAAGCAGGTAAGTTTACCGCTACGTTGGATGTGGTTTCATCTACCTCTTGCGTGAGCGATATCATGCCAAAATCCATCAACGTATTGCCGGTGGATACGCCGCGCTTTAAATTACCCGACGTTTGCCAGGCCGACCAATTTGCTCAATTTACAGACACTACACATTTTACCAACGGCAACACCGGCTATACCTATCTATGGAACTTTGGCGATGCTTTGGCTACCGCCGCCAGCCCCAATACCTCAAGCCTGCAAAATCCTGCGCATCATTATTCGCAAGCGGGTGTTTACCAGGTTTCGCTTACTTTAACGGCACCGTCCGGATGCTCATTAACAACCACATCATCATTTACCATTAACGGCGCCAATCCTGTTGCAGATTTTTCGGTAAGCCAACCCATTTGTGCGTCAGACAGCGTAGTGCTCGCCAACAAATCAACTGTCGATTTCGGCAACGTCTCCAGGCTGGAGATATTTTGGGATTATGACAACGCTCCAACCGCAAGCAGTGTATACATCCGTTCTGCTAAACAAATACCTGCCGACAATCTATTCAAACATTTATATAGCGTATCTGCGGGGCAAATATCAAAGACCTATCATATACGCATGATCGCTTCCTCGGGCGAAATTTGCGGGAATATTAAGGATGTTAATATTGTGGTCAACGCGAGCCCTATCGTTAGCCTTACACCATTAAACACAGTTTGCATCGAATCAGGAAAGCAGCAGATCATCGAAAATAAAAATGGATTTACGGGGACGGGAGTATTTAGCGGCACGGGCGTGTCATCAACCGGATTGTTCGATCCGCAGGTTGCCGGCCTGGGCACACATACTATTCATTATATTTTTACTGCGCAAAGCGGATGTAACTATGCCGACTCGATGCAAGTATCGGTCTATAAAAGCCCGGTGGTTAACCTGGTTCCATCTGCTACGGCTTTAGAGGGCGGCTCAATTATCCTCAATCCTAAAGCTGCAGGCGATAGCCTTACTTTCAAATGGTCGCCTGCCACGGGGGTTAGCAATCCCAATATTTTGAACCCGGTATTTAGTCCCACAGTTACCACGACGTATACTTTAACGATAATAACAAGTGGAGGCTGCTCAGGAGTTGCACAGGTAGTTATATCCGTCTTAAAAACTCCGGTAATACCCAACGCCTTCACCCCTAACGACGACGGCGTTAATGATACATGGGAGATAAAATATCTGGACATTTACCCCGATGCTACCGTGGATGTTTTTAACCGCTACGGTGCCAAAGTTTATACTTCAATAGGTTATGCGGTGCCCTGGGACGGCAAGAACAATGGGAAACAATTACCTTTTGGCGTTTACTATTATGTCATTCATCCTAAAAGCGGCCGCAGCGCCATGGCGGGTAGCGTAACCATCGTAAAATAAAAGCAGCGTTATTCCATTCCTTTTTTACTTTTGCGCGGTGGACGTAAAACGCAAAAAAAACATTGTTTCTATTATTGGTTTTATACTGGGTTTTGCAGCGGGCATGGTATTGCACCGCCACGGTTTGGGTGTAGCATTTGGTTTAATACTGGCCCTGGCCCTGCGCGAAGTTTACGATAAGCGTCTCTATTAATTTTATCTATGCTTGCGGCTGCTAGGTTTATAAAGGATAGTATAGCCCGCCTTTTCGTCAGTTTGCAGACGACCGGTTTTCTTATTGGCGATCAAAGGTTTCTGGCGCAGGTCGGCAGTGTCTTTAAATAAAAATTCTACTTTCATGGTATCCTTCTCCCGACCTACGGCGTAACCCCAAACGGCATGCAGCGTATCGTTTTTTAAGTGTCCTTCTATCACACCGCTGTGCCCTTCAATTCCATTATTCGGGAACCAGTCCATCAAGCCTTGTACATAATCATTCACTAAAGTAAACTCTACACGGGTAGAATCTTTGCCTTCATGGTGCAAAAAGGTATAAGTTGAAATTGTAGATACTTTGGCATTTGCTGCCGTGGTATCTTTTTTAACCGTATCATTTTCAACTTTTTTTTGTGGCGATGAGCAGGCCACTAAACACAAAGCAATGAGGGCAAGGGGTAAATATTTCATGATATTTTGAACAGTAATTAAATAGTAAAATTTCAAAGTCGCCGCTGCCGGCATAAACATTCAGATTCTTTTTTAATAGGTTTGCTTGATGGAACACCTGCTGGACAACCCTATATTTAACGCTTTAGCTACAGGCAATCAATACCTAAGCAACGGCGACGCGCAAATTAAATATTTTAGTAAAGAAGTTGCACCATTTGTAGGACTTAAAATTACTTCGGCCGAAAATTTTAAGGCATTATACGATATTGTGCCTCACGAAGGCCCTTTTGTCTTCTTTTCGACCAGCAAAGTCGATATCCCATCGCCATGGCAGGTATTGAATGTTATACCCGGGTATCAGATGGTTTATGATGGCGACACTCAACCGGTTGACGAAAGCATCCTGACACCCTTAACCGACGAACACATCCCCCAAATGGTGGAGCTGACCCAGCTTACCAATCCTGGTCCGTTTGCGCAGCGAGCTATCGACTTTGGGCATTACATGGGCGTATTTGCGGGCAATAAGTTAGTAGCCATGGCCGGCCAGCGATTGAACCCAAGCCCATATGCCGAGATCAGCGCGGTGTGTACCCATCCTGACCATACCGGTAAAGGCTACGCCCGGCAACTGATGAGCTATCAAATTAACCGCATTAAAGCCGAAGGCAATATCCCGTTTTTACATGTACGCGAAGATAACGACCGCGCCATCAGCGTATACAAAACCCTTGGCTTTGAAATACGCAGCGATGTGTATTTTAATGTGTTGGGGAAGTGGTGATTAGTGATTGGAGATTAGAAGTTGGTAGGACTTGTCTGTTCCGCTGTCCGAAGTTTATAACTTCGGACTATTAAGCTCGTAGTCTGTGACCACCTTCTGCAATACATACCGATAGTCTGAAGACTATGAACTTAGTCGTTCGAAGTTTTAAACTTCGAACAGCGCAAGGGAGCATCTCATAATAAAAAAACTAAAAAACAGGTGGCGCAACCGTGTCAGTTTTTTGTTTCATTCTGTTTCACTCAATTTTAACAAAACGCTAATTAACAGCTATTTAACTAAAAATCCTGTTTCACTTGTTTCATTTGTTTCACACTCGCGTGAAACAAGCGCGGCGCGAATCTTGTCGCTCATCAACATAGCGATGGGTTTCAAACCCATCGCTATCGTAGAGCTGTCCTAATCACAAACCTCCAATCACTAACCTACCACCCAATACTCACATGTATACCATCCGGACTATTAGCATATCCCAGGAACAATGTTTTTGATGACGCATCCCATGATGATTGTACATCAGTTATAACTTGTCCGTTCGCGTCTGTCATCACAACTTTTTTAGCCGGGGCAGGTAACAAGATACGCATAGCATTCTGGG